>Ga0302279_10001272_pt1 | contig 36123 bp, 34 predicted proteins | sample III_Bog_N3_3_FD_194541 | JGI IMG/M metagenome (GOLD analysis project Ga0302279, IMG submission 194541) | Peat permafrost microbial communities from Stordalen Mire near Abisko, Sweden - III_Bog_N3_3 | ecosystem: Environmental > Terrestrial > Soil > Wetlands > Peat | place: Sweden: Abisko...
GCTCAAGGGGGTTAGCAGCGTGGGATCCTGGCTTGATGGCTGCTAGAAAAATACCTCCAAGTCCTTTTTTCCGCTGCCGCCCTGAATTATGAGGGCCATTTGCGTTTATCATCTGATGCTCATGTGTGGCTGGGAGACAAGGTTATGAGTTTGTTTGAAAAGTTGCGGAACCTCGGGCGGGATGCCTTTTTCTCCGGCGACAACTGGATCACCATCCTGGGCGTGGTCCTGACCACCGGCGCCGCCTTCACCCTGGTCTGGTCCTGGTTCCTGCAGTTCGCCAGCCCGAACGCGGTGCACCCCTATGTGGGGATCGTGCTGTTCATGCTCTTGCCCATGGTCTTCGTCCTGGGCCTGGCGCTGATCCCCCTGGGCATCCTGCTGCGACGGCATAGGCTGACCCAGGAAGGGCACCTCCCCTCGGTGTCGCCACAGATCGACTTCACCTCGCCCAAGATCCGCAAGGTGATGCTGATCGTGGCCGCGGCCACCCTGGTGAACATCATCCTCATGGCAACCGCCACGGTGAAAGGGGTCGACTACATGGACTCCAGCAAGTTCTGCGGCCTCACCTGCCATACCCCCATGAACACCGAGTACCAGGCCTTCCTGGATTCCCCCCACTCGCGGGTGGGCTGCGCCCAGTGCCACATCGGCCCCGGCACCGAGTCCTTCATGCGGGCCAAGCTGGCCGGAGTCCGTCAGGTGTTCGGGGTGGTCTTCAACAACTACCACCGTCCCATCCCCACCCCGGTGGAGAACCTCAGGCCGGCCCGGGAGACCTGCGAAGGCTGCCATTGGCCGCAGAAGTTCTCCGGCGACAAGATCGTGGTCCGGACCCATTACCAGGAGGATCTCGGCAACACCCCCTCCATCACCGTGCTCATGGTGAAGATCGGCGGCACCTCCGGCGACAACCGCACCGGCATCCACGGCCGGCACCTGGACGCCGGGTCCCGCATCACCTACCTGGCCGGCGACCGCGAGCGCCAGACCATCGCCCAGGTGGAATACCGGGGCGACAAGGGCCAGTCGGTGGAATACACCTCCAGCGACGTCAAGTTGGCGCCCGCCTCGGCCCACATCGAGCCGCGGCAGATGGACTGCGTGGATTGCCACAACCGGGCCTCGCACATCTTCGTGATGCCAGACCAGGCCATCGACCAGGCCATCACCGCCGGCCTCATCAGCCGCGACCTCCCCTTCATCAAGAAACAGGCCGTGGCGATCCTGAAGGCGTCCTATCCGACCAAGGCCGCCGCTGCCCAGCAGATCCCCCAGGCGGTGAGCGCCTTCTACCAGACCAGCTATCCCGAGGTGTTCCAGCAGAAGCGGGCCCTGGTCGATGCGGCTGGGCGGGCTGTCAGCCAGGCTTTCCAGCGCAACGTCTCGCCGGAGATGGGCCTCACCTGGGGCACCCACCCCAACAACCTGGGCCATCTGGACAATGGCGGCTGCTTCCGTTGCCACGACGGCAGCCACACCGCCAAGGACGGCAAGGCCATCGCCAGCGACTGCAGCACCTGCCATGTCATTCTGGCCCAGGATGAAAAGGACCCCAAGATCCTGAAGGACCTGGGAATCAACTAAGCCGGCCCCAACCTTGGCGGACGAGCCCCGGATCCCGGGGCTCGTTTCGTTTGGTAGAGTGGATTCATGCAGCGCATCATCGCCCCATGCACGTTCCGGTTTCGGGAGAAGGCCTCGGTGTTTCTCACCGAACTGCATCCGGCCGCCGACCCGGAAGCCCGGGCGGCGGTGCTGGGCCTGGTGCGCAAGCGGGAGTATGACGCCAGCCACCACTGCTCGGCCTGGCGGGAAGCCGCTACCGGCAGCCAGGGCGCCGATGACGACGGCGAGCCCTCGGGCACCGCCGGAAGCCCCATGCTGAGGGTGCTGGAAGGCGAGGATCTGGTGGATCTGCTGGCGGTCTGCAGCCGTTGGTTCGGCGGCACCAAGTTGGGTACCGGCGGGCTGGTGCGGGCCTACACCGAAGGGATCCAGGGGGCGGTGGCCGAGGCCCGGGCCCAGGGCCTGCTGGCGGAGGTGCGGGTCTGGCGCCAGGGCGCCTTTGCGGTGGCCCCGGAGCTGGCCCACCTGCCCTACGCCGTCCTGGGCGCTTTTCCGCAGGCGGAGGTGCTGGGCCAGGAGTTCGGCCCCGAGGGTGCCCTGGTCCGGTTCCGGCTGCCTCCCGGCGATGTCGCGGCCCTGGAGACCGCCTGGCGGGAGCGCAGCCGGGGCGGACGGGTGCAATGGGAATAGTCCCCCCCGCGCTCATACGTCCGATGGGTTGTCCTGGACACCACCGGTCTGGTCTCAGCCGGGCTCATTCAGGGACCACCCGCCGATCGGGTGGATCTGGTCTTGCAGCGGGCCTTCCGGATGGGTCAAACGGCCCTTATGGAAACCAGGTCCTGGGAGCCTGCCAGCGGGGCCGATCCTCGGCGGATCCGGCACCAGCGCAGGCGCCTTTCCAGTGCCTCGTTCCGTCCCGCCTGCAGCATATGCCTCACCGGCCTGGAGATGGAGACGGGTGGGCGGCCGGCCTTGAACCCGGGAGCCAGGGCCACCATCACGACGACCGGAATGGCGGCCAGGCGCCGGAGGGCGGCCTGGCAGGGATTCAAGGGTCGGCAACGGTCATCCATACCTGAATAGAGGAGGCGCTTCCGGGAAGGTTGAACGGGGTCTAGCCTTGATTCAGGCCGCTCACGTCGCCCACGGCGAGGTTCTGCAGTCCGGCGGCGCTATCCACGGCAAGCCGGCCGTCCTCCAGCCAACCCGCGCAAATGCCCTCCCCATCCTCCCAGCGGATCGGCTCTCCGGGCACGGGCCACAGGAAGCCGGGCTCCCGCTGGGTCGCCAGGTCGCCCCAGGCAGCCAGGATCTCCAGGGCCAGGGCCTCGGTCCCGGGCAGATCCCGCCCAGGTCCAAGCTCCGCCAGACATGCGGGCGGGATCGGGCGCCCGGGGATCACCGGCGCGCTGCTCAGGTTGACACCCACCCCCAGCAGCATCCGCTCGCCCTTGACCTGGCCGATGATGCCCCCCAGTTTCACCAGCCTGCCATCCCGCCAGGCCACCAGGTCGTTGGGCCACTTGAGCCCGAGCGGAACCCCGAACGGCTCCAGGGCTTCCGCCACCGCGCCCATGGCCCGCTGGAGCACCAGCCCGGGCGGGACCTCAGCGAGCGGCAGCGCGGCGGACAACCAGAGGCCCGCGCCGGGCGCGCTTTCCCAGCCGTTGCCGCGCCGGCCCCGCCCGGAAACCTGGCAGTCGGCGAGCACCGCGCATGGCCAGAGTTCCGGGTGCCGGTCCAGGAAATCCTGGGTGGAATCGATCCACCCCAGGTGGATCAGGGGCGCGGACATGGCACGGGCTTCCGGTTCTTCAGCCAGAGAATGCGCAGCCCCTCGAGGGTCAGGTCGCAGGCGATGTCCTGGATGTACCGGCTGGCCGGGGCGATGACCTTGGCCAGGCCGCCGGTGGCCACCACCCGGGACCCGGGATAGTCCGCCAGCAGCCGGGCCAGAATCCCGTCCACCAGGCCCACGTAGCCATAGTAGAGCCCAGACTGCATGGCCTGGACCGTGCTCCGGCCCACCAGGCGCTCCGGCTCGGCGATCTCCACCCTCGGCAGGCGCGAGGCGCGCTGAAACAGGGCTTCGGCGCTGATCTTGAGGCCCGGGGAGATGATGCCGCCCAGGTATTCCCGTTTGTCGTTGACGATATCGAAGGTGGTGGCGGTGCCGAAATCCACCGCGATCAGGGGCGCGCCGTACAGTTCCAGGCCGGCCACCGCGTTCACGATCCGGTCCGCGCCAAGTTCCAGGGGGTTGTCCAGCAGCACCTTGAGCCCAGTCTTGATACCCGGCTCGATCCACAGGGGCTCCACCTGGAAGTAGGTGCGCAACCAGCCGTCCAGCACCGGGTGCAGGGGCGGCACGACGCTGGAGATGACCACCTGGCCGATGTCCGCGGCGGTGAGCCCGCGATGCGCCAGCAGCCCCAGGCTGGACAGGCCGTACTCATCCGCGGTGCGCTCCCGGCTGGTGGCCATGCGCCAGGATGCCTCCAGCGGGGCATGGTCACCCCGGGCGGTATCGTAGATCCCCAGAACGATGTTGGTGTTGCCGACATCCACAGCCAAAAGCAGGCTCATGCACACTCCAACCTTAAGAATGGCCGCAGCTGCGGGCAAGTTCAACCGGCCTGCGCCTCTTCCAGCGCGGTCTGGGCCTCTTCCCATTCGGTCATGGCGTAGGCCAGTTCAGTCTCCAACCCCTTCTGCAGGTCCAGCTTGGCGCCGAACGCCTGCCAGTCGCCGGGGTCCTGGGCCGCCAGTTCCTTGGCCACCGCGGCCAGCTTCTGTTCCAGTCCCGCCACCTGGGCTTCGGCATCCTTGACCTTGCGCTCCCAGCGCTTGATGGTCTTCTGCTTTTCCCGGTCGATGGGCCTGGGTTTTTCCGCCGGCTGGGACCTGGGGGCCGTCTTGGCCTCCGGCCTGGGTTGGGTGTGCTTGCGTGGGTTCTCCGGCACCGGGGCCGCTTCCTCAGGGGCCTCTTCGGGCTCCTGGCCCATATCCAGATCCACCCAGGCCTGATTGTCCTCGTAGCCGCCCTCTTTGAACTCCGCCCGGCCCTCGTGGACCCGCAGCAGGCTGTCGGCCACCCGCCCCAGCAGGTAGCGATCATGGGTCACCAGGATCACCGCCCCGGTGAAGCTGAGGATGGTGTCCTCCATGGCCTCCATGGAGTGGATGTCCATGTGGTTGGTGGGCTCGTCCAGCAGCAGGAGGTTGACCCCCTCCCGGATGAGGGTGGCCACGGACAACCGGGCCCGCTCGCCGCCGGACAGCACCGTGACCGGCTTGTCCACATCGTCGGCCCGGAACTGGAACTTGGCCAGGAAACCCAGCACGTCCTGTTTCGGCGCCATGGGCAGCACCCCCTGGATCTGCTGGTAGATGGTGTTGCGCGGATCCAGGTTGCGATGGTGCTGGTCGAAGTAGCCCACCTTCACCTGGCTGCCTAGGCGGGCTCCGCCGGTGATGAACGGGATCTCGCCGATGATCGCCTTGAGCAGCGTGGACTTGCCGGTACCATTCAGGCCGACGATGGCCAGCTTCTGCCCGCGCTTGACCTGGAAGTGCTCCAGGGGCTCGAACAGGGGCTTGCCGTCCCAGCCCACGGTCACCTTTTCCAGCACCAGGGCGGTGTCGCCGCTGCGCTGGGTCTCGGGGAAACTGAACTTGATCCGGCGCCGGTCCTGGAGCGGTTTCTCCAGCCGCTGCATCTTGCCCAGATGGGTGCGCCGGCCCCGGGCCATCTTGGTGTTCTGGCCGGCGATGTTGCGGCGGATGTACTCTTCCTGGTTCTTGATGTAGTCCTGCTGGCGCTCGAAGTGCCGCTGCTGGATCTCCAGTTCCTGTTCCTTCTTCTCCATGAATTCGCTGTAGTTGCCTTCATAGCACCGGGACCGGCCCAGTTCGATCTCCAGGATGCTGGTGGCGATCCGGTCCAGGAAATAGCGGTCGTGGCTGATGACGGCCACGGCGGCCTGGGTGTCGTTGATGAAGGATTCCAGCCAGCGCAGGGACGGCAGGTCCAGATGGTTGGTGGGCTCGTCCAGCAGCAGCAGGTCCTGGCCCTGGAGGATGGCCTTGGCCAGCATCACCCGGCACTTCTGGCCACCAGACAACTCCGCCACCTTGTTTTCCAGCATTTCAGGGGTGAAGCCCAGGGCGAACAGGATGCCTTCGGCCCGGGCCCGGATGGTAAACCCGTCCAGCCGCTCGAACTGTTCCTGCACCGTCTGGTAGCGCTCCATGACCGCTTCCAGGTCGACCAGGGGCTCGGCCATGCGGTGCTCCAGCTGGTGCATTTCATGCCGGGTGGCTTCCACTTCGCCGAAGGCGGCCAGGGTCTCCTCCAGCACGGTGCCGTCGGTCTGGGGCACCAGGTCCTGGGCATAGTGGCCCATGCGGATGCCCCGCTCGGCGGTGGGCCGCACCACGGTGCCGGCGTCCAGCTCCAGCTGGCCCAGCAGCACCTTGAAAATGGTGCTCTTGCCGGCGCCGTTGCGGCCGATGACGCCCCAGCATTCGTCCTCCTGCAGCGCCCAGGTGACGTCCTTGAGGACATCGTGGGGGCCGAAGCTGAGGGTGGCGTGATTTAGGCTTGCGAGCATAGGGGTTATCTTGATGGGCTAGGGTGATAGAAAACGAGGCCACCAGGAGGCGGCCTCGTTCTTTTTGGTGGAGCTAAGCGGGATCGAACCGCTGACCTCCTGCATGCCATGCAGGCGCTCTCCCAGCTGAGCTATAGCCCCGGGGGAGTAATAAGAATGCCACCTTTCGGCCGGGGGCACAAGCACAAATTCCGCCGGTGGAAACCCTGCGATCTAGGTCTCGCCGTGGAAGACCCTGGCGCAGTTCCGGCCGTCTTGTTTGGCTTGGTAGAGGGCCAGGTCCGCTCGCTTGAGCCTGGGCGGCATCGGTGGCATCCCTGAAGGCGGTCACATCCTCCAGCAGTCCCTGGATCCAATCGATGGCGACCGGATCCAGACTGAGCTGGAACCAGCGCGGGGCCGTCTCTTCCCCAGCCTGCAGCCGGAGGACCGCCGAGGCCTGGGAGCCGTTGGCCCGGCAGCGGGCCAGGCACTGCTCCACCTGGCCGGCGCAGACTCCGAACAGTTCGGGGATGTGAGCGCCCCGGGTCAGGCCGAGCGACTCCAGCCCGAGCATGCGCACGAAAGCGGGGGTCCAGGCCTCCAGGGTCCCGCCCCCGTTCACCACGAAGATGCCGGTGCCGACATGGTCGAGCAGGGACTGCATCTTGCGCTGGTCCAGGGCCAGTTTTCCGCTCAACATCCGCTCATGCTCCACCAGGATCACCAACCGCTCCACCAGGGCGTTCACATCCGTCACCAGCTGGCCGATCTCATCCTTGTCGTGGCCATGGGGGGGAGTGAGCGTGGCTCCGGTCTCCGCCTGGAGCTGGTGCAGGCGGCGGGACAGCGAGGCGATGGGAAGGAGGATGCTCCGCTGGACGGTGAAGGCCATGGCCAGCGCGAGGGCAACGGTGAGGCAGAGCACCACCATCCGCACCAGGAACGCGGTGCGGGCGCCCAGTTTCGCGGCCTCCCCGAGGTCCGGGACCAACACCAGTTCACCCACCGGGACCTCCTTGAAAAACGGCGAGTTGATGCGGCGGACAACGGCCAGGGGGCCCAGGTCCAGGACCGAATCGCCCCGGCTGGCCTCGGCCAGCACCGCCGTGCGGGAGCGCAGGATGGCGGCCTGGACGTTGCGGGTGGCCACCAGCCGGGTTACGATCTGCGCGGCCAGCCCCTTGTCTTCCACGAAGCAGGCGGCGCTGGCGTCGGATTCCACCCCGTCCATCTGGGCTTCCACCGCCTCCCGCTGGTGCACCCGCTCCCAGCGGGAGGCAACCCGCCCGGCCGCGCCCAGCGCCAGCAGCCCGACCACCATGGCCACCGCCACCACCGCCAGAATGGTGCGCAGCAGGATGCTCGAGCGGATCCGCCGGGGAATCATGGCTTGTCCTTACCTTCCAAGGTCAGCACGGCCCGGCACCGGCGGTCCACGTTGTCCGCCACCACGGAATCCACAGCGACCTTGGCACAATCCAGGGGAAGATCACTGGCGACAGCCAACCTCCGCACCCCGGCGAAACTCATAGGACCGGAACGACCAGGGCCACCGACGCCCTTGTGCGGATGGCTTGAGACAACCCCATTCCATACCCCTGTGACATGTTGGATATAGAAAGTTTATCGGCAAATGAGCTAATGAATTAAATGTTTTTTGTTTCCAAGTCACCGGGCGACCAACGGTTGTTGGTTGGTAAAGCCGGCCTCGAGGGTAAACCGTCGTTCAACGCTTCAGGCGCAACCGCTGGCCGACCTGGATTCCGGCCCGCTTGACCTTGTTCCATTTCTTCAGCTCCTTCACCTCCACGCCATAGCGCTCGGCGATGGCGAACAAGGTCTCGCCGCGCTTGACCAGATGAAAGGCGGGCCGGGTCTCTGCAGCCGGGATCCGGGCCGGGGCTGGCCTGGCTTCCCGGACCAGGGTCCGGACCGTCGGGGTCCGGCCTTCCGGGGTCCGGCCCTCCGGGGTCCGGCCCTCCGGGGCGGGTTCGGCGACCGCCACCGGAGCGGAGGGCGCGGGCAGTTCCGCCTGGGCGGTCTCCACCGGCGGGACGACGGCTTGGGCGGGCGGAATGGCCGGAAGGTTTTCCAGCGGCCGGTCCTCGATGGTCTGGGCCCGCTCGGTGCTGGAACGGAGATCCCGGTCGTCGATGGGGCTGGCCGGCGGCGGCGGCACCTGGATCACCCGGCCCGGCCGGAACTGGGCCTTGGTGATGCTGTTGGCGTCCAGCAGGTCCTCGGCGCTCAGGTTGAACCGGGCGGCGACCCGGGCCAGGCTCTCGCCCTTGCGGATCTTGTAGGCGCGGAAGTCCAGCCGCTGATTGGCCGGAATACGGGCCAGGGCGCGGGCGGTGACGCCGCTCATGCCGGGGGGGACCCGCAGGTTGTAGCTGCCCGGGGGAGTGGTGGCCCGGAGCAGTTCAGGGTTCAGCTCCTTCAGTCCGTCCACGTCGGTATCGGCGTAGCGCGCCAGCACCGGCAGGCTGGTCATGCGGTCCACCGCCACCGTCTCGTAGGTATAGGGGGCCAGCTGCTCGTACTTCAGTCCGTAGCGTTCCGGGAACCGTCCCACCAGGATGGCGGCGCACAGTTCCGGCACGTAGTTCTTGGTCTGGTTCCGCAGCCACCGGCTGCGGTACATGTCCCAGAAGTTGCGGCTGCCCAGGTTGAGGATGGCCCGTTCAGTGGTGAGGGGTCCGGCGTTGTAGCCCACCAGCGCCAGGTACCAGTCGCCGGAGATCTCGTAGAGCTTCCTCAGGTAGCGGGCCGCGGCCCGGGTGGCCTTGACCGGATCACGCCGCTCCTCCACCCAGGCGTTGCCGCCCAGCCCGTAGATCCGGCCGGTGGAACGCATGAATTGCCACATTCCCACCGCCTTGGCGTAGCTGGAGGCGGAGTTGATGTAGCCGGACTCGATCACCGCCAGGTAGGCCAGATCCGTCGGGATCCGCTCCTCCTGGAAGATCTGGCGCACCATGGGCAGGTATTGGCTGGCCCGGGAAAGGGTGCGCTCCATGAAGCCGCGCTTGTTGGTGGTGAACTGGTGGACCCAGGCCAGCACCTTGTCGTTGAGATCGATGGGAAAATCGAAGACCGCGCCCATCTCGGCGCTCTTCACCTGCTCCAGTTCCGAGCGCAGGTCCTCGGCGGAAAGCGGCACCACTTCCGCCTCCTTGAGCCCGGGGTCCGGCTGCGCCGGCACCTCCTCGCTATCCGGGAGGTGCTCCTGGAGGTCGCTCAGCCGGGTCTGGAGCGCCACCACTTCCGGCAGCCGCAGGGTCTCGTCGGACCAATCGGCCAGAACCGCGTCGGCCTGATCGGAAAAGGAGAACGCGCTGTCCCAGTCGCCCTTTTCCTCCAGGGCCTTCTCGGCGGATTCGATGAGCAGCTTGAGGTGGTTGATCTCGGCCGCCAGCTTGGGGTTGGCCGGGTGGACGGGCGGGATCTTGATGTACTGGGTATGGACCGCGGTCGGAGCCGGCGGGACCGCCGGCACCGGAGGGGGCGCCGTCACCGCCGCCACCCCTGATGCCGCCAGGGCGGCGACGAGGGCGCACCAGCGGCTGAAGCGGCTGCCCACGGTCCGGACCCTCACTCAGTGGCTCTCTTCGCTGACAAGCTTTTCATAGCTGGCGGCATCCAGCAGGTCGCCGTTGAGCGCCCCGGTGAGCTTGATCTTGACCATCCAGCCTTTGCCGAAGGGGTCCTCGTTGACGAATTCGGGGTGGGATTCCAGCTCCCCGTTCACGTCCAGCACTTCGCCGGCGGAGGGCATGAAGATTTCGGAAACGGTCTTCACCGATTCCACCGTGCCGAATTCGTCGCCCGTGGCGAATACCGCCCCCACCTCGGGCAGATCCACGAACACCACGTCGCCCAGGGCTTCCTGGGCATAGCTGGTGATGCCGATCACCGCCGTGCCGTCGCCCGAGGGCTTGATGAATTCATGATTTTTGGTGTACTTCAGGTCGGAAGGATACATGGAGCCTCCAGGTAAGTTCATGGCCAGCCTAGCAATAATAAATTATGAGCAAAACCGGCTACTTCGCCCGGTGGTAGAATGGGGTGGCGACGACTTCCGCCGCACAGGCCTTGCCGCGGATCTCGATCTCGATCCGGCTGCCCAGGGCGGAATGGCTCAGGGGAACGTAGCACAGGCCCAGGTTGGCGCCGCAGGTGGTGCTGGGGGCGCCGCTGGTGACATGGCCGGCCTTGCGGCCGTCCACCAGCACATCCATGTGGTCCCTGGCGATGTCGCGCTTCTCGTCCATGCGGAACCCGACCAGCTTGCGGCTGAGGCCCTGTTCCTTGGCCCGGACCAGGGCGTCCCGGCCGAGGAAGTCGCCCTTCTGCAACTTGACGATCCAACCCAGGTCCGCCTCCAGGGCGTTGGTGGTGTCGTCGATCTCGTGGCCATAAAGGGCCATTTTTGATTCCAGGCGCAGGGTGTTGCGGCAGCCCAGGCCGGTGGGGACGAGGCCGTGGGCCTTGCCGCTCTCCATGATGGCGTTCCACACGCCCTCGGTCCGGCCGGCGGGGCAGTACACCTCGTAGCCATCCTCGCCGGTGTACCCGGTCCGGGCCACCATGACCGGCAGGCCCTGGAAGGTGCCGAAGGCGAACCAGTAGTACTTGATCTGGGCCAGATCGATGTCCACCAGGGGCTGCAGCACCGCCAGGGACAGCGGACCCTGGAGGGCCACCTGGCCGGTCTCGTCGCTTTCATTGCTGACGGTGACGTCCCATTTTGCCGAGTGGCTCTGCACCCAGGCCAGATCCTTGTCGATGTTGGAGGCGTTCACCACCAGCAGGAACTCGTCATCCTTGATCTTGTGCAGGAGCAGATCATCGACAAAGGTGCCGTTCTCGTACAGGAAGGCGGTGTAGTGGATCTGCCCATGGGCCAGCCGGGTGACGGCGTTGGGGGTCAGCCAGTCCAGGAACGCCATGGCCTGGGGCCCCTTGACTCGGATTTCGCCCATGTGGCTCACATCAAACAGTCCCACCCGGGTGCGGACGGCGAGGTGTTCGGCGATGATCCCGGTCGGGTACTGGACCGGCATGTCCCAGCCGCCGAAGTCCACCATCTTGGCGCCAAGGGCGCGGTGGGCTGCGTTCAAGGGGGTCTTTTTCAGTTCGGTCATGCGTGCTCCGCCGGGTGGGCCTGGGGAAAGGTGAGAGTGGTTCATTTTGACCTCCCCCCCCTGTTTAAGGAAGGAGTTTCCCGGTCCGGCGCACCCAGGGCAGGAGCCCCGGAAGGGCCCAGCCCAGGGTCCAGAGGCCTCCGGGCTCGGGCTCGGCCCGGATGGAACCGTCCACGGGCAGGACCATGACGCCATCGGCCGCGGCCAGGTCCAGCTCCTTGGCATAGGCCGGATCGATCTCCCGGGCGGCGTCGAAATGGGCGGCGTCGGAGCGCTGGATGAAGAACACCAGGGCCGCCCGGTGCCCGAGCCGGATCATGGCGCGCAGTTCCCGCAAGTGCTTGGCCCCGCGCAGGGTCACCGCATCGGGAAAGCAGACCCCCTCCCCCACCCGCAGGGTGGCGTTCTTGACTTCGATGTAGACGCAGCGGCCTTCCCCATCTTCGGCCAGCACGTCGATGCGGCTGCGCTCGTCGCCGTATTTCTGTTCGGTGCGGACGTTGCGCAGACCCGGCAGCCCCGGCAGCCGATCCCGCCGCGCGGCTTCCGCCACCACCCGGTTGGGCATCCCGGTCTCCACCCCCACCCAGGTGGGACCTCTCCGGCAGGCCAGCCAGGTGAACTTGAGTTTGCGCTCGGGATTGAGGCTGGGCTCCAGCAGCACCAGGTCCCCGGGCTCCCAGCAGGTGGCCATGGTGCCGGTGTTGGTGCAGTGGGCGGTGACGACCGCTCCGCCGGGCAGTTCCACATCCGCCAGGAAGCGCTTGTAGCGTTGCAGGATGACGCCCGGGACCAGCCCGGTCTTCTGGATCAGCATGGAAACCTCGGGAGCCTGTCCTGGTGATCTTATCCGGATAGGCTCCCGCTCTGGATCGTCCGGGGTTCAGAAGGCGAAATCCAGGACCGCCGAGACCACCACGGCCCGGCCGTCCCACCCGGATTGCGGTTCGAGCCAGAAACTGCTGGCCTGGTTCACGGCGATCCGTTCCACCTGCAGCTTCACGTCGGCCTTGGCCATGATGTCCCAGCGCACCCCCGCCGCCACCGTCGACTGGGTATTGGCATTGGAGGTGAGCAGCTGATCGATCCCCGCCACCAGCGCCACCGCCCGGGGAGCGGGGTTGCCGGTCAGGGTTCCCAGGTCCGGCCCCGCCGGGAGCTGGGAGGCGATGCGCGACCAGACGGCATAGGGTTCGAGCGAGTCCAGGCGGTAGCCCAGGCTGACCAGGCCGGCCCAGCTCGGCGGCAGGACGATCCGGTCGGAGAGCTTGCGCAGGGCCATGGCCTGAATCCTTATCGGTCCTTGCTCGCCGGTCACCCCGGCCGAGAACCACTGCAAGGTCCCACCGGAAAAGCGCAGCGCGGCCGCGGTCTGGCCCAGCTGGGGCTGGTTCAGCTGGACGGCGAAGGCCTGCAATCCGGTCTGCAGGGCGATGAAGGGGGGCGGAAAATCACCGCGGACCTTGAATCGGGCATAGGTCAAACGGGCCCGCCAGTTGCCGCCCTGGACTTCAAAGATCAGACCGCCGATCCGGTCCCGGTCCAGGTCCAGGTCGGTGCCGTCCGGCAGGGGCAGGCTCTCCGAGGTGAAGCCGAAGAAGGCCTTCAACCGCAGATTGGCCTGGCCCCCGACCGGAACCGTGCCGGACAGGTCCACCCCGTCCAGCCGGGTGACCGGGATGCCGCCGAAACACTCCACCGGCGGGCGCACCCAGAGGTAAGTGGTGCCCACATCCCGGGAGTCGGCGTCCATGAGCGTCTCGACTCCCAACCGGCCGCCCCGGACCTCCAGCTCCGGCTTCGGGCTCCAGCCCAGGAAGGCCCAGCTCAGGTCGGGCCTGAAGGTTCCGTCGTAGCGATACTTGCTGACGACCTGCAGGGTTCCGGCCAGGGTTTCGCTCCACTTGCCATCCGCCTGCAGGCCCAGGCGACTGTCGATCCGGCCGTCCAGATGATGTCGGGCGCCATCGGGCTGGCTCACATCCCTGATGAATCCCGCTTGGCCCGAATGGTTCCAGACCAGGCCCAAGGTCCCGAACCCACTCAGCTTGAAGCGGCCTTCCGGCTGCTCGCCCTGGGCGCACACGGCCAAGGAGATCGCCATGACAATGAGAGGAGCGTACTGGAAACGCATGGAGCCTCACCGGGGCGGATTAGCCTTGTCATCGGCCCAAACCCTCCATGAGATAAATATATGATTGAAATTTCCGGTCGATCACCGGGACGGGCGCCCGGGCCGGTCCCAACGGTCCAGCACGGCCTTCAGCCGGCGCCGGTCGATGGGCTTGGGCAGGTAGTCGTCCATGCCCGCCTCGAGGCATTGCAGGCGGTCGCTCTCCATGGCGTTGGCGGTCATGGCGACGATCGGCACCCGGCCCTTGGGGCCGGGCAGGGCCCGGATCATGCGGGTCGCGGTCATCCCGTCCACCCTGGGCATCTGCATGTCCATCAGGATCATGTCATAGTCGGCCCGCTCGACCATGGCCACCGCCTCCTGGCCGTCAAAGGCGGCCTCTGCCTCGACCCCCAGGATGGCCAACAGCGCCATCGCCACTTCCTGGTTGACCGGGTTGTCGTCCGCCACCAGCACCCGGTGCAGGAAGCCTGGGCCGGGCGGCACGGCGGCGGCATCCGGCCGCCGGGGGGACCGCTCGCCGGAAGCGGGACCGGGTGGCAGGAAGGGCGGAGCCGACGCCGGGGGCGGATCCGGGGACCGCTCCGCGGCCGCGTCCGCACCGCCAAGGGCGAGGGGCACCTCGAACCAGAAGGTGCTGCCGACGCCCTCCTGGCTTTCGAACCCGATCTCTCCGCCCATCAGGTCCACCAGGCGCTTGCATATGGCCAGCCCCAGCCCGCTGCCGCCGTACCGCCGGGCGGTGGAGGCGTCTGCCTGGGAGAACATGCTGAACAGCTTGGACCGGGCGGCCTCGGGGACCCCGATACCGGAATCGGTGACTGCGATCCGCACCCGGAACGCCGGGCCACCTCCATGGAGGGTCACCGCGATGGCGATGGTGCCCCGTTCGGTGAACTTGAGGGCGTTCCCCACCAGGTTGAGCAGGATCTGCCTGAGCCGGCCCGGATCGCCAAGGAACAGGCCGTTGGCCTGGTCCGGGATGGCGTAGGTCAACGTGATCCCCTTGGCGCTGATCCTGGGACCGAGCAGGTCGGCGACCCCCGCCACCACGGGCCGGAGCTGGAAGTCGCGCTCTTCCAGCTCCATCCGTCCGGCCTCCATCCGGGAGAGGTCGAGAATGTCGTTGATGATCTCCAGCAAGGCTTCGGCGGAGTTCCGCACGGTCTCGGCGAAATGCTGCTGTTTGCGGGTGAGCCGGCTGTCCAGCAGCAGGCTGGTCATGCCGATGATGCCGTTCATGGGAGTGCGGATCTCATGGGAGATGGTGGCGAGGAAAGCGCTCTTGGCCTGGTTGGCGGCTTCGGCCTTGCCCAGGGCCTCCCCAAGCCGCGCGTTCGCCGTGTGCAGGTCCTGGGAGCTCATGACCAGGCTTCCCACCAGGGCGTTGACGTCGCGCACCAGCTGACCGATTTCGTCGCCCTCGTGGCCCCGGGGCAGATCGAGCATCGGGCCCTTCTCCCGTCCAAGTCGGTGCAGTTGGGTTGAAAGGGCGGTCAGGGGCCGCACGATGCTCTGGTGCATGGTCAGGGCCAGGGCCAGGCCCAGCGCCGAGACCAGGGAAAGCACGACCATCCGCACCAGGTTGACGGTCCGGGCCACCTGCCGCTCCGTTTCCTCGGCGTCGGGCATCAGGACCAGCTCGCCCAGGCCCACCCCCGGGGCAAAGGGCGAGGTGAGCTGGCGGGCCAGGGGAACGGTCCCCGGCGGTGGATTCGAAGCCCCTTCCCGGGTGGCCTGGGCCAGCACCACCTCGCCGGAGCGCAGGGACGCGCCCTGGACGCTCCGGGTCTTCACCAGGCCCCGGACCACCTCCCTGGCCAGGGCCTGGTCCTCCACGAAACAGGCGGCGCTGGCCGAAGGCTCCACCACGTCCAGCAGCGCTTCCATGATCTCCCGCTGGTGGGCCAGTTCCCGCCGATGGGCGACCCGGGTTGCCAGGGGGAGGGCGATCAGCCCGACCAGCAGGGTCACCCCCAGCCCGACCAGGGCGGTCCGGACCAGGACGCTGGCCCGCAGCCTTGGCGCCATCACCGTCCGGTCCGGGGCTCCGGGGACGGCCATGGCCTTCGCAATGGGGAGCCCCAACCCTGCAGACATAAAGCCTCAACGGTAGCTGCTCTATGCTCATCGAATTTCGACGGAAAATAAATAAACATTAAAAAAAAAATTTAATCAGCCAGCGTCAGGACGATCTTCACCCTGCGATCCGGCTTGCCCCATTCCAGCAGCCCGATGCCCCCCGGGGCGGCGGCGACGGCCCGGATCACCTCCTCGGCGCTGGCCGCCTGTTTCGGCGGGTGGGCCTGGCCGGTGAAGAACAGCCGGGCCCAGTAGGCGTTGATCTCGGCCAGATCCTTGTGCGCCAGCAGGTGGTAGAACCGCGAACGGATCTCCGGGGGCACCCCCTGCTCCACCGGCAGGGCCGCCAGTCCCGAGGACAGGCGCTTCTGCCGCCCCAGGAAGAGGTTCCTGGCCTCGTCCTGGGTGAGCTGGGAAACCCCGCTGTCGGCATTGGCGATGACCACCAGATGCCGTTCCGCCGGCCGCAGTGGGGCGGAACCGACCAGCAGGACGGCGGCGAGGGCGAGCAGGCTGCGTGCCATTTCCCTCCCCCTCAAAACACCAAATCCCGGGAGATCCGGCCATCCCGGTCAGGGGTCTGCCCGTAGCAAAGGGCCGACAGGCCCATCGCCATGGCAAATCCGGCCGTAGTGCGCATGCGTCCTCGGAAAATTGAACTTTCAACTTCCCTATCGTGTTCGGGCCGGAAAAAGATTAATAAATTCTAGACCTGATTCCGTTCGCGCAGGATCTGGTCCACCGCCGCGCCCAGGTCATCGGCCACCAGATCCGCCAGGCCCGGGTCCACCTGGCCGCCGTAGCCGGTGCGCACCAGGGCCACCCGGCACCCGGCGTGGCGCCCAGCCTCCAGGTCCAGTTCCTTGTCCCCGATCATCCAGGACCGGCCCAGATCGACCCCATGCTCGGCCGCGGCCCGCAACAACATGCCGGGATTGGGTTTCCGGTCCGGATGGTCCGGATGGGCATATCCGCCCTGGCCCATGGGGTGATGGGGGGCGGCATAGACCCCGTCCAGGTGTGCTCCGCCCTGGCGCAGCAGCTCCCCGATCCGGTCCATGACCGCGTGGAACGCATCCCAGCCGTAGCGGCCCCGGCCGATGCCGGCCTGATTGGTGACCACCAGGACCGGAATTCCCTGGGCATTGAGCCGGGCCAAGGCCTCCCGGGCGCCGGGGATCAGCACGACGTCTTCCGGCCGGCAGAGGTAGCCGACCTCTTCGTTCAGGGTCCCGTCCCGATCGATGAATACGGCTGGAATTCCGGTGGCCATTTAGCACCCCGTCCAGGTACTATTCGACCCCGCGCTGATGGCACCGGGCTCGGCAAGGCAAGGAAGGCAACGAAGACGGTATCGGTTATATCGCCGAGGAGCCTGACGCAGAATGGCTGGGCCCGCTGCCATCAGCCCGAAGGGACGTCGTCGCGGGGCCGAAAAATCCATGGCCAGACTCCTAAAGTTCTTTCACCAGGGAGAGGGCCGACTGGCAGAGCCTGCGCACGCCAGGCACCAGGTCCATGGCGGCCAGAGCCTTTTCTCCGACCCATTGCCCGCCTTCGGGCGGCGCCGGCAGTTGGCTTTCCGGAGCCTTGGTCCGGAGCAGGTGGGAGAGATAGAGCCGCTGCTGGCCTTCCAGCCCCTCAAGCCGGAGCAGCCAGGGGGTCGGCAGCCGGGAGGTGCGCTCGTCGAACACCACCGGCAGCCTGGAAGGATCATAGAAACGGAACGGGATCTTCCAGGTGGTGTCGATCATGGCCTGGAGCAGCGCCGGAGGCAGATAGCCCGGGGACCAGGGCACCTGGGGCGGCATGAGCAGCCCCCGGTGGGGCGAATGGGCGGAGGGCACCAGCAGGATGAAGGGCATGGTCGAACCGTGCACCAGCACCCCTTCGATGAAGGTCGTCAGGTAGACCGGGCCCTCCGCCATCCGCTACCTCCCGCCCTGGGTTTCCAGTTCGCCCAGAATCCGTTCCCGGGCCTCGCTGACCCGGGCCACGATCTCCTCGGGCTTGAACTTGAGGACCTCCTTGGTGCGCCGGTCCTTCAGTTCCACCACGCCATCCTTGAGGCCCTTGGAACCGACCATGACCCGCAGGGGGAAACCGAGCAGATCGGCGTCCTTGAACTTGGCGCCCGGGCTCAAGCCCTCCCGGTCATCGTGCAGCACCTCGAAGCCGGCGGCTTCCAGCTCCCGCTCCACCTGGTCGGCCACTTCCCGCACCGCCGGGTTGCCGGGATCCAGGTCCAGCAGGTGCACCTGGTAGGGGGCGATCGGCCAGGGCCAGACGATGCCGTCCGCATCGAAGTTCTGCTCGATGGTGGCGGCCACGGTGCGGCTGACGCCGATGCCGTAGCAGCCCATGACCATCGGCTGCTCCTTGCCGTTCACATCCAAATAGACGCAGTTCATGGATTTCGAGTACTTGGTGCCCAGCTTGAACACCTGGCCCACTTCGATGCCCCGGAACGCCTGGTAGTGGCCCTTGCCGCAGCGGGGGCAGAGATCGCCCTCCTGGGCCAGGCGCAGATCCAGGAACTTGGCGCCCGGCAGGTCGCGGCCGGGATCGAAGCCGAAGTGGTGGCCATCGGTGACGTTGGCGCCGCAGGTAAGGTTGTTGGCGCCTTCCAGGGCCTTGTCCACCAGGTAGACCAGGCCGTCCGGCTTGGTCTGCTGCAGCTGCCAGTGGCGGGTGCCTTCCCTGGGCACGGGGCCCAGGAACCCGCTGACGGCGCCGGTGAAGTCCTCGGCATCGGCCATGGGCTGGAGCTCCACGGCGCCGAGGAAGTTCTTGACCTTGACCGGGTTCATCTCGTGATCCCCGCGCAGGACCACGGCCACCGCCAGCCGGCGGGTGACATAGCCGTCCTGGTCCTTGCTGACCACGATGTCGGCGTCCATCCAGTAGACCTTGGAGGTCTGGTGCAGCGGCAGGCCGTCGTGCTGGTCATCCTTGAAGGCCCTGGCCTGGTCTTCCATGGCCAGGATGCCCGGGGTCTGGAAGTGGGCGGGCTTGAGGGCCTCCGCCGGACCATGGTCCACGGCGGGGATCCGCGGCGCTTCGGTCTTCTCCACGTTGGAGGCATAGTCGCAGGCGTCGCAGGAAAGGATGGCATCCTCCCCGGAGCCGGCCAGCACATGGAACTCATGGGTGAAGCTGCCACCGATGGCGCCGCTGTCCGCCTCCACGTGGCGGAATTTCACCCCCAGCCGGGAAAAAATGCGCTGGTAGGCATGGAACATGGCCCAATAGGACTGGTCCGCGGCGGCATCGTCCACGTCGAACGAATAGGCGTCCTTCATGATGAATTCCCGCCCGCGCATGAGCCCGAACCGCGGCCGGATCTCATCCCTAAACTTAGTCTGGATCTGGAACAGGTTCATGGGCAACTGCTTGTAGCTATTCACGTTGCGGCGGACGATATCGGTGATCACTTCCTCGTGGGTGGGTCCCAGGCAGAATTCGGCGTTCTTGCGATCCTTGAACCGCAGCAGCTCCTTGCCGTAGAAGCTCCAGCGCCCGGATTCCTGCCACAGTTCACAGGGCTGGACGGTGGGCATCAGCAGCTCCTGGCAGCCGTCCTTGGCCAATTCCTCGCGGACGATCTCCTCGAACTTGCGGATGCTGCGGAAGGCCAGCGGCAGGTAGTCGTAGATGCCCGCCGCCAGTTTCTGGATCATGCCGGCACGCATCATCAGCTGCTGGCTGACCACATCGGCGTCCCGGGGCACTTCCCGGAGGGTATGGATCAACATCTTGGATTGTTTCATTTGCTAATCTCTCATGAGTTGGCGCGGAACCAGGTTAGGAAAGCAGGGACTGGACGAGCTGGCTGGCGGCTTTGCCGTCGAAGGCGGCGCCGTGGCTGGCCTGAAGGGCCTTCATGACTGCACCCATGTCCCTGCGGCTCTGGGCGCCCGCGGCCTGGATGGCGTCACGCACCGCCTGTTCCAGGGCCGGCCCCTCCAGCATGGCGGGGAGGAAGCCCTTCAGGACCTCGATCTCGGCCTGCTCCACGGCCGCCCGGTCGGGAAAACCAGCCTTGGTGAACTGGTCCACGCTGTCCTCGCGGCTTTTCACCAGCCGCTTGAACACCGCCAGGGCCTCGGGGTCCGACAACAGGCCCTGGGGGCCCAACCCCTTGGCCACGGCTTCGTTCTTGTAGGCCGCCAAGGCCATGCGCAGCACCATGGTACGCGCGGTATCCTTGGCCAACATGGAGGCCTTCAGTTCAGCTTGCAATCGTTCCAGCATGGTCATCTCCGGTCCTGCACTAGCTTTATCCTGCCCTTGAAAGGCGTTATCATCAATCAGTTGTGGAAAAAATCAGGTTAAGCTGGAATCTACCGATGAAATAATGAAGAGATCTAGAGGGGGCTCAACCTGTTATGAACGTCGCATTTATCAATCCATTCATTGAATCCACGCTGCGCAGCCTTGACATGATGGCCGGTATCCAGGCGGAAAAAGCCGGACTGGAGTTGAAGGAAGATCTCATCACCACCTACGACGTTTCCGCCATTATCGGCCTGACCGGCGAGACCTCCGGCTCCATCATCATCAGCATGCCCGAGAGTCTGGCCTGCAAGCTCGCCTCGAACATGCTCATGGAAGAGATCACCAGCCTGAACAAGAATGTCGAGGACGCCATCGGCGAGATCGGCAATATCGTGGTGGGGGATGCCCGCCGGGCCCTGATCCAGGACGGCCACCAGCTCAACATCTCGATCCCGACCGTGGTGATCGGGGTCGGCCACAAGATCAGCCGGTCGGGGGACGTGCCCTGCATCGCCATCCCCTTCACCACCGAATACGGCAACTTCGAGGTGAACGTCGGCCTACGGGAGAGCTAGTCAGGCTCCTAGGCTCCTGATCGCCCACCTCAGCTTGGCGCTGGAGGATCTTGGATTGGCCCGGCGTTCCTCCCCGGAGGGGCGGATGGGGTCGGGGGCTATGCTCTGGTAGAGGCCGTCCCTGAGTCCGGCCTGGAACGCCTTCTTCACCCGCCGGTCCTCCCCGGAATGGAAGGTGAGGATGGCCACCCTGCCCCCGGGCTTGAGCCCCATGGGCAGGAGGGAAAGGAACTGGTCCAGCACCCGCAGCTCGTCGTTCACGGCGATGCGCAGGGCCTGGAAGGTTCGCTGCAGGGTGTGCCGCAGTTCATCCAGCAGGGTCTCCGGCGGCCACTGATCGCGCAGGGCCTCCCGCACCAGGGCGGCCAGCTGACGGGTGGTGTCCACTTTCCGCCCGTGCAGGGCCTGGGCAATGGCTTCCGCCTCGGGTTCGTCGGAGTGTTCCCTCAGCAGCTCCGCCAGGTCCTCCCGGGACAGGGATTGCAGCAGGGCTGAGGCAGGCCGGCCCCGGTTGGGGTTCAGCCTCAAGTCCAGGGGGCCGTCGGCTTTGTAGGTGAAACCCCGGGCCGGATTGTCGATCTGCATGGAGGACACGCCCAGGTCGGCCAGGATGAAGTCCATCGCCCCCCCCACCTCGGCCAGCAGCCCGGGCAGCCCGGCAAAGTTCATGCGGCGCACCACCAGGACATCCTCGGCAAACCCCAGGGCCCGCATCCGGGCTTCGGTGCGGGGCAGTTCCAGCGGATCCACGTCGATGCCGTACAGGCGCCCCCCCGGCGCCAGCAAAGGCAGGATCTCCTGGGCGTGACCACCGTAGCCCAGGGTGGCGTCCAGACCCCGCTGGCCGGGTTGCGGAGCCAGCAGTTCGAGGATCTCCCGCACGCAGATGGGCCGGTGGGTGCCCGCCGGGGTATGGCCGCGCTCCCGCACCTTTTCCAGCTCCCCGGCATGGGCCAGGGGATCCAGTTCCTTGTATTTCTCCCGGAACTGGCGGGGATGGGTGCCCTTGTAGCGTTCTCTTCGGGGGGGGCGGGGGGTGGATTCGGCCATCACCGATTGTGCGGTACAACGATTGCGCGTGTCGACCCACCGTTACCGGGCCGGGCTCTCCGAAAGCGCGGCCGCGAGGATGGCCAGCACCAGCTGCGGAAAACAGCGCACCACCGCCTCCCGTTCGCCTTGGCCGATCACCGCCAGGAAGGCGGGGGTCGCCACCGTGGCGCTGGCGGAATGGACGGATCCCCGCAGGAACGGCTCCAGTTCCAGCAGGCCCATGGGCAGATCCTCCGGAGTCACTTCCCGGACCACCCCAGCCCGTTCCAGCCGGACCGACCCGGCCGCCAGCTGGAACAGTTCCCCAGCCTGACCGCCCGCGGCGAACAGCCGTTCCCCGGGCTCGGCCATGCGCCGCAGGGGGTTCAAGGCGAACCGGCCCTGGAGGGCGACCAGGGATCCTGCGGTGTCCTTGAGGCGGCGGGAGAACTGCCGGCAGATCACCCGGGTGAGTCCGGGGAACCGCTCCAGGATGCCGTCGATATGGACCGGGTTCAGGCAGAGCGTATGGCTGCGCCCGGAACTCTTCACCGAGGCGGCCCGGCGCTGGGATCCCAGGCAGGCCATCTCGCCGACGATGGCGAGGTCGTCCAGGTCCGCCAACACGCAGGCCAGGATCAAAGGGGGGGCGCCCGGCACCGCGGGAGCCTGCTCCACCACCAGACCGCCCCGCAATACGATGAAAATATCCTGAGATTCCTCGTTCTCCCGGATGAGGTATTCCCCATCCCGATAGGCCCTCGGCTGAATGTCCGGAAACCGGCCGACCAGCTGCCTGATCTCGGAATTCTCATCCAGCCCTAACAATGCCAAGTCATAACTATCCGGCATGGCGATCCCTCCGGCTCTTCACCCCAAACCGGAACGGGGCGCCAAGGCGCCCCGTTCCAGTCGACGCGGTGGATGCTTCAGACCTTGTCGTATTTGATAACTTCCACCGGGCAACCCGCGGCGGCGGCTTCGATGGCCGCCTCCAGGGAGGCGTGGTACTCGTCCTTCAGTGCCGCCATCTCTTCCCGGTTCTCGGTTTCCAGGCCGTCGACCCGCACCTCCGCCTTGATCACGCAGGTGGTGTCGGTGACCAGGAAGACATCGGGGCACTCGGCTTCACAGGCGTTGCAGACGATGCAACCTTCTTCGATCCAAACCTTGGTGATGGCCATGAATGATCTCCTTTTGCGGCCCGGGGCACCCCCCGGTTCCGCACCTATAAACGCTAGCACCTGCCCCGCCCGCGACCAAGCCGAGAATGTGACCGAAATCCGGGGTCGAGGTATCTTAATGAGTCCTTGGAGGGGCTGTGAAATTGTCCGAACAGGAAATCATCCAACGCATCCGGGAGACTTTCCCCGGGGGCCGGGATCTGGTCGACGATTGCGGCCGAATCCCGGAACCCCCGCCGGGCCAGAGCCTCCTGGTGACCACCGACCTCATGGAGGAAGGCCAGCACTTCCGCCTGGACTGGCACCCCCCTGACCTGCTGGGACGCAAGCTGCTCATGGTGAACCTCTCCGACCTGGATGCCAGCGGGGCAACCCCCACCGGCTTCACCCTCACCCTGGCCCTGGGCCGGGACCTGGAAGCCCAGTGGCTGGAGAAGTTCCTCGACGGGTTGGGGCTTGCGGCCGCGGCGGCCAAGGTTCCGGTCATCGGCGGGGACACCGTTGGGCGCCAGCAGGGGCTGGGGCTCGGCATCACCGCCTTTGGCGCCGCCGAGCGCTGGCTGAAGCGCGAGGCCATGGAGGCCGGGGACCGGCTGTTCGTGGATCAGGCGCTGGGTGCGAGTCTGCGCGGACTGCGCAAGCTCAAGGCCGGGGCCCGGTGGGATCCCGCCAGCCCGGATCCGGACCTGGCCGCCCACCTCGACCCCAGGCCGAACCTCGGTCTTGGTCCCCGCCTGGCCCGGATTCCCGAGGTCCACGCCTGCATCGACATCTCCGATGGCCTCAGCCGGGATCTGCGGATGCTGGCGGATGCGGCGGGCCTCAGCGTGGTCCTGGAGCCCGGGCTGGTGCCGGAAAGCATCGAAGGGGGCGAGGACTACGCCCGGTGCTTCAGTTCCTCCCTGGCCCAGGCGGAGCTGGAACGGATCCTGGGAATGCCCCTGATCCCGGTGGGTTTGGCGGTGGAGCGCGCGCAGGCTCCGCTTCTCCATTATGATGGAGAAGGCCTGCGGCCAATGCCGGACCGCGGATTCGATCATTTTGCGCACTGAGCCCTTCCTGGAGCACCCCCACCTCATGACTGACGATCAGGAACCCGTCCCTCCCCGATCTATCTTCAAGGGCGGATTCCAGCACCATTTCAAGCGTTTCATCCTCCATCCGGAAATGACCCCCGAGCAGGTGGCACTCAGTTTCGCCATCGGATTCTCCCTGGCCTGGAACCCCTTCGTCGGCCTGCACACCTGGGCCATCATCCTGCTCTGCATCATCTTCCGTAAGCTGCACCGGCCGTTGATGCTCCTGGCCTGCTACCTCAACAACCCCTGGACCATGCTGCCCATGGCCTCCGCCAGCACCCTGGTGGGCAATCTGCTCCTGGGCCGGGGCTGGCACCTGCACTTCCGGGGCATCAAATGGCACACCATCGGCTGGCGGAGCTTCCTCACCCGGGACGGATTCGACGGCATGTGCCACATGCTCAAGCCCATCCTGGCGCCCTACCTGCTGGGCGGCATCGTGCTCAGCCTGCTGGCGCTGCCCGTGGGATATTACCTCATGCTCATGTTCACCCGGCGCCTGCGGCGGCTCCATATCCACCTGCCGCCGGTGAAGCTGAAGGTCCTGCACCGGAACAGAACCCGCACCAAGCACCTCAACGACCCAGAATAGGAGAACCCCATGGACATGCGCTTCCTCATGAAACAGGCGCAGCAGATGCAGACCAAGATGCAGGAGGCCCAGCAGGCCCTCCGCGCCGAGGGCACCGCCGGCGGCGCCATGGTCAAGGTCACCCTCAACGGCGCCAAGGAACTGGTGGCGGTCGCCATCGCCAAGGAGGCCATGGACCCCGAGGACCCCAGCATGCTGGAGGATCTGATCCTGGCGGCGTTCAAGGATGCCGCGGCCAAGGCCGACGAGGGCATGGCCAAGGTCACCGGCGGCCTGGGCGGGGGGATGAAGCTCCCTGGCATGGGATTCTGATCCCATGAAGCTGCCGGATTCCCTGGAAGCCGTCGTCAACGCCTTCCAGAAACTGCCCGGGGTGGGCTCGAAGTCCGCCCAACGGATGGCCCTCCACCTGCTGAAGGAGGGCCCGGCGGCCATGGAGCACCTGGGCGACCTGCTTCGGGGCGCGGCCCATTCGGTGGGGTTTTGCGAATCCTGCGGCGCCTTCACCGACCGCCCGGTCTGTGCCATCTGCTCCGATCCCAAGCGGGACACCGGCACCCTGGTGGTGGTGGCCGAGGCCAGCAACGTGCTCACCTTCGAACGGTCCGGGCATTTCCGCGGGCGTTATCACGTGCTGGGGGGCCTGATCTCCCCGCTCAAGGGGGTGGGTCCGGACCAGCTCACGGTGCGGGAGCTTCTGAGGCGGCTGGAGGATTCGCGCATCACGGAGATCGTCCTGGCCACCAATCCCACCCTGGACGGGGAGGCGACGGCGGCCTGGCTGGCCCGGATCCTGGAGCCGCTGGGGCTCCGGACGACCCGGATCGGCCTGGGCCTGCCCATCGGCAGCGACCTGGAATACGCCGATGACCTCACCCTGGACCGGGCCATGGACGGCCGGCGACCGGTTTAGACTCCAGGTCCGGGCTCCGCCCGGGGGATCGGATCCCGCAGCCGGGCGCAGACTTTGTTCAGATCTCGCTGCGGTAGGGGATCGACGGCTGGTCCAATCTGTTCCGGATTTTCGGGTGTCGTCATGACTGGGCCCCTTTCGGAGAAAAGGGTGCCGCGGAGAGCCGGACTTTCAATTGCGGCTCGAGGATCACCCGCAGCACGGCGCGCAGGGCCGCATCCTGCTGGGCCGCCACGACCAGGGGAATCGAATTCATTTCCGCACTTCGAACCCCGGCCGCGCCCGGGCGGCGCGGCCGGGGTTCCATGGCCTACTTGGTTACGAGGTCGACCTGGGTCTGGAAGACGCCGGGCAGGGCCTTCTGGGTCTTCTTGGCCACGACCGCCTTGACGGCGATGTCGATGGCGAACACGGCCTGCTTGGAACCGTACTGATCGGCGGTGGCCAGCATCCGGCCCTCGGCCAGCAGCGGCTTGACGGCATCGATGTTGTCGTAGCCGACCACGTAGACCTGGCCGTTCTTGCCGGCGGTCTTCACGGCCGCCACCGCGCCCAGGGCCATGTTGTCGTTGCCGCAGAGCAGCGCCTTGAGATCGGGGTGCTCACGCAGCATGGCGCTGGCGACGGTGTTGCCCTGCTCCATCTCCCACTGGCCGGACTGGACGCTGACCACCGCGGCGTTCACGGCCGCCATGGCGTCCTTGAACCCGGCGGTGCGCTGCTGGGCGTTGAAGGTGGTGGAAACGCCTTCGAGGATGCCGACCTTGTCGCCCGCCTTGAGCTTCTTGGCCAGGTAGTCGCCGACCAGCTTGGCGCCAGAACGGTTGTTGGGGCCGACGAACGGGACCGTCAGGCCCTTTTCGGCCAGGGCGGCGCCATCCAGCTGGTTGTCGATGTTGACCACCAGCACGCCGGCGTCCACGGCCTGCTTGACCACCGGCACCAGGGCCTTGGAGTCGGCCGGGGCCAGCACGATCGCGTCCACCTTCTCGGCGATCATCTGCTGGACGATCTTGATCTGGGCGGCGGTGTCGGTCTCGTCCTTGATGCCATTGGCGATCAGGGTGAAATCGTTGGGGTGCTGGGCCTGATGCTGCTTGGCGCCTTCTTCCATGGTGAGGAAGAACTCGTTGGCCAGGGACTTCATCACCAGGGCGACCTTGGGCTTGGTGGGGCTGGCGTAGAGGTGCACACCGGGGCAGGCGGCGAAGGCCGCCAGCAGGGCCAGGGACTTGACGAGCGTGGGACAGGCTTTCATGAAACTCTCCTTGGGGAATGGGCTCGGAATAGGGGAAGCTGGGGTCAGGAACCCCAGGATGGGAGTAGCCTGCGCCGCCAGAGCAAACGTTTGCGCAATCGTTTGTATGGATTATAAAGAGCCCAAATGGCGTGTCAAGGCGGGAAATAATAAATTTAAATAGTGCAATATTTTAGAAATTGTTTATCAAATAAATTCAAAATTGAGTTCATAACGGGATCGGGTATCCCCTATTAATCCTTATGCTTTAATATTTAGGTCAACCAAACTGGTTTTCTAGATTTATCCTCAATTTATTTTAAAATACTAATTATATTATTTCCCGATTTCATGAATTTTCTCATGATACAAACATAGGCGCCCTCGGACTCGACCGGGCAAAGGCGGCCTACCGACCGTCAAAATCCTACCTATCGCCGCCGATTGGCAGCTTGCCGGAACCGATGCCTCACAGACCGGATCCATCCGGAATCGCCAAGCCTGCCCTCGGGTGGTGCGCGCCGGCCTGCAGCCGTCCCCCCCCGGCTTTCCGCGAAGCGGCTGCTACAGCGTCAGCAGGTCCTGGGCCCGGTCCAGGGCCTCTGCCAGCTGGCGGATCAGGCAGCCAGCGCCTTCCGGGTCCTCGGCCCCGGCCAGGGCCAGCAGGCCCTGGGCCGCCGCCGAGGGCTGCATCTGCCCCTTCAGGGTGGCGGTCAGCAGGACTGCCACAGCCTCCGGCATGCCCCGTTCCTGCAGATCGGTCATGGCCTGGCCCAGATTCAGGGCGGCCAGCAGGCCCAGGGGTTTGCGCCGGCCCAGATCCTTGGCCCGGCCCAGGTGCAGGGCCAGCCGGAGGATCTGCCGGGAACCCCGGATCCGCCACGGAGTCTGGCCGGCGGCCGTCCCGTTCTCCAGGATGCGCTGGAGATCCCGCCGGATCAGGGCGGCGGCATCGGCGGCCTGGCGGTGGGCCCTTGGCGGCAGCAGGATGAACAAGGTGGCCATGAGCCCCGCCGCGGTCACCAGAGCGCCGGAATCCAGAAGGATCCGGGCCAGGTCATGACTCGCGGGCATGCCGGCCTGGGAGGCCAGCATGAAGCACATGCTGAAATCGATCCCTGCCGCACCGAATCGCGGGTGGGTGCGGAAGAAGCCGCCCACCAGCACGAACGGGAGGATGCTCAGGATCAGCCCGGCGGTGGAACCGACTGCCGGTTGCACGGCCAGCCGGTAGAAGAGGGCCGCCAGGACCCCGGTGCCGACCCCGCAAAGCAGCGTGGGGGCGATGAGCTGAGGCAGCGGCATGGATCCCAGGACCATGACGAAGATGCAGACCCCCAGAGCCAACAGCCCCAGGGAAGGCACCCTGACCGCCAGGGCCAGGGCCAGGGCGGCGAAGCTGGCGCCCCCCGCCAGAGCCCCTTCCCGCCAGGCCAGGGTCCATTCCCGGTGCGGGGCCAGCCCGGCCGGCCTGGACTCGGGCCGGTAGGCGCGGAGTGAGTCGGTCCAGCCCAGGGCCCGGTCCGCCGCAAGGATCTCCGAGATCCCCACCTCCAGACGCAGGAGCCCCGGATCGGCGCCGGCGGGAAGCGCCCCCGCCGGCGACCGGAAAGGCTGGGTCCATGCGGCGCGCAGATGCCCGGCCAGGGCTTCCAGACGCGCCAGGATCGTCCGGTCGACCCGGCCGTCCCCGGAGTGGAGCGCCCGGGCCACGGCCATGGTGGACAGGGAACCGAGCACCAGCCGATCCACGTCCCCCAGCCGCCGGTAGCCCGCCACCGACCCGGCCGCCAGCAGCCGCGCCGATTCGTCCAGCTTGCTGATATGCCCCAGGATCCGGCGCTCCTCCCGGCCATCGTCCGGGATCCCGCCCCGGAGCGCCAGCACCGCATAGGACACCGCCTCCGCCGAGACCGCGCGCACCTCGGCATAGAATTCGGCCAGGGGCGATTCGGGGGTCTGGAACACCAGGACCACGCTGGCCACGATCACGCCGATCAGGGTGCAGTCCACCCGGGCGACGACGAGAGCCGTGGCCAAGGTGCCCGGCGCCAGCAGCACGGGGATGGCCACCACCGCCGCGGTCATGCCGGCCAGCAGGGCGCCGTAGCCGTGGACGCCGCGCAGAACATGGGTGGTGCCCGAGTTCAGGGCGATCCACAGGGCCAGCAGCAGGATCTGCAGATGCGGGGAAACCGGCAGATGCACCAGCCCGAAGCCCACCGCCGCTCCGATCAGGGTGCCGATCACCCTGAACACGGCCTTTTCCAGCAGGAGGCCCCGGGCCGATTGTCCGATGACCCATACCGGCATGGCCGCCCAGTAGGCGTTGCGCACGTGCAGCAGGGCGGCGATGGCGAACGAGAGCATGGCGGCAAGGGCCAGCAGCAGCGCCCTATGCACAGCCGCTCTATCCCAGGGAAGCCAGGTTGAAATCATGGTCAAGGTCGTCCGTCCTATCATCCAGGTTATCCGACCGGCTGACTGAGCCCGTCACCAACGTCCGCATCCTACCCTTCGAGGATCACCACCGGACCGTCAGCCGGGTGCCGCCTTCGGGCCTCAGGGCGACCACCAGGTCCGCCCCCTGGATGTTGAGCCACTTCAGGGCCAGGGGCAGGCCCAGGCCGGTGCCTTCGGGACGGCCGCTCTCGAACGGTTTCAGCATCCGGACCGCGGCTTCGGAACTGAGCCCGGGTCCGTCGTCCAGGATCTCCAGCAGGCCCTCGGCGCAGCAGACCCGCACCCGGCCGCCGGGCGGCGTGGCCTGGGCGGCGTTCTCCACCAGGTTCACCAGGGCCTGGTGCAGCAGCATGGGATCGGCCAAGGCTCCCCCCTGCCCTTCCACCGTGAGGATCCGGTCCTGGAAGGCCGGGCGCCGGCGCACTTCGGCCACGGCCTGGCCCGCCACCTCTTCCAGCTGGAGCTGGCCGCACTGGGGTTCCAGGGGCTTGGCCCACTGGAGGAAGCGCTGCACCAGCCGCTCCAGGGCATCGGTCTCCTCCAGCACGCTGGCCGCGGATTCGGTCTGACCGGCCCTTTTCAGCAGCTGGCCGTGCCCCTTCAGCACCGCCAGACCGTTCTTCAGTTGATGGGCGACCCCGGCGGTCATCTCCCCCAGTTCGGCGAACCGCTCCCGCAACTGCTGGCGCCGTTCGTCCTGCTCCAGGGCGGTGATGTCCTCGAACTCCAGTAGCGCGCCCACCTTGTCCGGCGCCTCGATCCGCTGCAGGCGCCAGCGCCGCCCGTCCCCGTCGCAGCGCCAGGCCGGCCCGGGAACTTGCCCCAGTCCGGCCAGAAGCCACGGAAACGGCTCCAGCACGAACCGGGCATCCAGGCCCAGGACCCCCGGTTTGACCCCGAGCAGCGCCCTTCCGGAGACATTGAGCGCCGCCACCCGCTGCCGCTGATCCACCCAGAGGATGCCGAACGGCAGCGCGTCCAGCAGGCGCTCGTGCACCGTCCGCAATTCCCCCAGCGAAGCCGCCAGTTGGCCCCGCTCCAGCAGGCTCTGGGACACCGCCCCCAGCAGGAGTTCCTCGGATTCCGCACCGGACCGTGGCCGCAGATGCAGCCACCGCATCAGGAACATGACGAAGCCGATGAGCACGATGCCCAGCGGCAGGCCGAGCAGGATCCAGAAATGGGCGGGGCTGGGTTGATTCACCCCTGGATTATGAACCCCAATGGCCCCGCCCGCGAATGGCCCGGCGACATCGGCGTTGCGGGCGTCACTGGGCGGCCGGGGCCCCGGGATCCACCGGACCGCCTTCAGGCCGGTTCTTGCCCCGCATGCCCATGCCCATTCCCATGCCCATGCCGCCGTCCCATCCGCGCCCGCCCCGGGCCATCCTCATCCCCTCCATGCGCCCTTCCATGCGGGCCGCCTTTTCCCGCTGCTCGGGGTTGAGCACGGCGCGCATTTCCTGGCGCATGGCCCGGAATTCAAGCATCCGGTCGAATTCCAGATCGGACAGGGTGCGGTGCAGGGCCTTCAGGGTTTCCGGGGCGGTCTCCGGCTTCTGGATCGCCTCGAAGAAGGCCTTCCGGGCCGCCATGGCAGCCTTCTTCTTGGCCGCGAAGCTGTCCTTGTGCTTGGCCTGGATGTCCTTGAGGCTGGCCTTCTGGGCCTCGGTCAGGTTCAGCTGGGCCGCCATCCGTCCCTCCATCCAGCCACTGTGCCCGTCCCGTCCCGGCATGGTCTTGGCCCCGTCGGGTCCGGGCGCCCCCTGGGCCATGGCGGGCATCAGCCCGGAACCCAGTGCAACAGCCAAGGCGATGGAAGCAATCGAGCGCATTGAAGTCATGTCGCGTACCTCATGAATGGAGGCCATCTCAAAGCCTCACTGCCACAGACGCCACCAACCGCTCTTGGGTTTACTGCCGTTTCTGGAGATGTTCCTCGATCCGTGAGCACACAGTCTTGAGGATCTTGATCCTGCCAAAATGCTTGTCCTCGCTCTCCACCAGCGTCCAGGGGGCGATCTCGGTGCTGGTCCGGTCCAGCATGTCGCAGGTGGCCACCTGGTAGGCGTCCCACTTGGCCCGGTTGCGCCAGTCGTCCTCGGTGATCTTGAACCGCTTGAACGGGCTGTTCTGGCGCTCCTCGAAACGCCGCAACTGCTCCTCCATGCTGATGCTGAGCCAGAACTTGAGGATGATGCCGCCGCTGTTGACGATCTGCTCCTCGAAGTCGTTGATCTCGCCGTAGGCCCGCATCCAGTCAGCCTCGCCACAGAAGCCTTCCACCCGCTCCACCAGCACCCGGCCGTACCAGCTCCGGTCGAAGATGGCGATCCGGCCCCGGCGCGGAAGGTTGCGCCAGAAGCGCCAGAGGTAGGGTTGGGCCCGCTCCTCTTCGGATGGGGCAGCGACCGGGTTGATGTGGCAGAGCCGCGCGTCGATGGCCTGGGTGATCCGGCGGATGGCGCCGCCCTTGCCCGCGGCGTCCACACCTTCGAAGACCAGGACGATATTGTGCTCCCCGAAGTTCTTGTTGCGGGTCAGGAGGTTGAGCCGGCCCTGGTACTGCTCCAGCTCCCGCTCATAGTCCGCCTTCTCCAGCTTCTGGCCGAGGTCCAGGGAGGTCAGGATGTTCAGACCGTCGAGGCTGGGCAGCGAAGGCGGAGCCTGGATGGTCGAGGGCTGGGGGGCCGGACCATCCAACCGCAGTCGCAGGTGCTCCAGAAGGGTCTTGCCCACGGTGAGCCTCTGGTAGCGGGGATCCACCGCCTCCACCTGGATCCAGGGGGCGGCGGCGGTGCTGGTGCGGCGCAGGGCCCGTTCGCTGATCTCCTGGAAGGTGTCGTACAGCTCGAAGTGATTCCAGTCCCGCTCCGTCACCCGCCAGCGGGTCAAGGAGTCGCTCTCCAGCTTCTTGAGCCGTTTCTTCTGGGCGGACTTGGAAAGATGCATCCAGAATTTCAGGATCAGCGCCCCCTCGTCGATGAGCATCTGCTCGAACCGGCGCACTTCCTCCAGGGCCTGATCCAGCTTGGGATTCTTGATCCGGCCGCTGGCCCGCTCGAAGATGGGCCACTGGTACCAACTGCCGTCGAAGATCGCCATCCGGCCCTTGGGCGGAAGCTGCCGCCAGAACCGCCACATGTGGGGGCGTTCCAGTTCTTCGTCCGAGGGTTCGCTGCTGCCGTGGGTCTGGATGAAGCGGGGATCCATCCATTCGTTGAGCGTGTTGGTGGTTGCGCTCTTGCCGGCGCCGTCCAGTCCGGCGATGAGGATGATCACCGGGAATTTTTTGGCGGTTTCATGATCGAACTGGGCGTTGAGCAGGGCTTCCCGCAGAGCGGGGAGTTCCCGGTCGTAGACCGGCTTTTCGACCGAATGGCCCAGTTCGGCGGATTCGAACACGGCGGCTCCCTCTAAGGGTGATGGTTGCCTCGAAATACTACCAGCCTGTCCATGGGGTGTATCATTTATCAAACGTGGACCGGTTCGGGCAGCTCCCAGGATTCAAAGCGCCGGAGCAGGAGCAGGCCCGGGATGGCCAGGGCGATGCAGACCAGGAAAAAGACCGGCCACCCGGCTTTCTCCGCCAGAAATCCGGCCGGGCTGGCGAACAGGACCCGGGCGAAGGCCGAAAGGCTGCTGAGCAGGGCGAACTGGGTGGCGGTGCTCTTGAGGTCGCAGCAGCGCTGGATCATGGCCAGGTAGGCCACGGTGCCCATGGCGAAGATGGAATTCTCCACCGCGATGGTGACCAGCAGCAGGGCGTGGTTCTTGCCGAGCATGGCCAGGGCCACATGACCGGCCATGGACACCATTTGCAGCACCCCGAAGAACCACAGCGACCGGACCAGACTCCAACGGCTCATGAGCAGCCCCCCCACCAGCCCCCCGAGGATCAGGCAGGTCATGCCGACCCCCTTGGTGGCCACCCCGATCTCGGTCCGGGAGAACCCGAGGTCCAGGAGGAAGGGGACGTTGAGCGAAGTGCAGAGGTTGTCCCCCAGCTTGTAGAGCAGGATGAAGCCCAGCACCTCCAGGGCCCGTTTGCGCCGGAGGAACTCGGCGAACGGCTCCACCACGGCTTCCCGCAAGGTCCTGGGCGCGCGCAGGCCGTCCGGCTCCGGCGCCAGGAAGGTGGCGATGGTCCCGGGCACCAGCCCCGCCGCCATCACCAGGTAGACCATCCGCCAGGACATCCGGTCCGCAAGGATCAGGGCCAGCCCGCCGGCGAACACCATGCCCAGGCGGTAGCCGGTGATGTGCAGCGAGGTGCCCGGTCCCAGCAGCTTGCCGGGCAGGAGCTCGGTCCGATAGGCATCCACGTTGATGTCGGCGCTGGCGCTGAAGAAGGCCACCGCCAAGGCGAGCATGGCTACGGTGCGCAGGTGGGCCCTTGGGTCTGACTGGGCCAGCGCGGCGAGCAGGACCATGATGGCGATGAACATCAGCAGGATCCAACCCCGGCGCCGGCCCAGGAACGGCGGCTGAAAACGGTCCAGGAGCGGCGACCACAGGAACTTGAGGGTGTAAGGCAACCCCACCAGGGCGAACAGGCCGATCGTCTTAAGGTCGACCCCTGAACTCCTCATCCAGGCCTGGAGCGTGGACTGGGTGAGGATCAGCGGAACCCCCGAGGTGAAACCCAGGATCCCCACCGTCACCAGGACGGGTAGACGGAACAGTTGGCGCGGAGCGGTTTCCATCTGCCTAGAATGGCACCAAACCTGATCAGGCCTTCAGGTCCAGGGCGGTTCCAAGCATATTGTTCTGCACCTGCATGGCCTTGAGATCAGCCTGGTAGCCGGCGCCCTGGGTGTCGGTGTTGACCGCTTCGGTGGCCAGATCGACATTGGAGGACCCCGGGCTCAGGGCCGCCTGGCTCTGCCGCACCGCATCCCCGACCACCCCGCCCTGGGGCAGCGCCTGCTGGTCCAGGGTGCTGGCCTGGTAGCCGGGAGTGTTGAGATTGGCGATGTTGGTGGCGGAAAGGGCCACAGCCTGGGCCGCCGTCTGGGCACCGGACACGCTCGCTGAGATTCCATCCATCGCCCCACCCCGCTTCCTTACCAGCTTAGGTCGTAATCCCTTCAATACAAGGGTTGCACATTTCGAATCGGATCCTATTTGCGCCGGACCGTGGTGCTGCCCCGCACCACCAGTTCCGGAGCCACCATCACGTTCACGCTGGGCTCGCCGGTTTCGATCAGGGCCACCAGCAGGCCCAGGCAGCGCCGCCCGGCCTCGCTGAAATCCTGCCGGATCGTGGTCAAGGGCGGGGTGAAATAGGCGGCCTCGGGAATGTCGTCGAACCCCACGACACTGATGTCCCCGGGGATGTCCAGGCCGGCCTCGTGCAGGGAGCGGAGCAGTCCCAGCGCCATCTGGTCGTTGCCGGCGAATACGGCGGTAATCTCGGGATTCTTGAGCAGACGCTGACCGATCTCGTAGCCGGACCGGGCGCTCCAGTCGCCCCGGGCGAAGGGCGGCGGCTGCAGGCCCGCGGCCCTCAGGGTGGCCTTCCAGCCGGCAATCCGCTGCTCCGCCTCCAGAAAGTCCAGCGGGCCGCCCAGATGCCAGACATTGCGGTGGCCAAGCTCCAGCAGGTGCCTGGTCGCCGCCGCCGCGCCGGCGAACTGGTCCACCGCCACCACCGGCACCGATTCGTCGGGACCCGCCTCCACCGCCACCAGCGGAACCCTCGGCGCCAGGTGGCCCAGGGCGACCACGGCGGATTTCTGCGGGGCGATGACGATGATGCCTTCAACCCCCTGGCCCTGGAGCCGCTGGATCGCCCCCAGCATGGAGGGCCGGTTCAGGGACTGCAGACTGGCAATGCTGACCGCATAGCCGGCGCCGTGGGCGGCCTGCTCGATGCCCAGCAGGGTCGAGGCGGGTCCGTAGAGCGTGGTGTCGAAGCTCACCACCCCGAGCGTCTTGGAATGCCCGGTGACCAGCGCCTGGGCCATGATGTTGGGCCGGTAGTCCAGCTGGCGGATGGCGGCCAGCACCCGTTCCCGGGTGTCCCGGCGCACGTTGGGGCTGTCATGGACCACCCGGGAAACGGTCTGATAGGACACCTGCGCGAGATTCGCCACGTCCGCCATGACCGCAGGCCGTTGCCGCTGGGCTTCCATGAATTTTTGTGCAGCGCGAGGGTTCATTCGGTCGGCGACCACTTCCAGTTGAGGGGTGCAAAGAAGGCTAGCCTAGCGCACGATGACTGAAAAAAGACGGAAAAGAATGCCTTGACTGACGATTTGTGAACGTTCACAATCGGCCCATATCATCTGACAACTGGTCCTGACGAACAGCCTGAACCGCACGTGCCGTCACGTGCTTCCCAACGGTGGCTTCCACCGCATGCAGTGCCGTCATCCCTCACAACGATTCTTTATTTTCAGCCCCAGGCAGATAAAGAATCACCTTCCAGAGTGCCTGGGGACAACCCATAGGGAGAATTCAAATGAAATTCACCACCAAGCTCGTATCCACGCTGGGTATGCTCATGCTGGCGATGCCGGTTTCGGCCCTGATGGCCAAGCCGATCGTTCTAGGCTTCGCCCAGGTCGGCGCCGAGAGCGAATGGCGCAGCGCCAACACCGAATCGATCAAAAAGGAAGCCAAGGCCGCCGGCATCGACCTCAAGTTCTCGGATGCCCAGCAGAAGCAGGAGAACCAGATCAAGGCCATCCGCTCCTATATCGCCCAGAAGGTCGACGTGATCGCCTTCTCCCCGGTGGTCGAATCCGGCTGGGACACTGTCCTCATGGAAGCCAAGGCCGCCAAGATCCCGGTGGTGCTCACCGACCGCGCCGTGGACTCCAAGGACACCTCGCTCTACGTCACTTTCATGGGCTCTGATTTCGTGGAAGAAGGCCGCCGGGCCGGCACCTGGCTGGTGGGCGACCTGACCAAGAAGGGCATGATGAATGGCCCGGTGGACATCGTCGAGCTCCAGGGCACGACCGGTTCCGCCCCGGCCATCGATCGCCAGAAGGGCTTCGGCGACATCCTGGCCAAGTACCCGAACCTCAAGATCAGCCGCTCCCAGACCGGTGACTTCACCCGGGCCAAGGGTAAGGAAGTCATGGAAGCCTTCCTCAAGGCCGACCCCAACATCCAGGTGCTGTTCGCCCACAACGACGACATGGCGATCGGCGCGATCCAGGCCATCGAAGAAGCCGGCAAGAAGCCCGGCAAGGACATCATCATCGTCTCCATCGATGGCGTGAAG
>Ga0302279_10001273_pt1 | contig 36098 bp, 30 predicted proteins | sample III_Bog_N3_3_FD_194541 | JGI IMG/M metagenome (GOLD analysis project Ga0302279, IMG submission 194541) | Peat permafrost microbial communities from Stordalen Mire near Abisko, Sweden - III_Bog_N3_3 | ecosystem: Environmental > Terrestrial > Soil > Wetlands > Peat | place: Sweden: Abisko...
CGGACCTCGCGGGCGAGGTCGAGGCCTCGTGGGACGAGGTCGAGGCCTCGTGGGACGAGGTCGAGGCCTCGTGGGACGAGGTCGAGGCCTCGTGGGGCGAGGTCGGGGCCTGGTGGGGCGATGCCCGACCCGCGTGGGACGAGGTCGGGGCCTCGAGGGACGCGATCGAGGCCGCGCGGGGCTCTTGTGGGGCGATGTAGGCTCGGGTGGCGTGACCGGAGCGCCGCGCCCGCCCGCCCGATCATCCCTCCGCCGGCACCGGCCCCACGTACGTCGACGCCGGCCTGATGAGCCTCCCCGTCGCCCGCTGCTCCTCGACGTGCGCCGTCCACCCTGCAACGCGGCCCACCGCGAAGGTCGGCGAGAACTCCCGGCGGTCGAGCCCCAGGGTGTCGAGCAGCACCGCCGTGTAGAACTCCACGTTGGCGCGGAGCGGACGGTCGGGGTGCTTCTGGCGGAGCGCGCCCTCGGCGGCGCGCTCGACCGCGCGGGCCAGCTCGAGGCGGCCGGTGGAGATGCCCGCGCGCTGGAGCTGCTGGGTGGCGCGCTCGAGCACCGCCGCGCGGGGATCGCGCACCCGGTAGATGCGGTGCCCCATGCCCATCAGGCGGCGCCCGGCGACGAGCTCGCCCTCGATCCACGCGGCCGCCCGGTCGGGCGCGCCGATGGCGTCGAGCATGTCCAGCACCGGGCCGGGGGCGCCGCCGTGCAGGGGCCCCTTGAGGGCGCCGATCGCCGCGACCACCGCGGAGATCAGGTCCGATCCGGTGGAGGCGACCACCCGCGCGGCGAAGGTGGAGGCGTTCATCCCGTGATCGGCCACGGTGACCAGGTAGGCGTCGAGGCCGGCGGCCCGGGCGGCGTCCGGGGTCTGGCCGGTGACCATGCGCAGGTAATCGGCGGCGTGGCCCAGCGTGGGATCGGGGGCGATCGGGCGCTCGCCGCGGCGCGTCCGGGCCCAGGCGGCGGCGAAGGTCGCCACGGCCCCGGTCACCGCGGCGGAGGCGCCCGGTCCCGGGGCCTCTTCGAGGTGGGCCACCGAGGCCCGCAGCGCGTCCATGCCGCCCTCGCGGTCGAGCGCGTCTCCCAGGTGCCCGAGGCGCTCGAACGCGCGCGCCCGCCCGGCGGCGATGCCGGCCCGCGCCGAGGCGGCGTCGGTCGCCCACAGCAGCGCCGCCGCCTCCTCGAAGGTGGCCTCGCCGGCGAGGCGCTCCACGTCGTGCCCCGCCACCACCAGCTTCCCGCGCTCGCCGTCGACGTCGCTGAGCCGCGTCTCGGCCACCATCACGCCCTCGAGGCCTCCGGCCGTGGCCTTTCGAATTGCTTCCATCACCCACCTCCTCGCCGGTTATATGGGGGACGTGAGCAAGGTTGATCAACGTGGATTCGTCAATCCACCTCGTCCGGCCGGGCCCCCCGGCGAGCCGGCCTTCCTCGACGGCGCGGCGGCGGCGGCGCACCTCGGCGTCAAGCGCGAGACGCTCTACGCCTACGCCAGCCGCGGCCTGGTCCGCAGCGAGCCCATCGGTCGCGAGGGGGGCGACCCGAGCACCCCCCGGCACGGCCGCGAGCGCCGCTACCGCAAGGACGATCTGGACCGCCTCAAGGCCCGCCACGACGCCCGCTCGGGGCACGGCGCCGTGGCGGCGGGCGCGCTGCGCTGGGGGGAGCCGGTGCTGGAGTCGGCGCTCACCGCCATCGACGCGGGCGGACCGCGCTACCGCGGGCAGGCGGCGGTGGAGCTGGCGGAGTCGTCCTCCTTCGAGGCGGTGGCCGAGCTGCTGTGGAGCGGCGTGCTCCCGGCCGAGCCGCCGGCGTGGCGCGCGGACGGCATCGGGGTGCGGGCCGGCTCGCTGGGCGCGCTGCTCCCTCCGGGATCGCACCCGCTGGCCACGCTGGCGCTGGCGGTCCCCGCGCTGGGGGCGGTCGATCCCCACCGCTTCGGCGCCGAGGCGGAGCCGGAGAAGGTCCGCGCCCGGGCGCTGGTGCTGCGCCTCGCGGCGCTGCTCGGCTTCGCCGCCGATCGCGGCCGGGCGCGCGCCGCGGTGGCGAGCGGGAGCGTCGCGCGAGCGGTGCTGGTCGGCCACGGCGGGCGGGTCGACCCGGCGGCCGAGCGCGCGGTGAACCGGGCCCTGGTCCTGCTCGCCGATCACGAGCTCAACGCCTCCGCGTTCGCGGTGCGCATCACCGCCTCGGCGGGGGCGGACCTCTACGCGTGCTTCAGCGCCGGCCTCGCCGCGGCCTCGGGCCCGCTCCACGGCGGCTCCTGCGATCGGGTGGAGGCGCTCGTCGCCGACGCCGGCAGCGCCGCCGGCGCCCGCGCGGTGGTGCGCGCCCTGGTGCGTCGCGGGCAGGACGTGCCCGGCTTCGGCCACGTGCTCTACCCCGAGGGCGATCCGCGGGCCCCGCCGCTCCTCCGCGCCGCGCTCGAGCTCGCCCCGCGGGCCGGGTCCCTGCGCACGCTCCAGGCGCTCATCGACGCCATGGGCGAGCTCGGCGGCGCGCCGCCCACCGTCGACTTCGGCCTGGTGGCCATCGCCCTCGCGCTGGAGCTGCCCCCCGGAGCGGCGGTGTCCCTCTTCGCCATCGGGCGCGCCGCGGGCTGGGTCGCTCACGTCCTGGAGCAGCGCGCCGCGGGGTTCATCCTCCGGCCGCGCGCGCGCTACGTGGGGGTCGCTCCGGTCCAGCGGGCGTGACTGCGCAGACCTCACCCCGGTACCGTTCGCTCTCCGACCATCGAGCGCGGCCCTGATTGCCACGGGTCTCGGTCGCGATCGGCACGTCGCCGCGCTAGGCTCGGCGCCATGGGCCAGCCGGCAGCGATGCAGCACCTGAGCGCGTCCGCGTACCTCGCGTGGGAGCGTGCTCAGGTGGACAAGCACGAGTACCACGCGGGCGAGGTCTTCGCGATGGCGGGGGGGAGCCCGCGGCACAACTTCCTCTCCGGCGCCGTGCTCGCGGAGCTGCGCTCTGCCCTCCGCGGCAAGGGGTGCCACGTGTTCACGCCGGACATGCGCATCGCGGCCGCACCGACCAAGCGCTACGTCTACGCGGACGTCGTCGCCGCGTGCGGCGGCGCCCAGATGGAGCCGGGCACCAGCGACGTCCTGGCGAACCCTCAGGTCGTCGTCGAGGTCCTCTCGCAAGGCACGGAGGCCTACGATCGCGGCGACAAGTGGGAGGCCTACCAGCGGCTCCCCTCCCTCCTGGACTACCTGCTCGTGTCGCAGGCCGTCGCGCACATCGAGCACTTCCAGCGCGAGGCGGACGGCTCCTGGCGCTACCGCCTCGTCGAGGCAGGCCAGCTCGTGACGCTGAGCAACGGCGCCACTCTGGCCGTCGACGCTGTCTACGAGGGCGCCTTCGAGCTGCCCGCCGCTTGAGCCGCGCCGGACCGGCGGGGTACTTCTTCGCCGCCGCCCTACCCTCAGCGCTTCGGCCGTGGCCACACCGAGCCCGGCCGCGGCCTCTGCTGGACCGGGGGAGCCTTGCTCGGCTTGCTGGCCGACGGCTCCGCGCTGGCGCTCGCCGTCGGCGCCACCGGGTCGCTGTTCGTCGCGCTCGACGAGGGGGCGGCTGCCGGCGGCACCGCCGAGGCCGAGCTGTCGGGAGCCGAGGGGGCACCGGTTCGAGGGACGTCCCCCGTGGTGACCGCCGCGGACCCCGGCGCCGGCACCACCGTCGCCGGGTGTCCCCGCAGCACCAGCAGGAACAGGGCCCCTCCGGTCGCCAGCGCCAGCCCGAGCCCACCGGCGACGGCGAGCACGGGGACGCGACCCCTGGGGCGCGCGCGACCCGCGGCCGTGGTGGCGCCGACCAGGGTGACGGGGTGGCCGGTGGCGCCCGACGGCAGCGGCGCCGCGCCCATCGGCCGGCTCAGCGGTGCCCCGTAGGCGGGGAACGCGCCCGACACGCCGGACGGGCCCGAGGCGCGGTCGATGAGCTGGTAGGCCGCCCGCGCGGCGGTCTGCATGGAGCGCGCGTCGGGCCAGCGCTGGTTGATGTCGTAGGCGAGCGCGCGATCGATGAGCCCGGCGAGGGGCGCGGGGACGCCGGGGGCGACCGAGGCGACCGGCGGCGCGGCCTTGGTCATGGCGGCGAGCATCAGCTCGTTCATGGTCTCGGCCTCGTGGACGAGGCGGCCGGCGACGAGCGTGAACAGGGTCGCGCCCACCGCCCACACGTCGCTGCGGGGCCCGACGTCGTCCCAGCGGCCGCGGGCCTGCTCGGGCGGCATGAAGGCCGGGGTCCCGATCGCGCCTGCCGAGGTGAGGGTGAGGCGGGTGGCCTGGAGCTCGCGCATCCGGGCGATGCCGAAGTCGAGCAGCTTCACCGCGCCCTCGCGGGTGAGGAAGATGTTCTCGGGCTTGATGTCGCGGTGGACGATGCCCTTGTCGTGCGCGGCCGCCAGCACGTCGAGGATCCGGTCGGCCAGCGAGAGCACCTCGTGGGCGGGCAGGGTGCCGGATCGCTCGCGGCGGTCCTCGAGGGTCTCGCCCTCGAGCAGCTCCATCACCAGGAAGACGGTGCCGTCGTCGCACACCTGATCGTCGAGGACCGCGACCGTGCCGGGGTGGTCGACCTTGTTGGCGACGTAGCCCTCGCGGAGGAAGCGGGTGCGCACCTCGGGGTTGATGCCGAGCTCGCTGTGGAGGAGCTTGATGGCCGCCCGCCGCCCGTTGTTGGTGTGCGTGGCCGCGAAGACGGCCGCCATGCCACCGACGCCGAGGAGCCGGTCGAGCCGCCATTTCTCGCCGAGCACCTGCCCGATGCGCGCGCGAGCCCGCAGCTGGAGGGCATCGACCTGATCATCCATGAGGGTGTCCCCACAGGATTCACGTGGGGGGGGCCCGGCGTCAAGAAGACGGGGCAAGATCCGGGGGTCCCGGCTCCGCCGAGCGGGTGGGGGCGACCAGGGCGGTGTGGAGGAGGAGCGCCAGGGCACGCCAGAGCACCAAGGACGGCCACCGCCGTCACGGGACCGCGCCGCGCCGCTCAGCCCTTGCGGGCGGGGCGGCGGGCGCGCGCCTCGGCGGAGGCGAGCGCCACGTCGAAGGCGCGGCGGGCGTCGATGAACGCCGCGTCGTCACCGCCGCGATCGGGGTGGGTGCGCAGCGCGGCGCCCCGGAAGGCGCGCTTGATCTCGTCGGGCGTGGCGCCCGGCGCCAGGCCGAGCACGCCGAGCGCCCAGGTCTTGCTCCCGCTCGGGGGCGCGGCGGCCGCGGGGGCCTCGCTGCGCTCGGGGCGCGGCGCCGGCCAGGGAGGATCCCCGCGCAGCACCCGCACCCAGGCGCCCGCCCAGCGCGCCTCGATGGCCACCAGGCTCCGGCCGGCGGCTCGCTCGGCCGCGGCGCGCGCCTCGGCGAGCGTGCGGGCACCGCCGCTGGAGGCGTCCGGCCGGAGGAAGGGCTCGGCTTGGGGAGGCGCGGTCCACCACGCCGCCCAGAGGAAGCGCCGCCGCCGCGTCGGGACGACGGAGTAGACACCGGTGAAGAGGGAGGTGGTGATGGGCGGAGTCTCCCCCCGAAAACCGTGCGGGCCTCCCGGATACCACACCCGAGAGGCCCGCGTGGACATCGCCGTTTCCAGGTCGCGACATCCGCGGTGGACTGAAGCACGGGCTGTTCCATCGCCCCGGGACCGGCGCGCGCCGCCGATCTGCGCGGCTCCGCGCCCGGGGTGCGGCGCCGGCGCCTCAGCAGGGTGAGGGGCCGCCGCCGCAGGGGGCCGGTGACGCGACCCGCTGGGAGATGGCGCCGAAGACGCTGGCGCCCTGCCCGTCGCGCATCTCGATGTGAACGGTGTCGCCCGCCTTCATGAACGGCGTCACCGGAGCGCCGGTGTCGAGGGTCTCGATCATCCGTCGCTCGGCGAGGCAGGAGACGCCCCTCTCCCGGTCCTCGCTGGAGACCGTGCCGCTGCCGAGGATGGTGCCCGCGGTCAGGCTGCGCGTCCGGGTGATGTGCTCGACGAGATCGAAGAACGAGAAGTGCATTTCCGGCCCCGCGTCCGGGTCGCCGGTCAGCGCTCCGTTGTACGTGGAGCGGAGCCGCAGGTGCACCCGCCCGTCGCGCCACGCGGTGCCGAGCTCGTCGGGAGTCACCGCGACGGGCGAGAACGCGGTGGCGGGCTTGCCCTGGAGGAAGCCGAAGCCCTTGGCGAGCTCGTCAGGGACGAGGTTCCTGAGGGTGAGGTCATTGGCCAGCATCACCAGCCGAACGTGCCGGTGCGCGTCCTCGGCCCGGGTCCCCAGCGGCGTGTCGCCGAGGACGACGGCGACCTCGGACTCGAAGTCGAGCCCCCAGCGCTCGTCGGGCAGGATCAGGTCGTCCGTGGGCCCGAGCAGGACCCCGGAGCCGCCCTGGTAGACGAGCGGATCGGTGCGGAGCGTGGCGGGCAAGGCCGCCTTGCGGGCGCGGCGCACCAGCACGACGTGGTGGAGGAAGGCCGAGCCGTCGAGCCACTCGTAGGCACGCGGCAGCGGCGCGGCGCACGCGGCCGGGGCGAAGGGCTCGGAGGGCGCCTCGCCGGCTTCGAGGTCGGCGGCCAGCGCCCGGAGCGAAGGCTCCAGTCGATCCCAGTCGTCGAGCGCGGCCTGGAGGGTGCGGGCCAGGTGCCCGGCGCGGGTGCAGCGCGTCAGGTCGCGGCGGACGACGACCAGCGCGCCGTCGCGGGTGCCATCACGGTAGGTGCCGAGCTTCATGGGTCAGAGGACGCCGCGGCGCTCCTGGTCCCGCTCGATGGAGCGGAACAGCGCGCCGAAGTTCCCCTCGCCGAAGGAGAGGTGATTCTCGCGCTGGATCATCTCGAAGAAGACGGGCCCGATGACGTTGCGGGTGAAGATCTGGAGCAGGTACCCCTCGGGGTCGCCGTCGATCAGCACCTTGAGCTCGCGGAGCGCCGCGCGGTCCTCGCAGACGTTGGGGACCCGGTCGAAGACGGTGGCGTAGTAGTCGTCCTCGATATCGAGCGTCTCCACCCCCGCCTCGGCGAGCCCGCGCAGGCTGGCCAGGAGATCGCGCGAGGCGAGCGCGAGGTGCTGCACGCCGGCGCCTCGGTGCTCGCGCAGGTACTCGGCGATCTGGCTGCGATCGTCCTTGGCCTCGTTGAGCGGGATGGAGAACTTCCCGCACGGGGAGCGGAGCGCGTAGGAGTGGAGGCCGGTCTTCTGACCGTCGATGTCGAAGGCGCGCACCTCGGTGAAGCCGAGGACATCCTGGTAGAAGCGCTGCCAGCGCGCCATGGTCCCCTGCTCGACGTTGTTGGTGAGGTGATCGATCACCAAAAAACCGCGGTCGGGCACCCGCGCCGGGCGCTCCAGCGCATTGAAGTCGAGCCGGAAGTCGCGGCGCTCGTCGAGGAAATGGATGAGCGAGTCCCCGACCCCGTAGATGGCGGGCGCCTGGCCGAACGGGGACGGCCCCTCGTAGCGCCGCGCGCCCCGCTCCACCGCGGCGGCGACGGCCCGCGCCTCGTCGGCAACCCAGAGGCCCAGAGAGGCGACGGAGGGCCCGTGCTCGGCGGCGAAGCGGGCGGCGAACGAGCCGGGCTCGCGGTTGACGAGGAGGCGAATGGCGTGCTGCTCGTAGAGGTCGACGCGCTCGGTGGCGTGGCTGTGGGTCAGCGAGAAGCCCAGCGCCTTGAAGAGGCGGCCCATCCGGGCCAGGCCCGCGGCCGTCGGCGCCGACAGCTCCACGCAGGCGATTCCATTCATCCCGGTCGGGTTCGTCGTCTTCATCTCAGGTGCCCTTCGTCTGCCAGCTCTTCCAGTACTCGGGGGACTCGGCCGCCCGCGCCGCGGCGGTCAGCTCGAGGGGACGGCGGGTGTCGATCATCACCGCCACCTCGTCGGTGCGAAGCTTCCGGGCCGCGCGCTCGGCCGCTCCCGGCTGCGGGCCGTGGTGGATGCCCTGCGGGTGCAACGTCACCATCCCTGCCCGCATCCCCACCCGGCTGAAGAAGTCGCCGCGGTGGTAGAAGAGGACTTCGTCGTAGTCGACGTTGGAGTGGTAGAAGGGCACCTGGAGCGACCCCGACCCCGCGTCCTCGAGCGGCCGGGGGAGGAAGGTGCAGATGTAGACCCCCTCCGCGACGAAGGTGGCGTGCGCCGAGGGGGGCAGGTGGTAGCGCTCGCTGGAGACCGGGCGGATGTCCTTCACGTTGAGGCGGAGGACGGAGACCTCGCCCTTCCAGCCCACGGTGTTGAGGGGATCGAAGGGATAGAACACCCGCGTCACCGCAGAGGAGCGCTGGATCCGCAGCTCCCACTCGCTCCTCCCCGGCTCGGCGGCGGCGGGCTCGGGGGTGGGCACCTCGAGCACGTCGGCGTCGAAGAGGGCGTGTCTGCCCAGGAGGCCCCGCTCGGGCAGGTCGACCTCGCCGCGGGTCTCGATGACGAGGAGCTCGGTGACGCCGGAGGGGCGGAGCCGGTAGACGGTGCCGCGGGGGATCACCAGGTAATCGCCGGGGCTGTAGGCGAGGGGCCCGAAGTCGGTCTCGATGCGGCCCGCTCCCGCGTGGACGAAGAGGACCTCGTCGCCGTCCGCGTTGCGGAAGGCATAGGGCATCTCTCCGGTGACGCGGGCGAAGCTCAGGGTCACGTCGGCGTTGCGGAGGAAGGCGACGCGGGAGGCCAGATAGTCACCCTCGGCCAGCCCGGGGAGCTCGGCGCAGACCAGCGAGCGCGGCCTGAGCTCGCCCTCGATGCGCGTCCACCCCACCGGCGCCGCGCTCCGGTACAGGTGGCTGGCGCGGCCGAAGAAGCCCTGTCGCCCGTACTCCTCTTCCACGGTGCCCGACGGCACGTCCACGTGCGCCTGGCGCGTCACTCGCCCTCGTACCCAGTGCATCGCTCTCGCCTCCGAGCGCTGGAGTACCGCGCGCGCCTCGTTCGGGAAAACGCAAAGATCTGGTATAGATCGTTCAATGGATCCGAACGAAGGTCTCACCCTCGATCAGCTCCGGGTCCTCGACGCGGTCGAGCGCTGCGGCTCGTTCGCCGCCGCCGCGACCCAGCTCCACCGGGTCACCTCGGCGGTGAGCTATGCCGTCCGGGCGCTCGAGGAGGGCCTCGGCCTCGCGCTCTTCGATCGCAGCGGGCACCGCGCCGCGCTCACCCCCGCCGGCCGCCGCATCCTCGACGAGGGGCGGTTACTGCTCGAGCGCGCCCGGGAGCTGGGCCAGCTCGCCCGCGATCTCCGCGGCGAGTGGGAGCCGACCCTCACCCTGGTGGTCGACGGGATCCTGCCGATGACCCCGCTGATGCGCGCGCTGCGCCACCTGGGGGACCGGGCGGCGCCGACGCGGGTGCAGCTCGCGGTGGAGTACCTCGGCGGCGTGCGTGAGCGCTTCGAGCGCGAGCGGGCCGATCTGATGGTGGTGCTCGACTTCGCCGGCGACGAGCACCACATCGCCGAGCCCCTGCCCCCGATCGAGCTGCTCCTGGTTGCGCGGCGCGATCATCCGGTGCACGCCGCCGGCCCCGTCGCCCGCGCCGACCTGGCCGCGCACGTCGAGCTCAGCGTGGCCGACTCTCGCCGGGAGGACGCGCCGCCGCTGGCCCGGCTGTCCCTGGGATCGTCGCAGATCTTCCGCCTCAGCGACTTCCACTCCAAGCGCGAGGCGCTCCTCGAGGGCGTCGGCCTGGGGTGGATGCCGAGGCACCTGATCGAGCGCGATCTGGCGCGCGGCACGCTGCGGAGGATCGACTTTCGCGAGGGCCCCGAGCACGTCTTCCACCCTCACCTGGTGCACCGGCGCGGGGTGCCGCTGGGGCGCGCGGCGCGCGCGCTCCACGACGAGCTCCGCGCGCTGCCCCCGACCACCGCGAGCGCGGAGGCCGCAGCGAAGCAGATGAAGGCTCCGGCGAAGAAGAAGACCGGCGCCTCCCGGCCCACATCACGAGCGCGGTGACGGCGAGCGCGCCGCCGTCGTCGCTGACGAGGGAGATCGGCACGATGCGAAGATCTGCCAATCGGAACGAAATGCGCGCCCTGTCGCTGGCCGGGTGGGCGGGCTACAAGAGCTTGATGACCGAAATCTGGGAGTCCATGTTCGCGGCCAAGCGGGTGATGTGGGGCGATGGGCCGACGCGCTCGGCGCTGCTCGCGCGTGACTACTTCGCGGCGCGAGGCGCGCGCGAGATCCTGATCCCGGGCGTCGGTTACGGGCGCAATGCGAAGCCCTTCGTCGAGAGCGGCATCTCGGTGACCGGCATCGAGGTCTCCGCGACGGCGATCGCGCTCGCTCGCTCGGAGCTCGGTTTCGACTTTCCGATCCACCACGGCTCGGTCGAGGGCATGCCCTTCGACGACCGCGAGTACGACGGCGTGTTCTGTTACGGGCTCGCGTACCTGCTCGACGCGGCGGCGCGCGCGAAGCTCTTCGCCGACTGCTTTCGCCAGCTGCGGCCGGGCGGCTCGATGATCTTCACGGTCATCTCGAAGAGCGCGCCCATGTACGGGCAGGGCCCCAAGCTCGGCGAGGACTGGTACGAGCGCGCGCCCGGCGTGCCGATGTACTTCTACGACGAGGCATCGGTGGCGCGTGAGCTCGGCACGTACGGGATCACGGAGTTGTCCGAGATCGACGAGCCGGTGGTGGGGGGATCGTACCCGTTCTACAACGTCACCTGCGTGAAGCGCTGAGTGCCTGCGCGGCGCGCCGACGCGCCCGCTGATGGTGTCGATGCTCGCGTCCGAGTGCGGCGGCCGTCTGCGGCAGCGCGGGAGGAAGAGGGCGGTCAGCCGCTCCGCGACGTGAACGAGCCAGTGGCGTACCCACCGGGACTTTCGAGCGTCACCCATTGCGACCTGGGCACCGGATAGAGCTGCTCGCTGAGCATCGGCGACGCCGGCCGCTGGAGCGGGAACGAGGCTGTCGGGCTCTCCGGCGCCCCGACCCGCGAGACGTTCCACGCCGGCCGGGGAGCGCCACTGCCCGCTCTCGACAGGAAGGGGGACGTGCGCTGCCGGGGATCGAGCACCCAGGACGAGGTCGGCGAGGGGACCAGCGAGGAGAGGGCGAGGCGCTTCGCCCGCTCGGCCTCGGCGGCCTTGGTCGCCAGGATCTCGGCCTCCTGGGCCCGGAACGTCGCGCTCCCGCGGAACTCCGCCTCGACGAGGTAGTAGGCGGCCCGCTCCAGCGGGGTGAGCTCCGGGTGGAGGAGCCTCATCAGGACGATGTACCGATCCTGGTCGGTCCGGTTCCACGCCTCGTGAACGAAGGTGTCGTCGAAGAAGATCGATTTACCGTTCTCCCAGCGGCGCTCGACGCCGCCGACGCGGATCGCGGTGTCCCCGGCCGGGATGCGCAGGGCGAAGTGCATCCGCAGGGCGATGTTCTGCCCGCCGCAGTGCTCGGCGAGGTGAACGCTGGGCTTCATCAGCGCGAAGTAGGTCTTGCAGGGGAGCTTGAGCTCGACCAGCTCCGCCAGCAGACCCGCGAGGCGGGGGAAGGCGGCGAACGCCTCGAGCACGGGCGCGCCGGTCTCCAGGACGAGGGCGTACGAGAGCCAGCGGTCGGCGATGCCGAAGTAGCCGGTGCTCTGGCCGCGGAAGCCCCCGCGGGTGCCGGGGAGGGAAGCCTCGAACTCGGCGCGCAGCGCGGCCTGGTTCTCCTCGAACCGCGCCAGGATCGAGCTGCACTCGGCGGGCCACTCCGAGGCCTCCCAGTAGGGCTTCGCGGTCAACCCGGGGTAGCGGCGGTAGTAGGGCGCCTGGCCGAGATCGGCGGGCTTCTGGTAGTCCGCGAGGCAGAACTCGACGCCGCGAAAGCGCGGGAGCGAGGCGCCCAGCCGGGCCTCGACGACCTCGACCGCGGCGCGGTAGGCGCGGGCCTGATCGGCTTGCATGCGGTGGCGCGTGGAGAGCGAGCTCATGGCGATGGGGTGCCCGGGAGGTTATCCACCCGCGCCTGCCCTGGCAACTCTCACCGGGGCCTGCGCGGCGGGCGGGGCGTGCCCACGAACGGCAGCGATCCGATGTCTTCCTTCTCCCGGCCAGCCACCACCAGGAGGTCGCGGAGCGCCTCCCCGAGCACGTGGTACCCGCGCTCGTTGTAGCGGGGAGGCTGCCGGCCGTGCGGCGGCGCGAAGCACTCCCGCGGATCCCCCGCGGCGGTGAGCACCGACACGGCGTCGAGGACCGACAGCCCCTCGCCCCGCGCGGTGCTGATCACGGTCGCGCGGTCGCGATCGAGGGCGGGCAGCTCCTCCGGGTGAGCGAAGCGCGACCAGCTCGGCAGGTAGACCAGCCAGAGCTGCTGGCCCTCCCAGGCGACGACCGCGCGCTTCGCCTCGCGGAGCACCTGGCGATAGAAGGCGTTGTCGGGGGGTCTGGGGGTGTCCCCCATCCTGAACGGCGCCGGGCCGAAGCCAGCGAGCTCCCGCAGGCGGCCCAGCCCCAGCACGCGCCCCGCCCTGGAGGCGAGGGTGTCGGCCTCGCCGAGCCGGGCGTCTTCGAGCTGGACCAGGGCGCGGTCGAGGGCGTCCTGCCGGGACGCGAGGTCCTGACCGAAGGCGCGCTCCAGGTAACGGACCAGGAGCGAATTCTTCTCGCGGCCGAGGTCGCGCAGATCGTCGGCCTCGGAGAAGAGGATCACCGAGACCCGCGGCCGCAGGACGGGGCCGTACTCGCGCAGCTCGGCGAGCTCGGCGAGCGGCCCGAGGCCCGGGGCGCCGAGGTTGACCGTCCGCGGGAAGACGGCGCGGACCGGCGCGGCCAGGCCGCCCTCGGGGGCCACGCCGACGCCCAGGGTGAGATCGTCGCCGACGAGCAGGACCTCGATGGGGGCCTCGCCCCACAGCCCCGGGGGGTTCTCGAAGCCCCGCTCGTCGCTGGTGAACCGCGGAGAGGCGCGGCGGTCGTCGCCGGCCACGGTGGTGACCCCGGCGATGCCGCCGAGCGGCACCACCTCCTGGCCGTCGACGTGGATCGCCGAGCGCTGGTGCCCGCTCTCGTCCGGCGCCAGCAGCGTCCCGGCCGAGACCATGGGGTAGGCGCGCTCGCCGCCGTGGCGCAGGGCGAGGACGGCCCCCAGGGTCGACCGCCCATCGAGGAGGGCGCGGGCGCCGATCTCCGCGGCGTAGACCGCCACCACCAGCGCCGCCAGCGCGGCCACGAGGCGGCCCCGGGGAGTCTGCGGAACGAGCGCGCGGAGGCGGGACGAGGGGCGACGAGGAGCGGGCTCCTCCGACATGGCTTTTCTCCTGGAGCGAGCGGGGAGGCTAGCGCCGCCGGCAACGTCGGGGCAGACCTATTTCGGGTCGTGCAGTAGGGTGGCGCGTGCACTGGCTCCTCCTGCGCGGGCTCGCCCGCGAGCAACGCCACTGGGGCTCCTTCCCGGCCCTCTTCGCGCGGCGCGTCCCGGGCGCGCGCGTCCACTGCCTCGATCTGCCCGGCGCCGGCACCGAGCGCGAGCGCCGCTCGCCGACGACGGTCGAGGGCATCGCCGCCGACGTGCGCGGGCGCTGGCTTTCGCTGCGCGAGGAGCACGGCGGTCGGGAGGGGGAGTGGGGCCTGCTCGGCACCTCCCTCGGCGGCATGGTCGCGATGGCTTGGTGCGCCGCCCACCCCGACGACTTCGCCCGGCTGGTGCTCGCCGGCAGCAGCTCCGCGGACCTGAGCCGGCCGTGGCGTCGCTTCGACCTGCGCGTCGTCCCCACCGGGCTCGGCGTCCTGGCCGAGCGCGATCCCGTGCGCCGCGAGGAGAAGGTGCTCAGCATGAACACCCGCGTCCTCTCCGACCCCGCGGCGGTCGCGGCCACGTGGGCCGCGTACCCGCCGATGGCGCCGGGCAACGTGATGCGCCAGCTCCAGGCGGCGACCTTCTTCCAGGCGCCTCCCCGCGTGCCGGTGCCCACGCTGGTGGTGGCCGGCGCCCGCGATCCGCTCGCGCACCCCTCGTGCTCGCGCCACCTGGCGTCGCACCTCGGCGCCCCCTTCGTGCTCCACCCGGAGGCCGGCCACGAGCTGGCGCTCGACGTGCCGGACTGGCTCGCAGGCAGCGTCGCCGACTGGATCGCGGATCCGAGCCGGTCACGCGGTGGGGCCCCTACGGGCCCCCGGGAGCCGACGCTTCCCCTGGTGATCGAGCCCGACGCCGCCGCCGGTCGCGGCGAGGCGGCGCTGCTGCGCTGGATCGGCGAGCACCGCGCCCACCTCGAGGAGCGCCTCACCGAGCACGGCGCCCTCCTGCTGCGCGGCTTCGACGTCGACGGCGCCACCGGGTTCGAGCGGGTGGCCCGCGCCTTCGAGCCAGCGCTGCAGAACGGCTACCTCGGCACCTCGCCGCGCAACGCGCTCACCTCGCACGTCTTCTCCGCGAGCGAGCTGCCGCCCCACTACCCCATCCCCCAGCACTGCGAGATGAGCTTCGTCGCGCGCCCGCCGCGCCGGCTCTTCTTCTCGTGCCTGGTGCCCTCGGGCGGCCCCGGCGGCGAGACGCCTCTCGCCGATTTTCGCCGCGTCTACCGGGATCTGCCCGCCGACGTACGCGCCCGCTTCGAGGCCGGCGGCGTGAAGAACATCCGCAACTACGCCGGCCCCGAGGGCGGCGGGCGCCTCGATCTGTGGAAGCTCAAGCGCTGGGACGAGATGTTCGGCACCACCGACCGCGACGCCGTGGCGCGCGCCTGCGAGGCGAACGGCTTCGACTTCACCTGGAGGCCCGACGGTGGCCTGCGCCTCGTCAACGTGCAGCCCGCCGTGCAGAGGCACCCCGTCACCGGCGTGCCGGTGTGGTTCAACCACAGCCAGGTCTTCCACCTCTCGGCGGTCCCCGCCGAGTACCGGCGCATCGCGGCGCGGCAGGGGCAGCTCCGCTACGACGCGCTCGCCCGCGTGGCCGCGGCGGCGGTGCGGCTCAAGGAGCGGACCACGGCCACCCTGGACCAGGCGATGCACTGCACCCACGCCGACGGGACCCCCATCGCCGCCGCCGACATGGATGCGGTGCGCGAGGCCATCTGGAAGAACATGGTCTTCTTCAAGTGGCGCCGCGGCGACGTGCTGGTGATCGACAACTTCGCCGTGTCCCACGGGCGGATGCCCTACGCGGGACCGCGCTCGGTCGCGGTGGCCTGGGCTTGAGCTTGTTTATCAGCCTGCTACGCACCCCGACGCCCTCCGACGGGAATGCGTCGGCCTCCGTCGACGTACAGGAGTACGCCTCCTTCGGCCTCCCTAGCCTCGGGGCGCTCGCGACGGCTGCTAAACAAGCTCGGAGCGGTCAGGTTGCGGAGAGACCCAGAGCGCGCCGCGATCGCGGCCTTCAGGGCATGTCGTAGACCAGCAGGCGGCACTCGATGTCGCCGTTGAAGACGGTGTGCTCCATGTCCGGCCGCCGCCGCATCGCGCGCCCGATCGCCGGTGTGCCCGCCAGGATCGCCACGCGCCAGCCGCGCATCCGGATGAAGGCCTTCGCCATGTCCCGGTAGAGCTCGTCGGTCGCGCCGATCCGCTCCCCGTAGGGGGGGTTGGTGACCACCATGCCGGGCTCGCCCTCGGCGACGAGATCGCGCACGGAGCCGCGCTGAAAGTCCACGCGCACGCCGGCCGCGACGGCGTTGTCGCAGGCGAGCGCGATGGCGTCGGCGTCGACGTCGCTGCCGCGGATGGCGGTGACGCCGGGGGTGATCTTGGCCTCCACCTGCTCGCGCAGCTCGGCGGCGCGGCGAGCCGTCGCCTCGTCGTGGCAGGCCCAGCGCTCGAAGCCGAAGCGCTCGCGCGAGAGGCCGGGGGCGATGCTGCGCGACCACAGCGCCGCCTCGATGGCGATGGTGCCCGAGCCGCACAAGGGATCGAGGAGCGGTCGCCGGCGATCCCAGCCCGAGAGCCGGAGGATGGCGGCGGCCAGGCTCTCCTTGATGGGCGCCTCGCCGGCGCGGGCGCGCCAGCCGCGGCGGTGCAGCGAGCCGCCGGAGACGTCGAGGTAGACGGTGGCGCGATCGCGGGCGAGGTGGACGAAGAGCGTGACGTCGGGGTCGTCGAGATCGACCGAGGGGCGGGTGCCGAGCCGGGCGCGGAGCTGGTCGACGATGGCGTCCTTGGTCTTCTGCGCGACGAACTGCGAGTGGGTGAGCGCGCTCCCGTGGGAGACGGCGCGCACCGCGAGGGTGTGGCTCGGCGTGATCCACGGGCTCCAGTCGATGGCGGCGACCCCCTCGTAGAGCGCCTCGCCGGTGGGGGCGTCGAAGGACGAGAGCCGGTAGAGGACGCGCAGCGCGGTGCGCAGCTCCAGGCAGGCGCGGTAGCCCTCGTCGAGGCTGCGCCCGAAGTGGACGCCGCCGCGATCGGCCCGCACGCCCCGGAAGCCGAGGTCGCGCAGCTCGTCGCGCACCGCGCCCTCGGTGCCGCGGGCGGCGGTGGCGAAGAGGATCGGCTCGGGTTTAGAAGGTGCCAACGGCGGAGGCACCGGTGGGCCCGAGCACCAGGTCGGCAGTGGGCCCGGAGTCGCTCGTCCGGTTACGGCGCACGCTGAGCGCGAAGAGCGCGGCGCCGGTGGCGATGCCGATCACGCCCACGGCGACGCCCGCGTTGGCGAGGGCCTGCTGGGACTTGCCGGTGCTGATGTCCTGATCGGCCGTGGCCCGGTTGCCGTTCGGGCAGCCTGCCTGGCCGTTGCACAGGGTGTTCAGGTTGCTGTAGGTCCCCTTGCTGAGGGCGCCGCCCGCCGCGAACAGGGCGAACCCGACCACCCCGACGCCGCCCGCGACGAAGGCGCCGACGCGGAGCGGATCGAGGGCGCGCCGCGGCGGAGGGGCCACGGGGGCCACCGGGACCAGCGGGCCGACCGGGGCCACGGGCACGGTGCTGATCGCGACCTCGCGCCGCTCGCCGGCGGCGACGCTGGTGGGCTGCCGGACCGCGGGCTTGCCCGGCGCCTGCACGGTCACGTCGGCGTTGCCCGGCTCGACGGGGAAGGGCTTGCCCCAGCGATCGGGCGGCAGGTCGTGGCCGCCGACGCGCACCGTCATCGCCGGGTCGGGGTTCTGCACGAGGACGGTGACGATGGCCAGCCGCGACCCGATCTCGTCGCGCTCCTGCGCGGCGCTGTCACGGGTCGGCGCGTACTTGGCGCCGCCGGCGGTCGCCTCGTCGATGGTGCGATCGAACTCCAGCCAGGCGCCGCGGCTGTCACCAAGCGCGCCCAGGCAGCGCGCGATGAAGAGGTGCGAGTTGGGGCTCGGCACCAGCGCGTACGACAGCCGGAACTCCTCGAGCGCCGGGGCGTACTTCTTCGCCGCGAAGAGGTCGGACGCCTTCCGGAACAGCGCGACCGCCTTCGCCACGTCCGCGGGAGCAGGGGCACCGGAGGGCGGTGCAGGCTTCGCGAGCGCCGCACCCTCGGGCAGCGCGGCGGCCGTGAGCACGGGGGCGAGGAGGAGGGCGGCGAGGGTGAGCGGGCGCTTCCAGAAGGGCTGGGTCATCGGATTCGTTCAGAGGGTGCCGGGGTTGTAGGGTTTCTTGGGCGGCTTCGGCTTGGTGACCGGAGGAGGCTTGGACGGGAGCGTCCCCTTGGTGCCGCCGGTGTGCGGAGGCGTGATCGCCGGTGGCACGGCCGCCGGAGGCGCGACGGCCGGCGGAGTGGGCTCCGCGGTGGCCTGGCTCGTGGGCGGGGGAGGCGTGGCCGCCTCCGGCGTGGGCGCAGGTGTCGGCGCCGTCGTGGCCGTCGCGGTCAGCGCGGCGGCGGCCGGGTCGGGGACCGGGGGCGCCGTGGCCATGACCGCGGTCATGGCAGGCGTCGTCGCCGGGGTCTTCTTCTCGCCACCGGAGAGGGCCGCGACGCCGGCGATGATCGCGCACAGGCCGAGCACCGCGCCGACCGCGATCATCACCACGGGCTTGCGCTGGCGCGGGGGGCCGGTGTCGACGGGCACGTCGTCGGCGTCCGAGCGGGTGACCGGGGGCGAGGTCGCCTCGGTGGGGCCCGGCTCGTCGCCCGGGAGGATCTCGGGGAGGGTGGGGGAGTCGGGCTGCTTGGGCCGGGGGAGCACGTCGGCGCCGATGGACTTCGGCACCACGGGCGCGGCTTCGAACGAGACCTCTTCCTCGATCGCCTTCTCCTCCGCGTCGGCGCCGGGGGCGCCGGAGGCGCCAGGTGCCTTCGCGGAGACCGCCTCGGGCGCGTCCTTGACGCTAGCGGGGGGCTTGGGGGCGGAGGCGGGGGCAGACGCCTCGGCCGCGATGCCTGCCGCGACGGCCTCGACGGCCACGATCGGCAGCGGCCTCACCGTCAGCGCGGGCTCCACCTCGACCAGCGGGGTGGGGGTCTTCCCCTCGGCGCGGTCGACGGCGGAGCGGAGATCGTGCGCGCGCTTGGTGAGCGTCTCGCCGAGCGCCTTGCGCACGAAGGCGGCGACGTCCTCCTCGGTGGTGGTGAAGCCGAGCATGCCGGCGATCTGATCGAGCGCGCGCTGCAGCTCGCCCGCGGTGGAGAAGCGATCCGCGGGATCCTTGGAGAGGGCCTTGAGGACCAGCGCCTCGAACTCGGGCGGCGTGGTGGCGACCAGCGCGCGCAGCGGGACCGGCTCGCGCAGCGCGATGTTCTCGATGGTCTTGGTGTCGGTGTCGCCGCGGAAGGGGTGCAGCCCGGTGGCGAGCACGTAGAGCAGCACGCCGAAGGAGAAGATGTCGCTGCGCCGGTCCACCGGCTGCTGGCCGAGCTGCTCCGGCGAGAGGTACGGGGTCTTGCCCTTCACCGTGCCGCCGATGCGGGTGACGGTGAGGCGCCCCTTGGACTTGGCGATACCGAAGTCGACGATCTTGACGAAGCCGCTCGTCGACACGAGCACGTTGGCGGGGGAGATGTCGCGGTGGACCAGGTCGAGGAGGTTGCCGTCGTCGTCGCGCAGCTCGTGGGCGGCGTGGAGGCCGGCGCAGACCTGGGAGGCGAGGCGGAGGATGACCGGCAGGGGCACGCCGCCGTGGCCGCGGGCCGCCTTGACCAGCGAGCCGAGGTTCTCGCCCTCGACCCACTCCATCACCAGGTAGAGGACGTCGTCCTGCTCGCCGAGGTCGATGATCTCGACCACGTTGGGGTGGCGGATGCGCGCCGCCACCCGCCCCTCGTCGAGGAACATGCTCTCGAACTCGGGGTCGTCGGAGACGTCCGGGAGCATGGTCTTGATCGCGAAGATCTTCTGGAAGCCGCGCGAGCCCGGGAGCTTGGCGGCCCACACCGAGGCCATGCCGCCGCGCGCGACCGGCATGAGGATCTCGTAGCGCCCGAGCGTGCTGCCCGGGCCCACCTTCTCGATGGCGATCCCGCTCTTGCTGCGCGAGCTGGGCCCGTCGGAGCCGGGCGTGGGCGCCGTCTTCGTCGAGGCCACGTCGAGCAGGTGCTGGACGGCGGCGGCCGGTCTGGGCGTCGAGGTGGCCGAGCTGGCGGACGCGGGCGACGATGGCGGTGCCTTCTCGGCTGCCTTGACCACGGGCGCGCTGGGCGGAGGGGCCTCCACCGGCGGCCGGGGGGGCTTGGGGAGGCTCGCGGCCGCCTCGGCCGGGGCCTTGGCGACGCTGGGCGCTTCCTTCACCGGGACCACGGGCACGGCGCGCTTGATGGTCGGCGGCAGGGCCGGGGCTTTGACCTCGAGATCCTCCAGGTTCAGGCTCTCAGCCGCGGGCCGATTCGGCTTGACCTCGGCGGGCTTCGGCGAGGGCTCGGCGGGAGCCAGGGGCTTGGCGCTGCTCGCGACCTTGTCGTCGAGCCCTTCGGGGACCGGGGGCGCTGCGGGGACGGTCGCGGCGACGGCCGGCTTGGCGAAGGGGCTGACGATGCCGAGCAGCGTCGCCTTGCGAAGGGAGGGGCTGAAGGGCTTGGCGGCGGCGGGCGGCGGGATGGTCGACGAGGCCTTGCTGCCGCGCCGGGTGATCTCCGCGCGGATCTCGGTCTTGCGGACGGCGATGGCCTTGCCCGCCAGCTTCTCGACCTCGTCCGCGACCTGCTTGGGGGTGGCGATCGCGTCCGCGCCCAGGCCCTCGAGGGCGGTGACGAGGGCGCTCACCGTCGGGGTGCGCTTGGCCGGATCGCGCTCCAGCGCCTTGTGGACGATCTCGGCCAGAGGGGCGGAGACGGTGATCCCGGCCAGGCCACCGAGCGCGGCGATGGGCGCGGTCAGCACCTTCTGGACGATGGCCGCCTCGATCTTGGAGGTGAAGAGCCGCTGCCGGGAGAGCCCCTCCCAGAGGATCACACCCACCGAGAACACCTCGGCGCGGGCGTCGGCCGGCGGGCCGCTCCCCGCGCCCATGCCCTTGACCCGCTCGGGCGCCGCGTAGGAGAGGCGATCGTGGTTCTTGGCGCCGAGGGGCGGGGCGATGCGCGAGAGCGCCCGCGCGCTCACCAGGCCGGTCAGGCGCGCGATCCCGTCGTCGCCGACGAGGATGTGCTGAGGGCCGAGCTCGCCGTGGAAGAGGGCCGGGTCCTGGGCGTGCGCCGACGCGAGGGCGGCGAGCACGTCGAGCACGATCCGCAGCACTACCGGCTGGGGTAGCCCCGGTGTCCCGGCGGCGGTGACGAGCGCCTGCAGCGTCTCGCCCTCCTGGCGCTGGGTGGCGACGTAGATCTCCCCCGCCTCGTTGCCCACCCCGACCAGCGCCAGGGCGTTGGGGTGCTGGAAGCCCATCGCCGCCATGGTCTCGGTGACCAGCGCGTCGGCGACCTCGGGCTTCTTGGTGAGGTGCTTGTGCACCCGGATCACGGAGAACAGCCGGGGGCCGTCGCCCGCGTCGCCGCCTTCGCGAGCAGAGCGGGCGACCCACGTCGTGCCGACGCTGATCCCGGGCTGCTCCTTGAGCAAATCGTACGTTCCTACCTTCGAGGCCGTACCCACCGGCTTTTCGAGCGTCATGGCAGCCGAATGGTAACAGGTACGTGCGGCCGGGTGAATCACTCGGCTTTTCGGTCGCTTCCCGTGGCCCTCCGGCGGGCGGCCGGCGGGGGGGCTGGGCGCCTCGGTAGAGGCTGGATTCGGCGGGGGAACCAGGGATCGGAGGGGGGCACGGCGACGCCGGTCAGCGGGGTGACCACTTTCGCTTTCTTCTTTCCGGCACCTCCCGGGTCGAGGATTGCGCTCCCCCGGTTCGCTCCCCATGCCTCCGCGTGGACCATGAGCGAAGCCCCGAGCAAGCGGCCGCGCCGGGCGTGGGTAGGCTACGTGCTGGTGACCGTCGTGGCCCTGGCGCTCTCGGCGGTCCTCGCGCCTCCCGGCCCGCGAGCCATGCCCTACGACGAGGCGCAGGCGCTGGTGACGAGCGGCCAGGTGGAGGGCGCGACCGTCACCGCCGACGACGTCGTGCTCCGGCTCAAGAGCGAGGGCGGCAAGCCCGGCGAGAAGGTCACCGTCACCCGCCTGCCCGGCGCCCTGGACGAGCCCCTGGTCCACGCCCTCGTCGACGCCCACGTCCACCTCGAGGCCCAGAGCGCGCGCGCGCCCTGGTGGCTCACCGCGGCGCTCTGGATCCTGCCGCTCCTGGCCATCAACGCCCTCTTCTTCTTCGCGATGCGGCGGATGGGCTCGACGCAGGCCGGGGGGCCGCTCGCGTTCCTCAAGACCCGCACCCGCCTCTACGACCGCTCCCGGCAGCAGCCGGTGCGCTTCAGCGACGTCGCCGGGGTCGAGGAGGCCAAGGACGAGCTGGTGGAGGTCGTCGACTTCCTCAAGAGCCCCGACCGCTACCGCGCGCTGGGCGGCCGCATCCCCCGCGGCCTGCTCCTCATCGGCCCGCCCGGCACCGGCAAGACCCTGCTCGCCCGCGCCGTCGCCGGCGAGGCCGAGGTCCCCTTCTTCTCGCTCAACGCCAGCGAGTTCGTCGAGATGTTCGTGGGCCTCGGCGCGGCGCGCGTGCGCGATCTCTTCGAGCAGGCCACCAAGGCGGCCCCGAGCATCGTCTTCATCGACGAGATCGACGCCGTCGGCCGCACCCGCGGCGGCCTCGGCGCGCTCGCCTCCCACGACGAGCGCGAGCAGACGCTCCACCAGCTTCTCGCCGAGCTCGACGGCTTCGACGCCCGCACCACCGTCATCCTGATGGCCGCGACCAACCGCCCCGAGGTGCTCGACCCGGCGCTGCTCCGGCCGGGTCGCTTCGATCGGCAGGTCATCGTCGACCGGCCGGACCTCGCGGGGCGGGAGGCGATCCTCCAGGTCCACGCCCGCAAGGTGCCGCTCGCGCCCGACGTCGATCTCGGCGCCGTGGCGCGGCGCACGCCCGGCATGGCGGGGGCCGATCTCGCCAACGTCGTCAACGAGGCAGCGCTCGCCGGCGCGCGCCGGGGGGCGAAGCGCATCGCGCCCGCCGACTTCGCCGAGGCCCTCGATCGGGTCCAGCTCGGGCTGCGGCGCAAGGGGCTGATCATGACGCCCGCCGAGCGCCGGCGCGTCGCCTACCACGAGGCCGGCCACGCGCTCTGCGCCCTGGCGCTGCCGAGCGCGGATCCGGTGGAGCGCGTGTCCATCGTGGCGCGCACCATCGGGGCGCTGGGCACCACCCTCCAGGTCCCGCGCGACGAGCGCTACGTGGTCACCGAGCAGGAGCTGGAGACCCGCGTGACGGTGCTCCTCGGCGGGCGCGCGGCGGAGGAGATCGCTCTCGGCGAGGTGTCCACCGGAGCGCACGACGATCTCGGGCGCGCCACGTCGATCGTGCGCGACATGGTGACCAAGCTCGGGATGAGCAGCCGCCTCGGGATGGCGACGCTGGCGCGCAACGTGGGCGCGCCGATGCTGGGGATGGCCCAGGAGGAGCGGCTCTGCAGCGAGAGCACGGCCCGCGAGGTGGACGAGGAGGTGCGCGAGCGCATCGCCGAGGGGTACCGGCGAGCCAGGGGGCTACTGGAGGCGCGGCGGGGAGCGCTGGAGGCCGCCGCCGACGCGCTGGTGACGAAGGAGACGCTCAACGGGGAGGAGCTCGCGGCGATCGTGGGGAACGCGGGGAACGCGGGGAGCGCCGGGCGGCTCGCGCCGGAGCGCGCCCGCGTCCCTGGACCGGACTAGCACCCCACGCTCACGTTCGAAGGGAGCTGCGCTCCCCCCGTCACCAGGCCGCGCCCGCGACCTGCCTGGTCGCGGCGTTGAGGCGGTTGAAGAGGTTGGTCACGCCGATCATCAGCACCAGCGCCGCCATTCCCTGCTCGTCGTGGTGCTTCGCGGCCTCTCCCCAGATCGCGTCCGGCACCGGGTCCGCCCGGTCGCTCAGCCTGGTGACGGCCTCGGCGAGGGCCAGGGCGGCGCGCTCGGCAGCGCTGAAGTAGGGCGTCTCCCGCCACGCCGCCACAGCCGCGAGGCGCTCGTCGCTCACGCCGGCCTTCCGGGCGCTGCGGGCGCCCGCGTCGACGCAGGCGCTGCAACCGTTGATCTGGCTGGCCCGCAGATGGACGAGCTCGAGCGTCGCCTCGGGCACGCCGCCCTTCCTGGTGGCCTGGAGCACGGCGAGGATGGCCGGCATGGCCTCGGGGAGGATCGTCGCGGGGTTCTTCATCCGTGCTTGCATGGCTGTTTTCCTTTTGTCTCTGGTCACGCGACGAACCAGGGCGCAGGACATCCTTCGCCACCCCGTCACGTCGGCGGGGTCCCGTTCGTCAGGGTCGTGACGGATCGCGACGAGGGGATGTGACCGATGGACGAAAATGAGACGCTGGCGGCTCGGTTCGAGGCCCACCGGCCTCACCTGCGCGCGGTGGCCTACCGGATGCTCGGCTCCCTCAGCGAGGCGGACGACGCCGTGCAGGAGTCCTGGCTCCACCTCGGCCGCGCGGGGGCGGGCGGCGTCGACAACCTCGCCGGCTGGCTGACGACCATCGTCGCCCGGGTGTGCCTGGACACGCTGCGCTCGCGCAAGGCGCGGCGTGAGGAGCCGCTCCTCGCCCCCGCGAGCGGCGCCCCCGACCGCCGCGAGACCGGCACCGATCCGGAGCAGGAGGTGCGGATGGCGGACGCCGTCGGCCTGGCCCTGCTGGTGGTGCTGGAGGCGCTGGGCCCTGCCGAGCGCATCGCCTTTGTCCTCCATGACCTCTTCGCCCTGTCCTTCGAGGAGATCGCCCCCATCGTGGGGCGCTCCCCGGACGCCGCCCGGCAGCTCGCGAGCCGCGCGCGCCGCCGGGTGCAGGGCGCGGCCCGGGTCCCCGAGGCGGATCTCGCCTGTCACCGGGAGGTGGTCGCCGCCTTCCTCGCCGCGCTCCGCAGCGGCGACCCGGACGCCCTCGTCGCCGTGCTCGACCCGGACCTGGTGGTCCACGCCGACGCGCCCCCGGGCCCTCCCCGAGAGATCCGGGGTGCGCGGACCTGGGCGAAGGGCGCGGTCGCCTTCTCGGCGCACGCTCGCTCCATGCGACTGGCGCTCGTGAACGGGGCGGCGGGCGTCGTCCTCGCCCCGAGCGGACGCCTTGCGAGGGCGCTCTCGTTCACCTTCGCGAACGGCAAGATCGCCGGGATCGACGTGATCGCCGATCCCGCGCGCCTCGCCGCGATCGAGGTCGCCCTCCTCGACTAGGGCTTGCCCGGCGCGGCGAGCCCTTGCTTCACGATCTTGCCGGCCGCGCGGATGGCCTTCGCCTCCCGGGAGGGCTTGCCGTAGCGGCTCCAGAAGAGGTCGTCGGCGCCGCCGTAGTTGATGAGCCGGTTGTAGATGCCATCCGCCTCGGTGAGGGCCTGCTGGGCGCTGTACGCCTGGGTGTGCCGGGGGAGCCAGCGGGCGTAGAGGGAGAACGCTCGCCACCGCGCATTGCCGCGGGTGAGCGTGGCGGCGATGGCCCTCCTCTCGCTCGCCGAGGTGGACGCGTCGCTGTAGATGGAGCTCATCGCCCGGTACATCCCCGGGTCCGCGGGGCGGAAGATCTCCGGGTTGGCGTCGAGGAACCGGGCCATCGTCACGTCGGCGTCGACGTCACGCGCCGCGGCCAGCGTGGCGGCCTGGCGGTAGAGGAGGGCGCGGTCCGGTTCGTCCTTCTCGATCCGCCGCGCCGCCAGCGCCCAGCTCCCGGCGGCGGTGAGTCGCACCGCGATCTCGGCCCGGGCCTCCTTGCCGACCGCGTCCTCGCGGGCCGCGAGCCGCTCCAGCGCCGCGCGGTCGAGCCGCACCCGCACCAGGTAGCTGCGCACGTCGGCCGCGAGCTCGGGGAGCCGCGCGGCGACCTCGGGCTGCCCCCGCGCCACCCGGAGCTGCGAGGCGAGCTCGGCCTGCTCCGCGTCGGGCGTGACGCCCTCGATCTCCTGGCTCGCGGGCAACAGCTGCCCGGCCTTGCCGAGCGCCACCGCGCGGAGCTTGGCCCAGAGCGGGCTCGGATCGCGCGCCGTCCGCGGGAACTCCGCCGGCAGCGCCCCCGGCTTGGCGTGCTGCGCCACCCAGAAGAGCAGCCGCTCCTCCAGGTTGGTGGCCCACTTCGTCGACACCGACGCCTCGGCGAGGGCCCACCAGCGCTGGAAGCGCGCCTCGGTGAGGGTGCTGGTGGTGGCCAGCGCGGTGATCAGCTCGGGATCGGTGAGGCCGTCGATCTGGCCGGCGCTCGGCGCCCGGTCCTGGAGGAGCAGGTAGCGCATCTCTCCGAGGACGCGTGGCCGGTGCGCCGGGTACATGGTCAAGAGCACCTGCCACGCGCCCTCGGTGTCGCCCTTGAAGTAGCGGATGCGCACCTTCCAGAGGCGGACCCAGTCCACCAGCGGGTGCGCCGGGTGATCGACGAGCCAGCGGTCCACGCCCGCCTCGAGGTCGACGAAGGTCGTCGCCGGCGCTGCCTTGCGCGTCGCGTCCGACCACCCGTCGGGCACCCGCGCGGCGAAGTCTCGCTCGATCGCCCACAGCCCGAGCGAGGCGGCGCGCGGGTGCGACGGCGCGAACGAGGGCAGCCGCACCCGGTTCGGCCCCGGCCCGGCCGCTCGCGCGGCGAGCGCGTCCTGGAGCACGCGCGGCAAGGAGGCCGGCACCGGTCCGAGGAGGAACCCCTGCGCCACGTCGAGGGGCACCGCGGCGAGCTGCGGGCCGAGCTCGACCAGCTCCACGGCGCGGAAGAGCATCGGGGTGTGCTCCACCGCGACCCCCGCGGGCTCGTCGAGCACCGCGAGGATCACCGCGCGCGCCGCCTGTTCCGCGCGCGCCAGGTCCCCATCCTTCACGGCCTGCTCGACGGGCGCGAAGCTCGGCGCGACCGCAGCGGGGCCGCCGGCCTCGTAGGAGAACTGCCACAGCGCGGCGATCTCCGCGGGGTGCTCGACCTTGAAGGGATAGAGGAACCGGAACTCCTCCCGCTGGGCGTTGCCCCAGGAGGCCCACATCGGGTCGGGCTCCATCATCCGGTCGAGCGAGCTCCCGACCTTGGCGAGCCCGCCGAGGCTGGCGAACGCCGCGCCTCCGCACGCGGTGGCGACCCGGTCGCTGGAGCAGAGCAACGCCACGCCGAGGACGAGGACCGCGCCCAGCCAGGGCAGCACCTGCCGCGAGCCGCTCATCGCCCACCCTCCAGCAGGGCGAGCTGCGCCCCGTACTCCCGCCCCGCGGGGAACACCCACACCCCGGCATACCCGGGCAGCCCCTTGAGCGCGCCGACCGCAGTGACCCACGCCCCGTGCTCGGTGGTGGTCCGCGTTCCCCTCTCCCGCTCGAACGCCGCGACCCCGAGCCGGAACGGCAGCCCCTGGCGGGCCAGCGCAGAGCGAAGGCGCGCCTCCTCCGCCGCGCCGTGGCGCAGGCCGGTGTCGAAGAGCTGGAGGATGTGGCCCTGGACGTGGCCCGCCAGGCGCGCCCCGAAGAGCGGATCGTCGAGGTGCGCCGGCACGCTGGTCACCCAGACCGGGACCGTCGCCAGCTCCCGGTTGGTGAGGGCGGCGAGGACCCCGGCCCAGGCTTCGAGCCGGCGCTCGGGTGCGTCGTAGTCGAGCTCGAGCTCGGTCACGGTGGCTCCGGCGGCGCGGGCGTCGTCGAGGATGCGGGCAAGGAGCGGCCCGAGGGCGCCGGCGATCGCGTCGGGGCTCTGCACGGCCCAGAGCGCATGGAGGGAGTCGTCGAGGCGGACCACCAGCGCGACCGGGCCGGGGGAGCCGCCGAGGACGGGGGAGAGGCCGCGGCGCACGACGAGGTGGTTGCCCTGGGCGACGATCGTCGCGGCGAGGACGGCGACGCCGAGGTCGGGGTGGTCGCCGTGGACCTGGGCGTACAGGTCGGCGTCGGCGCGGGTCCAGACCCACTGGCCGACCGAGGGGGACGGGACGGGCGCGAGCACGCCGGGGGGCGCAGGCCGGCGGGCGATCAGCGCCGCCACGAGCATCGCCGAGGTGGCGGCGAGCAGGGTCCATCGTCGTCTTCGCACCATGATGGGGAGGCTAACGCGTGAGGCGCCCGGACGGCTTCCCGGTGTGTGCGCGGGGGCTGTCGCGCTATGCTGGCGACGATGGCCAACGCGATGAAGCTGCCTCGGCCCGCGACCGAGGCCGATCTGCTTGCGCTGCCCGACGAGGGGCGCGGCTACGAGCTGATCGACGGCGAGCTCGTCGAGAAGCACGGGGGGCTCCGCCATGGCCGCGCTCAGATCCGGCTGGGTCAGCGCCTCGAGCCCTACGACCGTGCGTCGGGCGGCGGCGAACGCCCTGGCGGATGGACGTTCGCCGCCGAGCAACTGGTGCGCTTCGCTTCCGGTCGGACGCTCCGTCCGGATGTCACCGGCTGGCGGCGCGAACGCTTGCCCGAGCTGCCCGCAGACGAGGACGCCGTCGTCCTCGTTCGGCCGGACTGGATCGCCGAGATCGTCTCCAGGTCCAACGCCGGCAATGATCTCGTGAAGAAGCGCCGCATCTACTACCAGCACGGCGTCCCGCACTACTGGATCATCGATCCTCGCGACGAGATCCTCACCGTGCTGCGCTGGACCCCCGAGGGCTACACGGAGGTGCTGGTCGCCCCGCGCGACGAGCGCGTCCGCGCGGAGCCCTTCGAAGCGGTGGAGTTTCTGGTGGGGGTGCTCTTTGGCGACGACGACGACCCGGGAGGGGAAGGCTGAGGCTGTCCATCCGCATCAGGGGGCGGTGGCTCCGGTCCTCCGCCCCATCCGCAGCGCGCACGCCGCCAGCACGCAGAGGGCCGGTGTCACCACCATGTGATACCGATCCTCCCCGAAGAACACCGCATGCGTCGCCGCCACCGAGGCCACGGCGAGCGCCAGATACCCGATCACCCCCCCGTTGCGCGGCCGCCCTGGCAGCGGCAGCACCGCCACCACCGGCAGCACCAGCGCGAGCGGCCACGCCGGGTGCAGATCCGAGAGCAGCCCGCGCAGCCCGAGCGCCACCACCAGCGCCAGCAGCGCCGCCTGGGTAAGGCGGTCCCGCAGCGACATCCCCCGGGTGAACGGCCAGCCGACCACCCCGAGCGCCGCCAGCGCCAGTAGCGCGCGGTGGATCCCGGAGAGCAGCTCGCGCCCCCGCGCCTTGCGCGCCTCTGGCCAGGTGTCCGGATCGGCCTCGCCCAGGTACCCCATCGGGAAGGACTCGTGATCGAAGGTGAACGACAGCTTGTCGGGCATCAGACCGATCCACCGGCGCGGGTCGGCCGCGATCCAGCGCAGTCCCTCGTCGCGCCAGCAGCGGTCCTGCTGCACCTGGCCGGTCACCACCGGGCAGCCGTCGGAGGCATGGAGCGTCTCGAAGCGGCCGGTGGCGCGGGGGAAGGCGCCGATGGCCAGGTTCCACCCGGCGTTGGTGGAGACCAGGGCGCAGCCGTCCATCACGGCGCAGTTGCGCGCGGTCCAGGGCGCCACCACCACGAGGGCCGAGGCGAGCGCGACCGCGGTGGGGCGGGCGGCGGCGAGGAGGCGGGAGGACCAGGCCCCGTCACCCGGGATCGCCAGCAACGCCAGCCCGGGGAGGCACAGCAGGCTCTGCGGGCGCACCAGCGCGGTCAGCCCCATCACCACGCCGGCGGCGAGGCCGCGGTGGAGCGGCCGCTCCTCGCGAACGAACAGCCAGGCCGCGACGATGATCCCCAGCGCCGCGAGCGGCTCGGTCATCAGCAGCGCCGAGTAGACGATGAGCCCCGGCGAGAGCGCGGCGAAGAGGGCCGCCAGCCGCGCGCGCCCCGGGGTGGTCGCGTGGCGCGCGAGGCGGTGCACCACCGCGCAGAGGAGCGCTCCGGTGACGGCGTTGGCCACCGTGGCGACATGAGGGCCCTCGCCGAAGATGCGGTAAACGAGACCGAGGAACCCGCTGTACCCGACCGGGTAGTGGCACCAGGGGTGCCACACCGGGTGGCCGTCGAGGACGACGTCGTCTCCGTACCCCAAGCCGGCGGCGATCCGCTTGGCGCCGAAGTCGTAGTAGTGCCCGTCCCACACCGGCTCGCGCGCCCAGGCGATGGCGACGTAGAGGCGCGGCAGCAGCGCGGCCACGAAGACGGCCCACGTGAAGCCGAGATCCCGGGGGCTCGGGGGGCCCCCCCATCGTGACCGGCCCTCCGGAGCGACCATGCCTACCGCTTCGGTGCCGGGGCGCGCGCCGCGTCGGTCTGGCGCATGCGGCGCATGTAGGTCTTGGACACCTGGGCCGGGTCGAGCTTGAGGAACTTGGCGACGGTCTGGACGAAGCCCTGCACGTAGACGCTGGCGGGCAGCTCGCCCATCGACTCGCTCTCGAGCGCGGCCAGGTGGGTGAGCGAGATCTTGGTGCGCTGGGCGATGTCGGTGAGCTCGATGCCCTGGCTCTCCCGCACCTTGCGGAGGAGCACGCCGGAGAACTGCGTCTCCCCGTTGATCTCGCGGGCCAGCTCGGCCTGGAGCATGAGCAGCTCCTGGGCGGAGGCGCCGACGGCGCGGGCAGGGGCGACCGAGACGCGGGCGTCGTCCGGGAAGGTGGAGAGGTCGTAGGCGCGGCGGCGCACCGGATCGAGGAGCGTGTCGTAGGCCTCCTCGATGCGGGCCTGCTCCTGCCGGAGGGCGCCGGCGGTCACCACGCTCACCACCGCGAGGCCCCCGTCGCGGAAGATCTCCCGCTGGCGCTTGTAGAAGCGGCGGATCTCGTCGTCGGTGGAGGTGCGGGAGACGCCCAGCGCCTCGTAGAGGGTGATCGAGCCCTTGGCGCGCGCCTGGGCGGCGGCGGCGGCGGCGGCGAGCAGCTCGGCCGGGCGGGTGTTCTGGGCCGCGAGGAGGGCGAGGATGCGGCGCGCCACGCGCTCGATGTTGCGGGCGCTCTTGGAGGTGGGGCTGTCGATGAGCAGCGGCTGGCGGCGCCGCACCGTCAGCCAGACCGCGTCGTCGTGCTCGATCTGCCCGAGGTAGTCGAGCGGCATCCCCAGGAAGCGCTCGGCCACCATCGACATGGCCGGGCCGAGCTCGAGGTCGCTCTTGAGGCGGGTCTGGCCGACCACCAGGCGAGGGGTGATGCGCCCCATCTCCTGCGCGGCGATGGCCGCGACGCCGTCGTCGAAGCGCTTGATCTCGGCGACGATCTGCGGCGGCGTGGCCAGGGGCGGGAGGCCGGAGATGACCTTCTCGACCAGGCGCAGCTTGAAGCGCTCCTTCATGAGGGCGCGGCGCAGGGTGCGCAGGTAGAGCGAGCGGCAGAAGCGGTAGGTGGTCTCGATGGCCAGGGGCTCGGGCGCGGTGACGCAGATGCCCACGTCGGCCTGGAGGAAGACGTCGAGCGCGTTGGCGGCGGTGGAGGCGCCGAGGTTGACGATGGCGTAGTCGACGTCGAGGTCGGAGAGCTGCTTGAGGAAGGCCCCGCTCCGGCTGGCGCGCACCGGCGCGGCCGTCATCGGATCGTAGGCGGTGGGCAGGAGGCGCAGCCCAGGGACGGTGGTGGCCACCAGCTCGGCGGTGCCCTCGTCGACGGCGGTGCTGGAGGCGAGGGGAGGGGAGTCGAGGCCGAGGACGGCGTGGAGGTTGGAGCCGAACGGGTCGGCGTCGCAGACGACCACGTCCCGCCCGAGCTGCGCGAAGTAGACCCCGAGGTTGACGCTGAGGAGCGTCTTGCCGACCCCGCCCCGCCCGCCGCCCACCACGATGACCCGGCGCGCGCGCGCCCCGCCGCCCCCCTCGAAGGGAGGGAGCGGGGGGTAGCTGGGCGGAGGCGGGGTGGAGTCGTACCGGTCGGTCAAGGGGGGCGACCGTAGGCGCAAGACGGCGTGGGCGCAAACTCCCGCCGAGGCCGGCCGCCGGCCGCGCGTCACCGCTTCCGCGAGGAAGTCACGGTCGTTCCGCCGCGGGCGCCGCGCAGCGCATCGCCTGGAACGGCGGCCGATCCGGGAGCGCGCACCCCAGCGCGCAGGCCGCTACCAGGTGGGCCCCGAGCACCACGCTCGCCACCGTGAGCCCGAGGACGTCGCGGCGCACGGCGCTGTGGAGGGCCCACGCCGCCTCGTCCGGGCAGCCGAGGACCAGCGCGACGGCCCGGTCGCGGCTGCGGTACACGGCGGAGCCGCGGGTGACCGCGGCGCGGACCTCGGCGCCGAGCCCGAGATCGAGGCGCGGCAGCTCCGGAGAAGCCTGCCCCGCGTCCACCTCCTCCAGGTGGGCGCCGGCGAGGGATCGCTTGGTGCGGGCGAGCGCCGCGAGATCCGCCGCCAGGGAGGCGGCGAGGACCCCGAACGCCGCCAGCAGCATGGCGATCGCGGCCCACGGCGGCGCGACGTGACCGAAGCTGCCCACCACCCGGGTGAACGGCCAGTCGAGCACGGTCGCCGCGGCCGGCACCGAGAGCGCTGCCATGAGGATCCCCCACACCGCGCGCCGATCCGACCCGGCGACCAGCGAGCCGAGCCGCGCCCGCTCCGCGCGCTTGGCAGCCTGGAGGACGAGCCAGCACACCGGGATGAACGCCAGCGAGGCTGCCGCGCCGATGAGGGCGCCGATGTGAACGTAGGTGAGGCATTCATCCATGACCGCGGTCACCGCCCCCCCGGCCAGCGCGCCGCCGAGCAGCACCGCGCCTCCGAGGCGGGTCCAGGTCGCCCGGGGCGGGTGCCAGTCCATGCGCGTCGCGCACCAGCGGGTGAGCACGGCGCCGATCGCTGCGGCCACCACGGCCGCGCAGGCGGCCGCCGGCCACGCGGCCCGGCCGTCGCCGATGCCGACGCCGACGAGCGGGTTGTCGATGACGTCGGCCGAGAGCCAGCCGGCAGCGCCGCCCACGGCGGCGAACGGGACGACCAGGGAGGGGACGCGGCGGTGCGACATGAGCGGGTAGACTCCCGCGATCGCCGGATGTTCCAGGCCGTCCGACAAAACGCACGCCGCCCTGCGTCGAGGCCGCCTCCTCGACGCGCCCGAGGTTTCGAGCTAGGCGCTCGACCGTGGCCCTCATCCGACCCTTCGCCGCCTATCGCCCGCCCCCCTCGGAAGCCGTCCGCGTCGCCAGCCCGCCCTACGACGTGATCAACACCGCCGAGGCCCGCGCCCTCGCGGAGGGCAACCCGGCAAGCTTCCTCCACGTCTCCCGCCCCGAGATCGACCTGCCCGAGGGCACCGACGATCACGCGGACGAGGTCTACCTCAAGGGCGCCGAGAACCTGGCCGCCCTGGTGGAGGGCCACGCCCTGGTGGCCGACGCCGAGCCGCACCTCTACCTGTATGCGCAGCGGATGGGCGATCACCGTCAGATCGGCGTCGTCGGCTGCGCCTCGGTCGGCGAGTACGTGAAGGACACCATCAAGAAGCACGAGAAGACGCGCGCCGACAAGGAGGACGACCGCACCCGCCACATCGAGGAGCTGCGCGCCCACGACGAGCCGGTCTTCCTCACCTACCGCGCCGACGCGACCATCGATCGCCTGGTGCAGGAGGGGCTGGGCGCGGCGCCCGTCTACGACTTCACCACCGCCGACGGCGTCGGACACCAGCTCTGGGTGCTCGGCCGCGAGGCCACCCGCGCGCTCGAGGACCGCTTCGAGCACGTGCCGGTGCTCTACGTCGCCGACGGCCACCACCGCAGCGCGGCCGCCGCGCGCGTCCACGAAAAGCTCAAGGGGGACGGCGGCGATCACGGCGTCTTCCTCGCCGTGGTCTTCCCCCACGATCAGATGAAGATCATGCCCTACAACCGGGTCGTCCGTGATCTCGAGGGCCGCGGCGCCGAGGCGCTCCTCGCTCGCCTGAGGACGGTGCTCGATCTCACCCCGGTGGAGAACGGCGCCGCCGCCACGCCCCGGGCGCCGAAGTCGTTCGGGATCTACCTGGGAGGCCGCTGGTATCTGGCGCAGGTCCGCGCCGGGAGCTACGACCCCGGGGATCCGGTGGCCGCGCTCGACTGCTCCATCTGTCAGGACCAGATCCTCGGCCCGATCTTCGGCGTCGGCGACCCGCGGCGCGACAAGCACGTCGATTTCGTCGGCGGCATCCGCGGCGTCGACGAGCTGGAGCGGCGGGTGGACTCGGGCGCCTTCACCGCGGCGATCCACCTCTATCCCACCCAGATCGCCGAGCTCTTCGCGGTCAGCGACGCGGGCCTGCTGATGCCGCCCAAGAGCACCTGGTTCGAGCCCAAGCTGCGGAGCGGGCTCTTCGTTCACACGTTCTGAAAGGGAATCGTCGATCCACCATGGCGAACATCAAGCGCGTCTCTCCCGCCGAGGCCAAGCAGCTCCAGGACGAAGGCTGGCTCTACCTCGACGTCCGCACCGAGCCCGAGTACGCCGCTGGCCACCCCGCCGGCGCCCACAACGTGCCGGTGATGAGCGCGGGCCCGCGCGGGATGGCCCCCAACCCGGAGTTCCTCGCCGTGGTCGAGGCCCTCTATTCGCGCGACCAGAAGCTGGTGCTCGGGTGCGGCTCCGGCCAGCGCTCGATGCGCGCCGCGGAGATGATGCTCACCGCCGGCTTCACCAGCCTCATCGAGCAGCGCGCCGGGTTCAGCGGTGCGCGCGACGCCTTCGGCCAGCTCACCGAGCCGGGCTGGACGGCCGCTGGCCTGCCCGTGGAGACGGCGACGACGGGCGGCTCCTACGGGGAGCTGCGGACCAAGGCCGGCCGCTGATCGGTCGCAGCCGCGGCCGGGGGTTGGGGGTGTCCCCCAACTTGCCCGGGGAGCGGTCGCGGCGCGGGGACGGAGCGGGCCGCCTCAGGGGCAGCGAATGGCATCGTAGGTGCCATCCGCGGTGGGGAAGGTGTTTCCCTGGGGCTGCTGCGACGGGTCCGAGAGCGTAAAGGTCATCGACGACGGGTCCACCGCCGTGATCGCGAGGGCCCCGCTCTGGATGAGGCCCACCGAGCTGGTCGCGCACTTGATCAGCTCCACGTTGGGCGTGTACGCGTCGAAGTTGATCGTCGTGGGCGCGAGCGCGGACGCGAGGGGGATGCAAGCCTCCCAGAACGACGACATGCTGCCACACAGGAGGTCCGTCACCGGCTCCGGCTCGGCGCAGGTGACCGGCTGGCTGGCCACGAGCAGGAAGACGGCATCCGCCGGGGCCGTGGCCGCGCTGAGGGAGCAGATGCCATTCGGGGCGGGCACCTTCACGATCACCGCGTTCGAGGCGGCCGTAGCGGTGGCGCTGCCGTCGACGACGACGTTGCCGCCACACGCGGAGAGGGCGAGCGTGAGCGCAATCCATGACGAGGGTCGCAGGCACGTGAGCATGCGCGGCATGCTACGCCAGCGAGGGGCGGATGGGTTGCGCGGCGGAAACGACGCCCAGCGTGCGGAATGCACGCTCCGGCGCTGCGAGAGCTGACTCTGGCCCTGCGAGAGCAGTCTCCGGTCCGGTGAGAGCAGTCTCCGGTCCGGTGAGAGCAGTGTCCGCTCCGGCGAGAGCAGTGTCCGCTCCGGCGAGAGCAGTGTCCGCTCCGGCGAGAGCAGTCTCCGCTCCGGTGGGACTTATTGCACTGCCCGGAGTCGGAACCCTCCGCAGCCCGGCACCGGGATCCGCCCCGCGTAGTGCGTGCCGTCGCGCGAGACCCGCCCCACGAGCGGCAAGGTCGCGTAGTCGTCCGGATGGATGATCCAGGCCCCGGGCGTGAACACCATGTCGCCGGTGTGCTCGTCGAATTCTCCTGCCAGCAGAAACTGGCCGCTGGTGTCCGACGGCGGGTGGTGAAAGTCGAAGATCGCTCGCACCTTGGTGCCGCGCGCGTCGACGACGCGCAGGGTGAGCTCGGTGCGACCCTCGGGGCAGTCGAAGCTGCCGACCCAGGTCCGCTTCTCTGCGAAGGGGTTGAAGCGCGGGAGCAGGTCCGGGATCCAGCCGTCCCCGGAGGGGGCTGGCTGGGCGCGGGCGGGGGCAGGCGCCTCGCCGCCGCGGATCACGACGATGGTGGGCGGCTCACCCGTGGCGACCGGCTCCTCCGGACCGATGGTGTAGGGCGCGGGCCCGCAGCCGGCGCCGAGGATCGCGGCCGTCGCCGCCAACCGTGTCCGAGCCGTCGATCGTCGCATCGGTCTGTCCCTCGCCGGCAGGATACGGGTGCGGTCTGCGGCTCGCAATCACGGCTACCATGCGCCCCATGATGCTCCCCATCCTCACGTACTTCTCGCAGCGCGGCCGCGCCGAGCTGATTCGCCTCGTCTGCGCCGACGCCGACATCGCCCACGAGGAGAAGGGCCTCGGCCTCTATCACCCCGTCGACAAGACGCCCGCGTTCGACGCCCTCAAGGCGACCGGCTCGCTCCCCTTCGACGCGGTGCCCCTGTGGGAGGAGGCCGACGGGTTCCGCCTCGCGCAGAGCAACGCCATCGTCCGTCACCTCGCGCGGACCCACGACCGCTACGGGCACGGCGCGCGCGAGGCGGCTCGGTGCGACATGATCCTGGAGAGCGTCGAGGAGACGCGGCTCGAGCTGCGCAAGATCGTCATCACCGAGGTGGCCAAGCGCGCCGAGCTGCGCGGCGAGCTCGCCGGCGTCACGATCCCCCGCTGGCTCGCCCGCTTCGAGCGGCTCCTCGTCGCCGGCGGCGCGGGCGCGGGCTTCATCGTCGGCGAGGGGGCCTCGTTCGCGGACCTGGCGCTCTTTCTCCTCTACGAGAACCTCCGGGACAACGGCTTCGCCGCCACCTACGCGAGCTGTCCCCACCTCGCCGCCCACGCCGAGCGGATGGCGGCGCGGCCAGACCTGGCCCGCTACCTGGCCTCGCCGGCGCGCTTCCCCATCCAGCTCTTGCCGGCGTAGCAGCGAGCTCGACCTGCGCG
>Ga0302279_10001275_pt1 | contig 36043 bp, 32 predicted proteins | sample III_Bog_N3_3_FD_194541 | JGI IMG/M metagenome (GOLD analysis project Ga0302279, IMG submission 194541) | Peat permafrost microbial communities from Stordalen Mire near Abisko, Sweden - III_Bog_N3_3 | ecosystem: Environmental > Terrestrial > Soil > Wetlands > Peat | place: Sweden: Abisko...
GTTCCGCAGGGTGACTAACCGCCGCAGCCAGGCTCCTTGGCGCCGCCCGGCTTGGGGGCCGCCTGGCCGCTGAGCTTGACGTCGCAGCCGGCGAGCTTGGGGTTGTGAGCGCAGAGGTTGCTCTTGATGGTCTCGGGGTCGATGCCGGAGAACTTGAACTTGTTGTTGGCGAGCCAGGTCGGGCTGGCCTGCATGCCCGTGGACTTGGAGTCCGCGAAGGAGGCTTGCACGAGCAGGCGGCCCTCGTCGCCCTCCGAGCACTTCTTGAGGACGTCGGTGTCGATGCCGGTCGAGCCGCCGGTGCACGCCTGCCAGTTCGGATCACGGATGCTCTTGTCGCGGCACCAGATGTAATCCATGTACTTGAGGCCCTTGGCGAAGTGCTTGATGGCGCACGCCTCGCGGACGTCCTCGTCGACCTCGCCCGCGCCGTGCATCGAGGTGAGGGCCTTGGCGTCTCCGTCGCCGATGTAGTGGATCGAGAAGTCGATGGTCTCGCCGGCCTTCTTGAAGTTCTCGACGACCTCCTTCATGGCGTCGAGCCCCTTCACGCCGTAGGGGCACTGGCTCATCACGAAGACGTCGAGCTTCTTGGGGATCTCGGCGCGGCACTGCATGGTGCTCTTGCACTCGTCGAGCTTGCAGCCGCCGTCGTCGGCGCAGGCCGGGTTCCAGCCGCCCATGGAGAGCACCTTGAAGTCGCCGGCGGGCTTGAGGCCGCGGGAGAAGGCCGCGACCGCGTCCTTGTCGGCGTCGAGCGTGCCGTCGAAGATCACCGCGGGCAGGCTGGCCGACTTGATCTGGCCGAAGAGCTTCTTGCCCTCCGGGGAGCTGTAGTCGAGCTTGGTGATGACGGGGTTGCCCACGTTGCTGCGGACGTTGCCCTCGGTGCGGGAGGTGTCGCAATCCGCGCCGCAGCGGGTGTCGCCGAGCACGGTGACGTTGACGCGGGGCGACTCGGGGATGGACGAGCAGGCGGCCGGCTTCTTCCCGCCCGCCGCGTTGCAGATGCCCTTCATCAGGTCGACCGGCTTGCGGCCGCCCTCGTACTTGGTGCCGGCGATCATGATGGTCGGGCTCCCGCGGGCACCCGAGTCGCTGGCGCGCTTGAACGAGGCCGCCAGGAGATCCTTGCCCTCTTTGCCGTCGGCGCAGGCGAGGATCTTGTCGGCGGGGGCGCCGACCTGCCTGGCGCAGGACTCGCCGTTGGTGGCGACCTCCTTGGAGTTGACGTTCTGGCAGAGGACGAAGTCGAACGACTTGGCGGGCGCGTACTTCTGGGCGCACAGCTGGAGGAGGTCGCCCTTGACCTCGTTGGGGCCGTGCATCGAGGTGAGCTCGCCGGTGGGGCCGGTCTGCCCGATGTACTCGACGTGGAGGTCGAGGTCGGAGCCGAACTTGGCGACCACGTCCTTGAAGGCCGCCTCGGCCTGCACGCCGTAGGGGCACTGGGCCATCACGTAGAGGTCGACGCGGACGGCGCCGGGGTTCACCTGCCGGGAGCTCACCACGGAGCCCTCGGAGTGCTGTTCAGCCGTGGCGATCGGGCTCCGGGGCGCGCTGGCGTCGATGGTGCGCATGCCCACCATGCCGAACGCGAACGCGACAAAGAAGCCGAGGATGCCGGTGCCTTTGGTGAATCTGTCTTGTCTCATGGGGGTTGCTCTGAACTCCGGGTTCCGTAGCCGTGTGGCCTTTCAGGCCCGCAGGTTACAAGAAGATCGGCGCGAGCGCTGCGACGGCGTTGAAGACGGGCGGGGGCGGGGGGGCAGGCGGGACGGCGGCGCGCGTCCGTGCTGCCCCGGTGCTCACCCCGGGGAGGGCGCCGGGGCTGCCAGGGAGCGGGGCTTCTGGTCTCCGTCCGCGGTCGGTCTCCCCGGTCAGAGAAAGCGCACGTGGAGCTCGTCCCGCTCCACCATCGCCAGGGCCCGGTTGTACTCGGCGAAGTGGCAGCGGGTGCAGCCCGAGGTCGACAGCCCGCGGATGATGGCGCGGTGGTGCTCCGTGCCCCAGAGGTCCATGAAGCGCGCCTCCTTCAGGCTCCCCAGGAACGGGTCCGGCACGCGGGGGTTGAAGGAGGCCGAGCGCACCATCGTGCAGATGGACACCTTGCCATCGGGGAGCACGTAGGCCACGAGCGGCGTCGAGCGGCAATGGATGTGCTCGCGCGCGGCGGGCGACGGGGAGGTCGCCCCGACGATCTCGTGGAAGCGGCGGGTGATCCCGTACACCGAGAAGCGCCCTCCGGGGGCCGGCAGCGCCTGCAGGCGGGCGACGATGGCCTCGATCTCGACGGGATCGAGCTGGCGGTCGAGCTCGGTGTCGGGCCCCTGGAAGGCCGGACGGAAGTGGACGTAGGCGGCGCCGCTGTCCCGCGCCAGCTCCGCGGAGCGCTCGATGCCGCCCGCGTTCCAGGAGGTGACGACGAACGACACCCCCACCGTCAGCGCGGGGAAGCGGGACCGGTCGGCCGCGCGCCGCACCTGCTCCCACACCGCGTCCCAGGCCTCGACTCCGACGCCGTGGACGCGCGCATAGCCCTCCGCGTCGCCGGCGTTGATGCTGAAGCGCACCCAGCGCAGGCCGCGCAGGGTCTCATCCGCGAGGCGTGAGAGGCGCGATCCGTTGGTGATCAGCGCGTGGGCGAGCCCGAGCGCGCGGCAGCGAGAGAGGATCTCGTCGGCCCGCGGGTGGAGGAGCGGCTCCCCGCCCCCGGTGAACATCACGCCCTGCACACCGGCCGCCGCGAGCTCGTCGACGAGCTCGAGGACGCGGTCACCGTCGAGCCGATCCTTCACCTGGGGATCGCTGACGATGCGCCGGTAGGCGCAGAAGTGGCAGTCGTGGTTGCAGACGCTGGTGAGCTCGATCTTCACGGAGACGGGCGGAGGGAAGCCGCCTCGCGCGATGACCTCGAGGTGCGGCCGCTGCGCGAGCGCCTTGGCCACCTGATCGAAGGGACCCAGCTGCATCGCGCCTTCCTTTCCCGCGCCCGGGTCAGAGCCCGAGCGCCTCGATGACCTGCGTCGCCCCGTCGCCCACCGGGGCGCGCGGGGGAGCGGGGGGCCGCGTCACGAAGCGCGTCACCGCCGCCGACGTGAGGCGCGGCGCCACCGATCCGAGGCCCCAGCGCTCGATCTGGTGGGCGTTGTAGAGCTCCTCGTACTGGCCGCCGAAGGGGATGCTGAGGACGGGCTTGTGCAGCACGGCGGCCTCGCACACGCCCTGGAAGGAGCCGTTGAGGATCACCCCCTCGCACGCGGCGAGATCGCGGACGAAGGCGCGCCGATCGGTGCGCGCGAACGTCACCGGGCCGTGGGTCTCGTCGCGATCGAAGCCGTAGACGCGGAACCGGCCGGGCGCCCCCCCCAGCGCCGCGAGCACGCGAGCCTGCGGATAGGCGTAGAGGTACGCCAGGGTGAAGCCCCCCGCCGAGGGCGCCGCGTCGCGCACGGCGGCGTCGACGATGGGATCCACCACCTGCGTGGCGCGGCGCGTGGCCCGCGCCGGCGAGAAGGTGACGGCGAAGTAGCGCGCCAGCCCGGGCGTCCAGGCCTCCATGATCGCGAGTGAGGCCGCGCGGGTCGCCCCCGCCCGCGGGCCGCGCGCGTCGGTGCGAGTGAGCCGGTACTGCCCGGCGATCCCCGCCGCGGGCACCCCGGCGAGGCGCGCCGCCAGCGCGGAGATCGGCTCGAAGTCGGTGAGCACGAGGTCCACCCGGTCGCTCGCGAACCGCCGCGCGAGCGCGCGGACCGCCGCCAGGCGCGCCGGGAGCGAGGCGCCGAACGATCGCGCCGTGGCCCACCGCCGCAGCTCGCCGGAGGCGATGACCAGGTTCGGCAGGTCGAGCCTCTCGAAGGGCCCGATGGCGGCCTCGGCATAGGCCGGCGGCGCCTGGCCGGCGAGCAGCACGCGGAGGTCGTGCCCCCGCGCGCGCAGGCGACGGGTGAGCTCCGCCGCGCGGTTCAGGTGCCCCTGCCCCTGCATCAGCACGCCGACGTGGATCCTCACGCGGGTCCGGCCGCCCCGCGGGTCACGAGGCGCGCTCGTACCCGCCGAAGAAGGAGCACCGCTCGCACTCGCCGGGGAGGCGCCGCTCGCGGTAGCGCTCGAGGAGGCGGTCCCGCTCGAACTCCGGCGCGGAGTAGCGCGGATCGTTGAGCACGCAGCAAGGCGTGCGGCCCCCCTCCCACAGATAGTAGGGCAGATCGTAGGCGAGCTGCGCGCAGGGGCGCACCCGCGCGACGCGCTGGTGGCTGACCACGAAATCGAGGGCGCGGCGGAGCGAGGCGGGGATCCCGTCGACGGCCGGCGCGCGATAGCCCCCGATGCGGTTGTCGTACGAGGCGTTGAGCTGCTTGTAGTAAACGATGTCGAGGCCGATGCCGTTGAAGGAGCGCAGCGCGGCCTCCACCTCGGCGTCGAAGGGCCCGTGCACGATCGACAGGAGGCCGAGCACCATGGGCCGCATGGAGCGCGTCGAGCGTGTCGGCGCGCGGCGGCCCGCGGCGAGAGCGCGGATCCCGGCCAGCACCCGGTGGTATTTCATGCCCCGGCGCTCCTCCATGTTGCGCTCGGGAGACACGCAGTCGACGCTGAAGAGCAGCATGTCCGGCCCCTCGCGCCGGAGCCGCTCGTTCATCGCCTCGCCGAGGAGCGACCCGTTGGAGATGATCTGGGTGGCGATGCGGCGCTCGCGGCAGGCCGCGATCTTCTCGAACACGCCGGGATCCATCAGCGGCTCGCCCTGGCCCTGGATCACCACCAGCGCCGCCCGCGGGTGCCGATCGAGGATGGCGCGGAAGGTGTCGAGCGTCATGTGCCCCTTCCGCACCTTGAAGAGCGAGCGCTCGGAGTGGGTCGGGCAGTACGTGCAGCGGTAGTTGCAGGTGTTGGTGTTCTCGACCTGCAGCAGCGCCCCGTCCGCGCGGTGGAGGAGGCGCGCGAGGCGGAGCGGCGCCGGCGCCCGCGCGAACGCCAGCGCCGCGGTCCCGGCCTTCCTCCAGCGCGCCAGGCTCGCCGTCAGCATCCGGCTCATTCCCGCACGATACCACCCATCCAAGGCGCGCCTACAAGCGCGAACGGTGCGCGACCGTCAGAGCTCGTCGAGGACCGGCAGCGGCACCGCGAGGTCTCTTCGCAGCAGCGCCAGCGCGAGCGACCGCCCTTCCTCGGTTCGAGCGCGTGGCCGAGGCAGCGCGCGCCGCGGCGGTGGTCCACGGGGAAGCGCTCGGCCGTGAATTGCCACTGCGCCTCGGTCGCCTCGACGAGCCTCCGCGCCTCGGCGACGGCGACCTCGGGGCGGTCGGCCAGCAGGTGCACGCGCACGCCGAAGACCGCCGCGCCGTGGGCGAAGCGCCAGAGCAGCGTGGCCTTCGGTATCATCGGCAGATCCTACCGTCCAACGGCCAAGGGCTCGCCGCCCCTCGCGTCACTCTTGACGTCACGGTGTGACGCGCTCTGACGGAGACCCGAGATCTGCCGCCGTTTCCTGGGGGCTTGCCGGCGGCACGCGGGTTGCTCTGCAGGTCCGTGTCGCCGCCCGAACGCGGCGCAGCTCAAAGGATACGCCGATGATTGCCCTCCTGCTCCTCCCCCTCGTCCTCTTCGCGTCGCTGTTCAGCTTCATGGGTCGCGGCTTCTGGGGCCGCGGGTCGTGGATGCGGCCGATGGGCTTCCGCGGCCACGGCTTCCACCGCGGCTTCGGGCGCCACGGGCGCCGCTGAGCAGGCATTCGCGGTGCGCCAGCGCTCCGCACAGCCCGCGCTCGAGGCCGGCGGCCCACGACGCGAGCGCGGGAATCGCTGCCCGGCCACCCGGCGTTCCCGGGTCCCATGCGCTCCCGCCGCGACCTCTCGCTCGTCGTCGTGGCCGCCACCCTCGGCTGGCCGGCCGCCTTCGCCGGCCACCTGCTCCATCGCCCCACCGGACATCCCCCGACCGCCGTCCCCTGCGAGCGCGCCATGACGCCCTCGCCGCAATCGCCTCACCACATCGGCGAAACCTCCGCGGCGGCGCCGCCCGTTCAGCCCCCGACGCTGCTGGCTCGAGCCTCGGTGGGCTGGCAGGCGCGTGCCATCACCGAGGCGCTCGACCGGCGCGACTGGGCCGGGGTGGCAGCGTTCGTGAGCGAGGTGCACGGGATCGATTTCCTGGATCGCGCGGAGGGGACGGACTCTCCACGGCACCTGACGGCGGAGGAGCTCCGCGGCTGCGGCCGCGATCGGCGGGAGAGCCGATGGATTCGGTTCGGACCACCCGCCACCACCTGCGCGCGGCACCTGGAGAACATGCTCGGATCCGACGGGGGGAGGTACGCGACCGGGCGCGTCACCTACGACCTCGACCACGACGAAGGCTGCTTCCTGGGCCTGCGCTCCAGGTACCCCGGCGCCCTCCGGGTCGACTATCGCCGATTCGAAACAGGACCGCCCGATGGCTGCGGGGGGAACGACAGCCTCCTCACGCTCGTGTTCGTGCCCGCGGGTGACGCGTGGCGCCTCGCAGCGGTCGTCGGGAACTGAAGCGCGGATCCGGCCGATCACGCGCCTCCCGGAATGGCGCCGCACCTCCCTGGCGTTCCAGGGGCCATGGACCCCTACCGCGATCGCCACCCCACGGACGCCTCGCCGGCGCGCTCCCGCTGGCGGCGGCTCTCCAGCAGCGCCGGCCGCTTGATCCCCCGCCCCCTCTCGCTCCTGGTGGTCGCCGGCGCCCTCGGCTGGCCCGCCGTCTTCGTGAATCACCTGCTGCGCCGGCTCGCGGAGCCCCTGCCGGTGGCGCCCGCGTGCTCCGTGTTCACCGCGCCGGTCCTCACCGAGGCGGTTGCCGAGCCGGCGCCGACCCCCGCCGAAGAAAGCCCCGCGCCCGTCGTGCTCGCCCCTCGTGCGGCCCAGGCCTCGGTGGCCAGGACGGCGCACGCCATCGTCGAGGCCCTCGACGCGCACGACTACGCCGGGGTGGCCGGCCATGCGAGCCGCGAGCACGGGCTCGACGTGCTGGGGAGCACCGACGTCGTGACCGACGCGCCCCACTTCACGCAGGCCGAGCTCCGCGACTGCGCCCGCGATCGGATCCGGCGCGTGTGGATCTCGGGCGAGGTCAAGACCACCTGCGCCGGCTACTTCGCGCGCACGCTCAAGGGCCAGGCGTTCGCCACCAGCGTGCGCGTGGTCTTCAACGGCGACGCCGACACCAACCCGACCGCGCGCGCCGATCTCCGGGCGCGCTACGCGAGCGCCATCCTCGTCGACCACCGCGTGCTCGACGTCGAGGACGCGACCGGCGACCGCTCCGACAGCGTGCTCACCCTCGTCTTTCAGCCCGAAGCCGACGCCTGGCGCCTCGCTGCCATCGTGGGGCCCTGAAGCGCCGGGAGCGTGGCGTTCGCCCCTGGCGAGACGAGCGACGAAGAAGCGAGGATGCGCATGCGGCCGCTTCTTGGGCTCGTCGAGTCCGCGGGAGAGCGCGACCGCGCGCCGGCGGTCCGATCCGGCGCCCGCCTCACCCGTTGACCCGCGTGGGGGCCCGCGCCACCGTCGCGCCGTGACCGAACCGTCCTGGATCGTCGAGGTATGCGCCAAGCTGTCGGCGCTGCGCACCCTCACCCCCGAGCAAGGGCAGGAGGCGCTCGGGCCCCCGGTCCTCGCCTGAGCTCCTGGCGAGCCTCACCGCCGATCCATCGCGCGACGTCATCGATGCCCTCTCTCACGCCGGGGCGCTCCCTGCCGAGGACCGAGCCGTCCTCGAGCTCCACCCCCACTACTGCGCCCAGCGGGGCTCGCGATGCCTTCGGCCGCTCGCTCTACCTCGGCCGGGCCCGCGGACCGGTGCTGCGGCTCGACGCCTCCATCGCCGAGGCGCAGAGATACGGAGTCTACTCCCACCCATCCTTTCCCACGCCGCTCCTGGCCACGCACATCGAGGAGCAGTACCGCATCGGCGGCTACGAGATGGCGCTTCACCCCTGGCTCCCGGCCGATCTCCTGGAGGCGCTGAGCCAGGACGGGTACGGCTACACCCGGGCTCGGATCGCCGGGCTCGCGGCCACGCCGGCGGAGATCGTGGAGCGGCTCTCCCGCGACCCGCTCGGGATCGTCCGCGCCGCCGCCGCAGCGAGCGCCAGGCTCTCCCCGGAGAGCTGGGAGCGCCTCTCCTGCGACGAGGACAAGGACGTGCGCGCGGGCGCCGCGGAGAGCGCCCTCGCTCCGACTCCAGGGCTGGGCCGGCTGGCCCGTGATCCCGAGCGGTGGGTGCGCCGCGCGGTGCTCGGTAATCCAGCGACGCCGGCCGCCGTCCTCGAGGAGCTCTGCCAGGACCCCGACGGCGCGGTCCGGAAGTGCGCGTGCGTCAATCCGGCCCTCCCCGCCGCCGCGGCGGCCCGGCTCCGCAGCGACGAAGAGGCCGAGGTCAGAGCCAGCGCCGAGTGGCGAACGCGGCTCGACGCCCGGCGGGCCCGGGCTCCATTCGACACGAGAGCACCCTGAACTGCCCCACGTTCATGGACTCGATGGGCATCGCGCTCCGTCGCAGGTACCATCGCCTGCCATGGGATACGTCTTCGAACGAGCCAGATCAGCGTTCACTCCGGCCACGTTGCTCAAGCGCCAGCAGTGCACGCGGTTCGACATGCGGCTTCTGAAATCGCACGACGGAGGCCTGGGGGCAGACGTGGAGGTGGACTGCAACACCGGAGGCGGCGGGCGAATCACGGCTTCGCTGCACGCCCCGCGCTGCAAGTGAGGCGCCTCTGTCCGCCCGGCCAGGTCACCGTGACCAGCCACGGCGGTGCCGGGTGCATCGCGGTTGCGCCGAAGGATTGCGCGTCGGGGTGGCGCGGATTGCAGGGGGCCTGTGCGAGATCGCGATCTGCGACGCCTCCTGCCCGGACAGCGCGGAGTGCGGGACGGTGGACCTCGGCGTCGTCGAGAGCGTCCGCACCTACCGGTACTCGTCCAATCCCGTGCCCCAGGGCGCGCCAGAAGCTGGTGCCACTGGAGGAGGCTCTCTCGACCCTTGCGGGGAACGCCGGCACCGAGACGACGCACCGACGTCGGGCATGCGAGGCGCCTTCCCGCTTGCGCCGACGCTGGGCGTGACCGGGGGCGCCGCGGCTTTGCGAAATCCGGCGTCCAGCCTGCCGGAGCATGACGGCATACAGCTTGCTCGAACCGATAGCGCTGTCCCGTAGAACCACTCCGCCCGGGCTCGCCGTCAGGGCGGGCGGGGAGTCAGCCCGCACCGTGGCGCTGCCCACCCTGTCGTCCGTCGTCTTCCTGATGCCTCCGGTCTCGGCGCGTTCGCCCTGATCGCCCCAGATCCTCCGTATCCTGGCGTCGAACTCCCATCGTACCTGGTACGAAGAGTCGCAGCGTCTCGCCGTGGCTCAGCGCGCTTCGGGTGACGCTGGTCGACCACCAGGCCGTCGTGGGCGACATCCTCCGCCCGCCTCGCGGGCGCGAGCTTGGGCCCGCACTCCGCCGCGAGCACGCCGGCGAGACCGCGGCGCAGGGCCGGCAGCTCCTCGACGCCGCTACGGTGCATGAGCCCGGCGACGGCGAGACCGGGGAGACCGAAGGCAGGGGCGGCACCGGACCCACGCGCTGACACAAACCATGCGCGGCGCCTTCCCGCTCGCGCGGGGCGACCCCTTACCATCCGCCACCGCGCCACCCACCAGGAGCCCGCCCACCGGCAACGGTGCGGCGGGCTTCGTCTTTCGAGGAGCCCGCGGTCCACCTCGATCTCGCTTGCTGCTCGATCGTGTCCTCCGACCGGGGCAGTTCCTGCACTTGCGGCACTCGCATGGGCATGGCGCTCGGGCCCGGGGCTCAGTGCCGGACGCCGGCGATCGTCCACCCGCCATCGCGGCGCCGCAGGTGCGCCTCGAAGGCGCGGCGCTGCCCGCCGGAGCCGGTGATCCGCACGACGAGGTAGTCCAGGGCTTCGGCCGCCGGGAGCGCCACGTTCAGCGTGGCGCCCGTAGCCGTGAGGCGGGCGCGTGGCAGGACCTCGCGGCCGAGATCGTCGAGGAGATCCACGTCGTAGGCGGGCGAGGCGCCCGTCGTGATGCCCCGCGAGGCGGCCTCGTCCCGCAGCACGAGCTCGCCTGCGTCGACGCGGACGGGCTCGCAGGGAACGATCCCCGAGAACGCCCACTCGGCGACCCGCAGGCGGCGCGCCCGGAGGATCTCGGCGAGCCGGGCCCGGGCTGACGCGTCGCGCATGCGGCCTGCGTCGAGCGCGGCCTCGATGGCACCGTCGGGGATCGCGAGCATCCGCTTCGCGGCCCAGTAGACGTCGGCCGGCAGGGCGCGATCGGCGGGCGCGAACGGAGGGGCCAGCGAGAAGTCTGCGGGCGAGAGGTGCTCGTCGAGCTCGCCGATGGAGAGCCAGCGCTGCTGGGTCGGGCGCACCGGCTGCGTGTAGAGCCCGAACGATCCGAGGGTCACCCAGGGGTTCGCCCCGTCGCCCACGGTGGCCCCGCCCGGATGGGGGCGCACGACCGCGCCCGCCCCGAGCGCGTCGCCGAGGTCGACCAGGTAATGATGGAGGTGGCCCGATCCGGGCGCGCCCACGTAAGTGTCGCGGAGCACCGAAGGCCCGAGCGAGCCGAGCCCGAGCCACCCGAAGACTGCCGTCAGGGCGCGCAGCGTGCGCCGGTGGAGGTGCGTCACGTGGTCGTTCGGATCGTCGTGGCGCCGGTCGTTCGAGGGCGTGGGCCCGCGGTCGAGCCCGATGGGCCAGCGGACGGCGACGATCCGGTAGCGCTCCTCCACCGTGACAGCGCCCCCGGCAGGGGAGCCCGCCGTGACAGGGCCCGCGCCGAGGAACGCGCGCGCCCTGCCGTCGTCGCCCGTGTTCGGGAGCGAGAAATCGGTGAGCCCGACGTCGATCGCAAAGGCGGGTGCGGTCCGGTAGCCGAATGCGGCGGCGAGGCGGCTCGCGATCACCGCGGCCGCGGTGCGCATGCCCGGTCGGTCCGGCGAATCGCCGCGGAGCTCGAACCGGCGGCCCCGCGCGTCGACCGCCGCGAGCGCGTCGCCGCCGCTGTCGGGCGGGGACGCGAGGATGCGGAAGGGCAGCACGGGGGGCTCGCCCTCGTCGCCGCTCTCCTCCACGCAGCCGGGGCAGAACCAGCTCGAGTGGGGCACCTCGTCGAGCGCGTTGACGTCGCGCGCGTCCGGGGCGCGGCGCGGGTCGAGAGCTTCGACGACAGGCCGCCGCACGTACGCGCTGGCGAGCGCGAGGGTGGCGATCGGATCCCTCAGCTGCGGGAGTGGGATGGGCGCGTGATCGGCGACCTGGAGGACGGCGGGCGAGCCCGCGAACCTGGCGGGGCGCGCGGCGGCACACCCGACGAGGAGCACGGCGAAGGCGAGCGTGCGGGAGAGGGGTTTCTGCATGTCAGTACCTGTGGAGCCTGTCGCCGAACCGCGAGGGCACGCCGATCCTGAGCGCGGCGGTCACGCCGTCGGCGCCGCCCGCGAAGGAGACCTCGCCGAGCGTGGTCGACGGCGTGTAGATGTCGAGCCCGAAGCCGACCGCGGCGCGCGGCCGCTCATCCACGAGCTCTTGCGCCTCGGGGCCCACAGCGGCGACGTCGACGAAGATGCGCGCCCCGAGGAAGGGGAGGAACTCCCAGCGGTAGTCGACCGACACCACGTACGACACGTCGTCGAAGCGGTCGTCCGAGCCGCGGTAGTCGGGCTGGCCCACGAGCTGGGTGAACGGTACGGCCGCGCCCGACGGGGCGGCCAGTCCGTCGAGGATGACGGCCACGGAGAGGACGTTGGTAGGGCGGAGGATCGGCACGAAGAAGGCCGCCCTCCCGCCCAGCCGGAGGAAGCGGGTGGGGTCGCCGCCGACGCCTCGCGCTTCTCCGGCGTAGGCCTCCATCAGCACTCCGCCCGAGGGGCGCGCGGCCGTCGGGCGCGTGTCGAGGCGCAGCGCGGTCTCGCCGTACAGGATGCGGCTTCGGCCCGGCGCGCCCGGCACCGTGCCGGACACGAAGACCCGGTCGATCGTGCGGGAATCGTCGGGCGCGTCCGTGACGCGGCTGTCCACGTACGTCATCGCCGCGTGCACCTGGACGTCCTTCGCGAGCCGGGCGCCGAGGCTGCTGACGAGGCGGCTCCGCTGCTGCCAGTAATCGGCCTGGTGACTCGCGGCACCGTGCTGGAAGTGGTTGCGGGGATCCTGCGCCGGCACCTGGCCGACGCCCAGGTACGCGAGCCCGGTGCGAGTATCGGCGAGCCCCTCCAGGCGGAAGGCGAGCGGGACCGGGCCGGGATGGACGAAGTGGATGCGCCCCTCGCCGAGCAGATCGTGGATGCCGCCGAAGCCGACGGCGAGGCGCGTCGTGGTCGCGCCGGCGTTGGCGATCACCTGGGCGCCGGCGAGCGGAGGCTCGCTTCCGCCGAGCGTCAGCGTGGGAGAAACGGAGACGTCGCCGGGAGGAGGATCGAGCAGCTCGGCGATGCGCGGGACGATCTGCTGATCGCGCATCACTGCGGCCACCGAGCCGGTCGCCCGGAAGAGCAAGTCCACGGCCTTCCGCGGCAAGTACAGCAGCGTCGCGGCCGTCTCGCGCCCGCTGTCGCCCGGCTCGACGGCGGCGCGCTCGATGCCCTGCACGGAGGAGGGGTCGCCCGCAGCCACCACCGCGCCGGAGTCACCACGGGCAGGCGCCGCGAGCGCGAGCGATGCCAGGCCGACCGTGAGCATGCACACGGCCCGCGCGCAGCGCCCGTCGAGGAGGGTGCCGTCGACCGCAGGGTCGTCGTCTGCCGCGAGGAGCTGCCCGATCACGCGGGCGTATGATAGCGTTGCCGGGGCGGTCACGGCGACGCGGACCATTGCCTGGACGTGGGGTCGGCTCCCGGCGCATTGGCCTCGGCCCGACTGCGGCGGTCGTGGGCCCAGGCACAAGAGCCGCGCGCGCCGACCGGTGGACCAAGCCGCTTCGTGGCAGCTCGGATCTACGCGTGGAGGTCGCTGCCGCGGTTGCTCGAAGCTTCAGGAGCATGAGGCGTCGCGCTCGGAGCGAGAATCCTGTCCGCACCGACGGAGGCAGGGGCAACACAAGCCCGACGACGGTGAGGCCAGGCGTCCGCGTCGTTCTCGAAGCTGCCGGCACCCCAGGTTCCCATGGGAGCTTGGTAGCGGATCAAAGCGCCGCTCGTCCCGCGGATGGCTCCCGCCGTCACTCGTCCTCCTCGTCGTCCTCCTCGTCGGGCTCCCACTCCAGCCGCTCGGCGAGCACGCGGGCTCGCTCCTGCTCGCCGGCGGTCAGCTCCTCGACGTCGAAGCACTGCGCGAGGTACGCGAGCGTCGCCCGGTCCATCGGCGTCGCGCGCGGCCTCGGCGCGAACATCGGCTCCTTGGTGAACGGGTTCACCCCGATGGGCTCCGCGCCGGGCTCGGAGTCCTCGGCGCCGCTCAGCTCCTCGATCTCGCCCGGCAGGTCGGGGTGCTGATCGAGGTACTGCTCGAGCCAGGGCACGACGACGCTGCCGACCCGGGCGTGGCTCCAGCCGTTCCAGCCGCCCTCTTCGAGCGAGCGGCTCGGCCCGACGAAGAACGCCACCGGCGCCCGCTGGTGGATGTCCATGATCCACGCCTCGACGGACTTCGAGAACGACATCGCGGCGTCCGCCGAGACGTCTACCCCGCCGTCGCCGTGCTCCTCGGCGACGACGGCGCCGTAAACGTCGCCCAGGCTCTCTGTGTAGAAGAGCGTGTCGCCCCAGCGAAAAAAGCCCGCGAAGGCATCCGGGCACGACGCCATGATGGCCCGGCGCTCGGCCTCGGGGACGGAGGACTGGAAGGCGATCCAGACGGCCTCGACCTTGCCGAAGCTGTCGGGATCGAGGGGGCCGTGGTCGAGGTAGACGAACGGGTAGGTCACTCCAGGAGCATACACGTGCCCGCGGGCCCGCCGGGAGCGCCGATCGGCGCGGCCGAGCGGTGACAGGGGCTCGGACGGGGCTCAGTCGAGGGCGGCGAGCTTGCCGTCGAGCACGGGCAGCCGCAGGCCCAGGCCGTAGCACTGAAGGCGCGGGCAGTGAGGTAGCGAGGCCATGCCTCCTCGGGGCGGCCGCGAGCGAGGAGGACGTCGCCCATGATCTCGAGGCAACGGGCCTCTTCGCCGGGCATGGGCATGGCGACGAAGAGAGCGAGCGCTTCTTCGGCGAGGGCCAGAGGGTCTGGGGTGGTCGCTGCGGGCGGGAGGCGGAGGGCGAGATCGCGCAGGGTCTCGGCGGTGATCCGGTGGGAGTCGGTGGCCGCGAGGGCTTCACGGAGCGCGGCGACGGCGGGCTCGATGATCGAGGGGGTCTCGTCGCGCTGGATCAGGGCGAGGAGGCGGTCGGCGAGGAGGCGGCCGGTCTCGGGGAGGAGATCGGCATGGGTGCTGCGAGCCTCGCGAGCGGCGCCGTGCGGCACGAGCGCCTGGCCGAGCTGGTCACGGCGATGCGGGCGCTCCTCGCCGAGGAGAGCGCTCCGTCCGAGACCACCGAGGAATGGGTGGAACTGGTCGTCGCCGCCGCGATCCACGCCGAGCGCGCGGGGGCGCACCTGGCGGAGGGTGACGACGGCATCTACGGGGCCTACCGCTGGCCTCCCCTCGACGAGCCCTGGAGCGGCCGGGCATCCGGCGGGACGCTCGCGAGCGTCCCGCCACCCGCTCAGCGGCGCCCGTGGTGCCGGTAGCCGCCGCGGAAGCCGTGGCCGCGGAAGCCCATCGGCCGCATCCACATCCCGCGGCCCCAGAAGCCGCGACCCCAGAAGCTGAACAGCGACGCGAAGAGGATGAGGGGGAGGAGCAGGAGGGCAATCATCGTCGTATCCTTTGAGCTGCGCGGCGTTCCAGCGGCGACGCCGACCTGTAGAGCAACGCTCGTGCCGGCGGTGACTCACCGGAAACCGCCGCAAATCTCGGGGCCCCGTCGGCACGCGTTACACTGTGACGTCAACGGTGACGCGAGGGGCGGTGCGCCTCGCAGACGTCACGAAGCATCGGATCGATGTCGGCCCGCCGGGTGAGGGTGTTGCCCACCCGGCCCCCCTCGAAGACCACGTAGATGTCGTAGGTGGTGCCGTCGAGGAACGGGAGCGCCCGGTGCTCGAAGCGAATGTTGCCGCACGTGCGCGAGCCGCCGCGGAGCGACGGGGGCACGGGCTCGCGGGGCACCTCCGGAGGCGCCTCTCCTTGCCCGCAGCGCCGGGCCATGAAGCGCTGCACGTTCTCCTCGGCGGGGCCGACGATGCCGAGGCGCTTGCCCTGGGGGTCGGCGAGGAAATACCAGTCCGCCACGGCGCCGGGGAGCGGGTCCCAGTGACTGTGCTCGTAGGTGAGGATGCGCCCCACCAGGCTCGCATCTCGACAGGAGTCGACGGCCCGGTAGGCGTTCGCGTCGAGGACGAAGCGGACCGCCCCGGTGTCGATCGCGACGGCATAGAGCGCGCGCGAGGTGCCCCAGCCGTAGTCCTCGAAGTAGAGCTCCCGCCCATCGGGGGCGAAGGTGAGGTCGGAGAACGCGAACCTCTCCCCGAGCGGCATCGCCGGGTTGCCGGTGTGGTGATTGCCGAGGGCGGGGTTCTCCACTCGCGTCCGCGCGGGGTCGACGAGGCAGCGGGCGGAGGTGCCGTCCCCGTCGGCGATCCACACGCCGCTCACGGAGCTGCCGACCGGCGCCAGCCAGGCCACGCGCTTTCCATCGGGAGAGGCCACCCGCGGGGTGCCGGCATCCGCGTCGGCGGGAGCGGGCGAGGGCGCAGCGGCGTCGGGAGCGCTCGCGTCCGTCGAGGATCTCCGCTCGGGAGGCGGCCATGGCTCCGAGCGGCTGCAATAGAGAAGCGCGAGAGCGCTGGCAGCGCAGAGCAGCGCGGGGTGGGCCGGAGGGTTTGGGGTACCCCCCCTCGTGACCCGTCGTCCTTGCGCCTTCACGCGATCGGCGTGGTCCGGCAAACGCTGAATCCCGAGCCGCTCAAACCGCGGTGTCGCCGAACAGGAGGCGCTGCGGGAGGTCCGTGAAGGTGACTGTGCCGGTTGCCTCGTAGTCGAGCCGCCATACCCGATCGAAGACGCCTTCGTCCCACGTCGCGGGCGTGCCCTTGGCTCCGAGCGCCGCTGCCAGAGACGGGATCTCGCCGTGGTGCCAGGCGATGCAGACGATCTTGCCGGCGTACTCGTCCTTGCTCAGGAGCGCTGCGGCCACGTCCTGGTACTCCTTGTCCTTGTGCTTGTCGTTGATGGGCAGATCGTGCAGCGCCCTGCTGAGCGGCGTGATCGTCTCGACCGGGCGGTTGCTCTCGCCGGATGCGGCGCTCGCGAAGAGGAAGTCGGGCGTCGCGAACGCGCTGGGGATGGCGAAGGCCAGGGCGGCGGCGCGTTCGTAGCCGCGGGCGGAGAGGTCGGGATCAGCCGCGTCGGCGGGCTTCTCGCCGTGACGAAGGATGAGGACGAGCGTGGGCGTGGACATGGATCACCTCCCCGGAGATCCTACTATGAGCGAGGGCGCGCTCCCGGCACCACCCGCCAGATCCCGCTCGGCCAGACACCCTACACGGGGCGAACGTCGGCAACCAGGCGCGGGTCGGGCGTCACCGTCCCGGAGGCGATCCCCCTTCAATCAAGACTCTTGCAGCGGCAGCGCTCGAGGGTGTCGTCACGGCTCCGCCGGGGATGTGGGCGGGAAGGCTGGGGAGCGACCGCTTGGTGACCGTGGGTCGGCAGAGAGGCGAGACGCAGAGGGCGTTCGTCTACTCGCTCGAGACCTGAAGTGAGCGCGCTCTCCACTACGGCTCGACACCAAAGAGACGGTGTCGACACCGAGCCCGGGTCCGGCGTCGTCGACACCGTGGCCGGATCGAGCGAGGGGCTCAACGACCGCTCCGCAGAGGCTCGGCGGACGCCGGGGGATCGCCAGCCTCAGCCACGTTCGAGACCGGGCCGCTCTGTGGAAGACCTCGACGCGACACCCACAAGTCAGAGGCGTGGCTCTACCCCGGCGAACTGAGCGCCCTGATGACGTGCGTCGAGGTTCCCGCACCCTGGCGGCGGATGTACGTGCTCGCGGTCTACCTCTACCTGCGGGCGGGCGAGCTCCGCGCGCTGGAGTGGAGCGACATCGACATGGAGCGCGGCATCGTGCTCGTCCACCAAGCCGAGGACGACGAGGGCGCCGTCGCCACGACCAAGGGCAAACGGTCGCGACCGTTCGTCATCGAGCTCGCGCTGCTGCCGTTGCTGCGCGCCATGCACGAGAAGGCGGGGGGGCGTCGGGCGCGTGGTCCCGTACATGCCGGTGGAGAAGCACCTCGCGCCCATGCTGCGACGCGACCTCGAAATCGCGGGCGTGGTGCGAGCAGATCTGTTCGCGAGCGACGCCACGCGCAAGCAGCTCCGGTTCCACGACCGCCGCGCGACCGGGATCACCTGGATGGCCATCCGGGGCGACGACCCGCTGAAGATCAAGCCGCGCGCCGGGCACGCCTCGTTCTCCACGAGAAACGGCCATGTCTACGTAGTTAAAGAGGATTTCTCGTCGGGGAGGCGGGATTTGAACCCGCGACAACGAGCACCCAAAGCTCGTGCACTACCGGACTGTGCGACTCCCCGCACTGCGTGGCGCGAAACGCCCCGTGCAGGCGGAAACCCTAGCCGAGGCCCGGCAGCGGAGCAAGGCCGGCGCCTTCACAGGTTCTCGACGAGGTAGTCGACCACGCGGCGGTAGGCGTAGCGGCGGGCCGCGGGGTTGCGGTAGCCGTGGCGCTCGCCGGGGAAGACGAACAGATCGAAGTGCTTGCTCGCCGCCACCAGCGCGTCGATGAGGTGGGCGGAGTGGTCGAAGTGGACGTTCTCGTCCATGAGCGCGTGGAGGATGAGGAGCTTGCCGTCGAGGTTGCCCGCGAGCCTGGCGAGATCCGACTCGGCGTAGCCGGCCGCGTTGTCGGCGGGCGTGCCCATGTAGCGCTCGGTGTAGCCGGTGTCGTAGAGCCGCCAGTCGGTCACCGGGGCGCCGGCGATGCCGACCTTGAAGCGGTGTGGGCCGGCGAGCATCGCCAGGGCGGCCATGAACCCCCCGTAGCTGTGCCCGTAGATGGCGACCCGCGCCGGATCGACGAACGGCATGGCGGCGAGCGCGTCGACGCCGGCGACCTGATCGGCGAGCTCGGCGGTGCCGAGGTGGTGGTGGATGGGCGCCTGGAACGCCGGCCCGCGCCCGGCCGAGCCGCGGTTGTCGAGCTGGAAGACCACGAAGCCGCGATCGGCGAGGTGTTGCCAGAGGAGGCGCGGCGCCCACTGATCGAGCACCGTCTGCACGCCGGGCCCGCCGTAGACCATGACGACGGTGGGGTAGCGGCGCCCCGGCTCCATCACGCGGGGCTTGAGCAGCGCGCCGTAGAGCGTCTGCCCACCCGGGCTCTTCACCTGGAGGATCTCGGGGGTGCGCGGCGCCAGGCGCTCCACGTCGGGATCGACCGGCACGGGCAGGTCGCCCGCCGGAGCGGCGACGGCCACGCCCTGCGCCTCCTCGACGCGGCGCACCACCGCGCGCGGGAGCCGGTCGCCCGCGGAGTGCTCGTCCACGAAGCCCTTGGCGTCGGCGCTCATGGCGATCACGTGGACGCCGCGCTCGGGGGTGAGCGTGGTGATCGAGGGGGCGCTCCCGGCCGCGCCTCCCCGGTAGCGGACGGCGTGGAGCCGGCGCTCCAGCGGGGCCGGGGTACCGGCGCTCCCGCTGCCATCGAAGCCGGTGACGGAGCCGGAGAAGAAGACCAGCCCGGAGGTCTCGTCGATGCCGGCGATCGAGTCGACGTCCCAGTCGCCCCGGGTCAACTGCGCCAGGTGCTGCCCCGACTCGGCGTCGCGCTCTTCCAGGTGATGGTGGCCGTCGACGACGGTGGTCGCGATCACCTGCGGGGAGTGCTCGAGGAGGCGCACCTTGACGAACTCGACCCAGGTCGGCGAACTCGCCGACCACATCTCCCGCACCACGCCGGTGGCCGCGTCCGCGCGCAGCACCGAGAGGTGCTGCTGATCGCGCGAGAGCGCCTGGAACCACAGCACCGCGCCGGACGGGCTCCACTGGAAGCGCCCCAGGTAGTGCTCCCCTCCTCCCGGCCCTCCGACGGGAAGGCCGAGCCAGGTGGTCTTCCTGGTCTTGAGATCGAGGATGCCGACGCGCACCTCGGCGTTGCGGGTGCCGGCGCGCGGGTAGCGCTGCTCCATCAGGTCGGGCTTGCTCTCGCGGTAGCCCATCACCGGGACCACGTCGACGTGGCGCTCGTCGACCTCCAGGTAGGCGATGCGATCGCAGGCGGGGGAGGGCCAGAAGCCGCTCTCCTCGTCGAGCTCTTCCTGAGCGATGAAGTCGCTGAGGCCGCGGGTGACGCCCGCGGGGGCGCCGTGGGTGAGCGCCGTCTCCTTGCGGGTGCGGGTGTCGAGGATGGCCAGCTCGCCCTTCTTCACGAAGGCGACCTGGGTGCCGTCGTCGCTGAGCTTGGGGTCGGTCACCGGCTCGGAGGCGTCGGCGATCTGGGTGACCGCGCCGGCCGCGTCGCGGAAGAACAGGTCCCCCGCGTGGGGGAGGATCATCACCGGCGCGCGCCGCGCCCAGCGGTAGTCGGTGACGCCGGCGATGCGGGTGCGGCGGCGCTCGCGGCGGAGCTCCTCCTCGCGGGAGAGGGGCTTGCTCTCCTTGAGCAGATCGCTCGCGCGCACCAGCACCCGCGGCGTGCGGGTGGCCAGGTCGAACGCGAAGAGCGCCATCTCGTCGCTCTGCGATTCGCTCTGCAGGTAGGTGACCTGCGACCCGTCGGGCGAGTACCGGACGGACCGCGGCGTCTGCCACCCCGGCTCCGGGAAGCGGGCGATGCGCGCGAAGTCGACCGGGCTGGCCTCCGGTGCGAGGATGGCGGGGCGGACGGGGGGAGGGGAGACGGGTTGGCTCATCGGGGCGACCGGGGATGCGGGGGGCGCCGTCGGCTCGGTGCAGGCGCCCAGCGGGAGCGCCGTGAGCAGCAGCGTGCAGCAGAGCGCGCGCGCGGTGGGGCTCCTCGTCATCGGGCCGCCATCTTGTCCGCCTGCGTGGCGATGTCAACGCGTCCCGGGGTTCCGGCCCGGAGACGGCCGCGCTAGGACGCGCCATCATGACCGCCCCCCCGCGCCGGCCCCTCGGGGTGCACCACCTCGCGGTCGTGGTCCGCGATCTCGACCGCGCCGAGGCCTTCTACGCGGGCGTCCTCGGCCTCGACGTGGACCGGCGCTGGGCCGACGACGCCGGCGCGCCCCGATCGGTGTGGCTGACGCTGGGCGGAGGCGCCTTCCTGGCCATCGAGCTCGGCCCCCGGACCGCCGCCATCCCCGACCCGCCGGTGTCCCCTGCGACGGATCCGCCCGGGTGGCACTGCGTGGCGTTCGGCATCGCCCCCGACGAGCGCGAGGGCTTTCGCGCCCGCCTCGCCGCCGCGGGCTTCCCCGTGGAGCGCGAGACGGCATACACCCTCTATGCCCGCGATCCCGAGGGCAACCTCGTCGGCCTCAGCCACCATCCGGAGCCGGCGCCGGTGATCACGAGGGGGGCTGTGCCCTCAGGCCCCCGGGCTCGGGGCTGAGCCATGCGCGAGATCCTCGTCGGCGATCGCCTCGATCAGTACGAGATCACCGAGCTGCTGGCGCGGAGCGGCATGGCGGCGGTGTACCGCGCCAGGGACACCGAGACGGGCGAGGGCGTCGCGCTCAAGATCCCGCACCTCCAGTTCGAGAGCGACCTCGTCTTCCACGAGCGCTTCCGCCGCGAGGAGGCGCTGGGGCAGCGGCTCTCCCACCCCTCGATCATCAAGTTCCTCCCCCCGCGCGACAAGAGCCGGATGTACATCGCCATGGAGCTCGTCGAGGGCAAGAGCCTCCGCGCGCTGCTCCAGCCGCAGCGCCCCCTGGGCGTCGACCAGGCGCTCGACCTCGCGCGCCAGCTCTGCGAGGCCCTCGTCTATCTCCACGGCCGGCGGGTGGTGCACCGCGATCTCAAGCCGGAGAACGTGCTCGTGCTGCCCGACGGCCGGGTCAAGCTGCTCGATTTCGGCATCGCGCTCGACGAGTCGGCGCGGCGGCTCACCTGGTTCGGCCTCTCCTCGACGGTGGGGACGCCCGACTACATGGCTCCCGAGCAGGTCGGCGGCCGCCGCGGCGATGCCCGCACCGACGTCTACGCGCTGGGGACGATGCTCTACGAGATGCTCACCGGCCACCTCCCCTACGCCTCGGCGACCGCCGCGGGGATCGTCCGCGCCAAGACGCACGAGCCGCCTCAGCCGCCGACCCGCTACGTCCCCGGCCTCGACCCCCACCTCGAAGAGATCCTCCTCCACGCCCTCGAGCCCTCCCCGCGCGACCGCTACCCGACCGCGGCGGCCCTGCTCGAAGATCTGCGCGACCCCTCCCGCGTGATCCCCGGCGCCCGCGCCGTGTCACCGGCCCGGCGCGGTCTCTCCCGCCTCCCCGTCCCGCGAGGGGTGCTGGGCGGGCTGGTGATCGTGCTCATCCTCTCCGGCCTGGTGCTGCTCACCTGGCTCAGCAAGGACCCCGGCCCGGGAGCCCCCGCCTCGACCGGCCACGGAGCCCCCCGATGAGCGACCCCCGCCTCGACGCCGCGCTCAACGTGGCCTGGGTGCTGGTCTGCGGCTTCCTGGTGATGTTCATGCAGGTCGGCTTCGCGATGCTGGAGACCGGCTACACCCGGGCCAAGAGCGCGCTGCACACGATGGCCATGAACCTGGTCGTCTATCCGGTCGGCGTCCTCTGCTTCTGGCTGGTCGGCTACGGCTTCATGATGGGCGGAGTGGCCCTCTTCCCCACCCTGGGCGGCGCCCCCCTCGCCCACCACGAGCTCGCGATCACGCTCGCCGGCCACAGCCTCGGCCTGCTCGGAGCCTCCAAGTTCGCGCTGGTCACGGTCAGCCACGACGCGCCCAGCCTGGCCATGTTCCTCTTCGCCGCCCTGTTCATGGACACGGCGGCCACCATCCCCACCGGCGCCCTCGCCGAGCGGTGGAAGTTCTCGTCCTTCGTCCTCTACGCCGTCTTCATGTCGGCGCTCCTCTATCCCCTCTACGGCAACTGGGTGTGGGGCGGAGGGTGGCTGTCCACGCTGGGCGTCTCCTTCGGCCTCGGCCACGGGCACGTCGACTTCGCGGGCTCGTCGGTGGTCCACCTGACCGGCGCGGTGGTGGCGCTCGCCGGATCGCTGGTGGTCGGGCCCCGCCTGGGCAAGTTCCGGCGCGACGGCACGGTGGCGGTGATGCCCGGCCACAACCTCCCGATGGCGGTCCTCGGCACCCTGATGCTGGCCTTCGGCTGGTTCGGCTTCAACGCCGGCTCGACGCTGGCCGCGACCGACGCCCACGTCGCCAGCATCGCCACCAACACGCTGGTCGCCTCCGCGGGCGGCGCCTGCGCGGCGCTCGGCTACGTCTGGGTGCGGCACGACCGGCCCGACGTGGGGATGACCTGCAGCGGGCTGCTCGGAGGGCTGGTCGCCATCACCGCCCCCTGCGCGTTCGTCACCACGCCGGCCGCGGTGCTGATTGGCGTGGTGGCCGGGCTCCTGGTGGTCACCTCGGCGCAGGTGCTGGAGCGGCGGCTGCGCATCGACGATCCGGTGGGCGCCATCGCGGTGCACGGGGTGTGCGGCGCCTGGGGGGCGATCGCGGTGGGGCTGCTCGCCGACGGGTCGTATGGCGAGGGATGGAACGGTGTGCCGGGGCCGGTGCGAGGGCTGCTGTTCGGGGATGCCGGCCAGCTCGCGGCGCAGCTCGTCGGGGTCACCGTCAACGTGGCGGTCAACCTGGGGCTCGGGTACGCGTTCTTCCGGCTGGTGGAGCGCTTCCACGGCAACCGGGTGGCGCCGGAGGCGGAGATGTCGGGGCTCGATGCGGCGGAGATGGGGGCGGAGGCGTATCACGGGGGGTGAGGGTGGGTGGCCATCCAGGGGGCGGGGGAGGGCGCGCTCGAGCTTCCCTTCAGAACACGCCGCGCGCCCCCACGCTCATGGCATGCGGCATCGGCACGACCGAGAGCCCCGTCAGCGTCAGGCGCGGGATGCGCGTCAAGCTCGGGTCGGTGTCCCAGAGCCCGACCATGCGCTCGATCGGCCGCGGGAAGAGGTTGTACACCGTGAAGATCCCGAGCGCCGTCGCGCTGGTGCCGAGAAGGGTGATCTGAGCGGAGCTCGCCTCGTTGCCGGGCACCGCCGACCGGTCGACCGCGAGGACCACCGTCGCGGCGCCGGTCGCCGTGGTGAGCAGGATCCCGAGGCCGACCCCGATCTCTCGCTGCAGCCGGTAGCGCCTCGCGAGGACATGCAGGCGCTCGTCGGTGCGGGCGAAGATGCGCGCTGCCTCGCCCGGGCCCGCCGCGGCCATGCCCCGCACGAAGTCGGCGTAGATGCCCTCGCCTGCCGACCGCGTCGAGAGCTCGTAGGTCGCAGCGCCGATCCCGACGATGCCGACACCCATCGCCGCGTACGCGGTGCCCAGCTGCCCGCGGTCACTCCCGGCGCCGACGCGCGTGCCGATTCCCGAGCCGAGCTGCACCGCGCTCACGCCGAGCAGCCAGGCCCCCATCTGGTAGCGCTGGCTCTGCTCGACCTCCGCGACCTGCGCGAGCATGAGGCGCATGCGCTCGACGTCCTCGCGCGACACGCCATAGACGGGTGGCTCGTCGCGCGCCTCCGTCGCCTGGAACGCGGCGAGCGCGCGCGGGCCGAAGGGCGCGCCGAAAAGCATCCGCAAGGCCTCGTCGGGGCCGCGGCTGGTCGAGGAAGGCGAAGGGGTCGCGTCGGCGAGGCGGAGCGGCTCGGCGCCCGCGACGCCGACGAACGCCGAGCGCCGAAGCAGGCGGCTTCCCTGATCGGTGACCTCGCGCTCCTCGAGCGAGACGTGCGCGGCGAGGCGCTCGGGCAGCCGCAGCACCACCGCGGTGCCGGCCTCTTTGTTCACGTCGATCCACGGCACGTCTTCGCCGTCGCGCACCGTGAGCCGGGTGTGCGGGCCGGCCTCGAGCTCGAGCCGCGCGCCCCGCGCCGACGACAGCAGGAAGAGCGGCTCGTCGCCCCTCCCGTGGGGGCCCCGGGCGAAGACCTTCGGTCGGTAGAGCGGGTTCTTGACGCGCGAGCTCGCGACCCCGACGAAGGCGGCGAGCTCGTCGTAGGTGACCACCCCGTCGAGGTTCGCGTCGGCCGCGCCGAGCAACCCCGAGCGCACCGCGTGGCTGAAGATGCCCGACTGCAGCTCCGACCACTCGAACACTTCGGCCTCGGCGCTCGTCGAGAGAAACACGCCCGTCTCAGGCAGGCGCGCGCGCAGGCTCTCGGCGGCCTCTTCGGGGATGGCCCCCCGCCGCCCCCCCGGCTTGCGCGCGTTGAGCACGAAGAACGAGTTGCAGCTGTCGAGGATCACGTGCGACCGGCTCGCGGGGATCGCCTTGAGCAGCGCCGCGACGTCGTCCGACGTGAAGCGCGCGTCGCGGAGCTCGAGGAAGCCCTTGCCGCCCTCCACGTCGCCGTGCCCCGCGAACACGAAGTAGAAGTCGACCTCGTCGCCCCGCGCCCGCGCCTCGGCCGCAGCCCGCGCGATCTGCGCCGCGTTCGCCGCGACGGCGGCCCGCGTGGGCGCCTGCGTCTTGCCGCGGAGCTCGGGGTAGAGCGCCTCGGTGTCGCGATCGAGCTCGGTGAGCAGGTGCACGTTCGACTCGGGCGCGATCATCCGGAAGACCTCGGCGTACTTCACCCCGTCGTCGTCGGCGTAGTGGAGGTCGGGCCGGCCGAGCTCGATGCTGTGGTTGTTGGTGACCACGAGCGCGAACGTCGACCGGTGCGGCGGCCCATCGGCCCGCGCGGAGCGGCCCACGGCGGAGGCGAAGACGGCGAACGTGAACGCAATCGCGAGCAGGCGCATCGGGTCTTTCGGGGGGGCGCGGGCCTAGTGGAGGTGCAGGGCGATCCGGCTCACGTCGGCGCCTGCGAAGCGCGCCGCCAGCCGCGCAGGCTCGAGGTCGCCCGCGCCCAGCGCCTCGATCTGCGAGACCTCGAGCGGACGCACGGTGACCAGCGTCACCACCGAGAGATCGCCCGGCGCGGGCCCCTCGAGCGCCATCGCGGCGGGGAGGAGCTTGTCGTCGGCCGCGTGATCGAGCGGCACCGAGGTGGGGTCCGAGGCGGCCTCGAGGTAGGCGGGGTGAATCCAGTGCACGACCCTGGCCGAGTCGACGGCGAACACCATCAGGAACGCCGACCCGCTCGGGCCGAGGTTCCGGTACGAGACCGCGTAGGTGGTCTCGCCCGTCACCGAGTCGCCGTCGGCGAGCGGTGGCAGGCGCTCGCCTCCTCCACGGCGAACGGTGACGCCGACCTCGCGGTGGAGCGCATGCGGCGCGCCCGAGCTCTCGGGCCGCCCGCCGCGCGCCGTGAACTCACCCGGGTCGACGGGGCGCCGCAGCAGGAGCACCGCGGCCGCCGCCACGGCGAGCGCTCCCGAGAGGGCCGCGCCGCGAGCGAGCGCGCGGCGATGGCGCGCCGGTGCGGCCGGTGCGGCCGGTGCGGGGTCGGAAGACTCGGCCTCGATGCGCTGGAGGATGCGCGCGACCGCGTCGTCGTCCGGCACGCCCGAGAGGGGGGCCGCGAGGGCCGCGCGCAGCGCCGCGAGCGAGGCTTGGGCCTCCCGGCACGAGGCGCAGCGCGGCAGGTGCGCGCGGATCTCGGCGGCCCGGTTCTCGGTCGCCTCGCCGTCGAGCAGCGCGATGAGGTCGTCGGTGGAAGGGCAGGTCGAGCTCATCGATCGTCTCTCCTCGCGAGATCGTGGCGAAGCTGCTTCAGGCCATGGTGCACCCGCGAGCGGATCGTCGACTCGCTCGCGCCGAGGATGGCGGCCATGTCCTCGTACGAGAGCTCCTCCTGGAAGCGCAGTACGAGCGCCTCGCGCATCGGCTCGGAGAGCGCACCGAGTCGCCGGTGGAGCTCGCGCTGCTGCTCGCGCGCGACCAGCGCGTCGAGGTGGTCCGGCCGCTCGTCGGCGACGCGCTCGACCGCGTCGTCGGCCGGCGCGACGGGCATCCAGTGCTCGCGCCGCCGCGTGTCGCGCGCGTGGTTCCGGCAGAGGTTGTGCGCCGTCGTGTAGAGCAGCACCACGAACTTGCCCTCGGCCCGGTACGCCGCGCGAAGCTTCCACACCCGGAGCCAGGTCTCCTGACAGACCTCCCCGGCGAGCGCCGCGCTCCCGAGCAGCTTCGCGCAGTAGTTGGTGAGCCTCGACGTGTACCGCTCGACGAGCGTCGCCAGCGCGGCGGCGACGCCGGTGCGCGCGAGCAGCATGAGCTCGTCGTCGGAGCGCGACGCGAGCGGCTGACCGCGCGCAGGCGTCACGGGGTGGAGGGGGAGAACCTTCGACATGGCCTTCGCCGGTAGAGAACACCGGCCCGGGCGCCGCGTTGAAAGAAAGTTTTCGTCAACGCCGAGCCCCGCCCGGGGTTCTCGAGAACATGGCTCAATCGACGTATCGCCGCACCAGCTCCCTCCTTTCGCCGCGCCCCGGAGCCCGCCCCGCCGCAGCCGCCGCGAGCCTCGCCGCGCTCCTCGCTCTCGTGCCGGCCTGTGCGACCGCACCCCAGGCGCCCGCTGCTCCCACCCCGTCCGTCGCCTTGCCCTCCGCCGCCGCCCTCGAGGCCTGGCTCGAGCCCGTCTTCGACCGCGGCTACGTCCATGGCATGGCCCTCGGCCTCATCGACGAGACCGGCTCGGTCGTCCATGGCTACGGCAGCCTCGGTAACACGAGCTCCCCGCCGAACGGGGACACCATCTTCCAGATCGGCTCGCTCACCAAGAGCTTCACCGGGCTCTGGCTCGCGACCGAGATCGAGGCGGGGCAGCTCCAGGCCGACGCGCCGGTGAAGACGCTGCTGCCCTCCTCGGTCACCGTGCCGACCTTCGACGGCACCCCCATCACCCTGCAAGAGCTCGCGAGCCACACCGCGAGCCTGCCCGACGCGCCGACCAACATGCACCCCCAGGACCCGCTCAATCCGTGGGCCGACTACACCGTGCAAGACCTCTACGACTTCCTCGCGACGTACCCGCTGCCCTACGCGCCGGGGACCGAGTGGGTCTACAGCGACACGGGGATGGGGCTCCTCGGCCTCTCGCTCAGCCTGCGCGCGGGGGGCACGTATGGCGAGAACATCGCGAAGGTCGTGGCCGAGCCGCTCGGGCTCGTCGATACCACCGCCGTGCTCTCGGCGAGCCAGCAAGAGCGCTTCGCCCCCGGCTTCGACGGCGACCTCAACCCGATCGAGGCGTGGACCCCGACCGAGGCCACTGCGGGCGCCGGCGAGCTCAAGTCGACGGTCAACGACCTGCTCGAGTATGCCGCCGCGCAGGCCGGGATCACGAGCTCGCCGCTCTCGGCGGCAATGAAGCGCAGTCAAGAGCCCGTCCACGCGACGACCGAGCCCGGGTACGGCTACGGCTACGGCTGGCTCGTGGCGACCGGCGGCCCGAACCTCGTCTGGCACAACGGCGCGGTCGACGGGGCGATGTCGTTCCTCGGATTCGACCCCGTGACCCACAAGGCGGTGGTGATCCTCGTCGACACCAACGCCTCGAGCTCGATGAGCTCGCTCGGCATGGATATCGTGAGCTCGATCGGCGTGCTGCTCGTGCAGTGGCTCGACGGGACGCCGCCGGCGCCGCTCGCGTCGATCCTTCCCGCCACGGTGTCGCTCACGCCGGCCGAGCTCGCGCCGGCCGTGGGCACCTACACCGTCGAGGGGGGGACCTTGACCGTCACCCTCGCCGTCGAGGGCGACGAGCTCGTCGCCAGCGTGCCGGCGGTCTGGCCCCGGCCGCTCGTTCTCTACCCCACGTCGCCCACCTCGTTCGTTTGCCGGGAGATCCTCATGACGGGGACCTTCGAGGCGGGGGCGGGAGGCCAGATCGCCGGCATCGCCATGGACTTCGGGGGGCAGATGGTGACGGCGACGAAGGAGTGAGCGCCTCCGAAGCATACCTCGAGCAGCCACTCCCTGAGGCGGGACCTCCGCGCAGAAGAGGGGATGCCTCCGCGGGCGGCTGAGCCCACCCAGTGGCCGGCGCGACGGGGCCGGTGATAGCGTCGCCGCGTGGGAAACCCTGTCGCCGGCATCGCCGGAGAGCTGCTGGAGGCCGCCGCGCGCGCGACGGAGGCGGCCGATCCGGGCGCGCTTGCCGACGCCATCGCCCGGCTCGCGGGCTGGATGCTCGAGGGAGTCGCCGGCCAGCACGACGAGGGCTACGCGCGCTGGCTGGTGATCGAGCCGGCGTTCCACGCGCTCGATCTCGCGCTGTGGGAGCGCTCGCCCGTCAACGTGGAGACGCTCGCCCTGGCGCTGGCGCGGGTGACGTTCTACCGGCACACCGATCTCGGGCGCGAGGAGGTCATCGCGCTCCTGGCGCGGGTGCGCAAGCTGCTCTCGCCGCGCCACCACCTCGCCTGCGCCAACGTCGATCTGCAGCGCGCCGAGCTGGTCTCGATGAGGAAGCGGAAGGAGGATCTCGACCACGCGCTGACGCTGTGCGACGACGCCCTGGCCTCGGTGGAGCAGCTCGAGGATGGCACCACCCGCGGAGACGCGTGGCTCACCCGGGCGCACGTGCTGGCGCGCTGCAGCCGGGTCCCGGAGGCGCTCGCCGACGCCGAGAAGGCCCGGGTCATCTTCGCCGCGCACGATCAGACCCAGGGGCTCTCCAACGTGCGGCTGTTCCTCGCCGAGATGCACCTGGCGGGCGGCCGCATCCCCGAGGCGGCCATCCTCGCGGGGGAGGCGATCGAGGGCTTCCGCCAGCGGCGCGACAGCATCAGCGAGGGCAACGTGCTCCTCCTGCGCGCCCAGACCTGGAAGCACCGCGGCAAGGCCCTGCGCGCCTTCCAGGACTGCGAGGACGCCGTCCGGCTCTACGAGGTGGCCCGCGCGAGGACGTCGCAGGGCCGGGCGCTGCTGCTCCGCGCCCAGTTCCTCTCCGGCGCCGCCCGCTACCCCGAGGCGCAGCTCGATCTGGAGACCGCGCTGCGCTACCTGCGCGAGAGCCCGGAGGCCTTCGTGTTCGCGCTGGCCCTGCTGCGGCTCGCCGAGGTGCTCTGTCGGCGCCACGACGAGGAGGGCGCCGCCCGCCGGCTCGACGAGGCGGAGGCGGCGCTGGGGCGGCTGGAGCACGCGCCCGACCAGGTGGTGCTCCTGCTGGAGGTCTGCCGCGTCGGCAAGGAGCTCCCCACGCCCGACAAGCCGAGGATCCGGCGCTGCAGCGCGGCGGCGCTCGGCCTCGCCCGCGCCCTCGGCGACGCGGAGTGGGAGCAGGCGGCGACCGCGTTCGCGGGGTTCGCCGGGGTGTTCTGAGCTCAGCGGTCCAGCATGTCGGGCCACCCGCTCTGGGCCCGGCTTCTGCATACGGCGTCCCGGTACCATGGAGAATCTGCAGCACGGTCCCGAGGCGCCGCCGCCTCCCCCCGGTCCTCCGGTCGCAGAGGAGACCGCGCGTGATCCCGTCTGCGGCATGACCCTCTCTCCGACGACCGCGAAGTGGAAGGACGAGCACGCGGGAACGACCTATTTCTTCTGCGGTCCGCGCTGCGCCGAGCGGTTCCGTGCCGAGCCGGCGAAGTACCTCCCGGGCGCGGAGCCCGCCGGGCAAACCAAGGACACCGCCTGCCGCGGCTGTGACGCAAATGTCGTCGGGGCGCCCGCCCCGGCGGGCGAACCGTCGCGAGCACCGCTGGCAGCCATCTTCACCTGTCCGATGCACCCCGAGGTCCGCCAGTCGGGACCAGGCGCCTGTCCGAAATGCGGGATGGCGCTCGAGCCGATCGAGCCGGCGCCGGCGACGGCGGTCCGCACCGAGTACGTCTGCCCGATGCACCCGGAGATCGTGCGCCCGGAGCCGGGGAGCTGCCCGATCTGCGGCATGGCGCTCGAGCCGCGGAGCGTCACGCTCACCGACGCTCCGAGCCCCGAGCTCGTCGCCATGACCCGGCGCTTCTGGATCACCGTGCCGCTGAGCGCTCTGCTGCTGCTGCTCGGGATGTCCGACCTCCTCCCCGGCGCGCCGGTGCAGCACGTGCTCGGCCACGGGCTGGCCTGGATCGAGCTCGCGCTGGCGGCCCCCGTCGTTCTCTGGGGCGGGCTCCCGTTCTTCCAGCGCGGCCTGGCCTCGGTCCGCAGCCGTCACCTCAACATGTTCACCCTGGTCTCCCTCGGGACCGGCGCCGCCTTCGGCTACAGCGTCGTCGCCACCGTTGCCCCCGGGCTCTTCCCCCCCACGTTCCAGCACGATGGCGACGTCGCGGTCTACTTCGAGGCCGCGGGCGTCATCACGACGCTCGTCCTCCTCGGCCAGCTCTTCGAGCTCCGCGCGCGGAGCCGGACGAGCAGCGCCATCAAGGCGCTCCTCGGCCTCGCCCCCAAGACTGGACGGCGAGTGCGGGACGACGGCAGCGAAGACGACGTGCCGCTCGAGGCGGTCCAGCCCGGCGACCGCCTGCGCGTGCGCCCCGGCGAGCGCGTGCCGGTGGACGGGGTGGTGCTCGAGGGGGGAAGCTCGGTCGACGAATCGATGATCACCGGCGAGCCGGTCCCGGTCGAGAAGGCCGAGGGCGCCCGCGTCGTCGGGGGGACGGTGAACGGCACCGGCGGCTTCGTGATGCGCGCCGATCGCGTGGGGAGCGCCACCGTCCTCGCGCAGATCGTGCGCATGGTCGGTGAGGCCCAGCGCACCCGAGCCCCCATCCAGCGCCTCGCCGACGTGGTCGCCTCGTACTTCGTCCCGATGGTGCTCCTCGCCGCCGTGGTGACCTTCGCGACCTGGGCGCTCGTCGGCCCGGAGCCGCGCCTGGCCCACGCGCTCGTGAACGCGGTCGCGGTGCTCATCATCGCCTGCCCCTGCGCCCTCGGGCTGGCGACGCCGATGTCGATCATGGTCGGCACGGGGCGGGGCGCGACCGCAGGCATCCTCATCAAGAACGCCGAGGCCCTCGAGACCCTGGAGAAGGTCGACACGCTGGTCTTCGACAAGACGGGCACGCTCACCGAGGGCAAGCCCAGGCTCGCCCTGGTCACCACCACCGGGGAGCTGCCGACCAACGAGGTCCTGCGCCTCGCCGCGAGCCTGGAGCGCGGCAGCGAGCACCCGCTGGCGGGCGCCATCGTCGCCGGCGCCGGGGAGCGTGGCCTCCAGCTCACCGCCGCCGCAGACTTTCGCTCGATCACGGGCAAGGGCGTCGTGGGCACGGTCGACGGGCGGCCGGTCGCGCTCGGGAACCTGGCGCTGTTCGAGGAGCTCCGGGTCGCCCCCGGCGACCTCGCGCGACGCGCGGAGGAGCAACGCCAGGAGGGGCAGACGGTGATGCTGGTCGCCGTCGACGGGAAGGCGGCCGGCCTCGTCGGCGTCGTCGATCCCGTGCGCGCGTCGACCGCCGAGGCGCTCCGCCAGCTCCGCGCCGAGGGCATCCGCCTCGTCATGGTGACCGGCGACAGTCGGGTGACGGCGGAGGCGGTGGCCAGGAGTCTCGGGATCGATCAGGTCGAGGCCGAGATCCTGCCCGAGCAGAAGGCCGCGATCGTCAAGCGCCTCCAGGGCGAAGGGCGGATCGTGGCGATGGCCGGCGACGGGGTCAACGACGCGCCCGCGCTGGCCCAGGCGCAGGTCGGCATCGCGATGGGCACCGGCACCGACGTGGCCATCGAGAGCGCGGGGATCACGCTGCTCGCCGGCGATCTCCGCGGCATCGTGCGCGCCCGGCGGCTCAGCCGGGCGACGATGCGCAACATCCGCGAGAACCTCGTCTTCGCGTTCGGGTACAACGCGCTGGGCATCCCGCTCGCCGCCGGGGTGCTCTATCCCTTCTTCGGTCTGCTCCTCAGCCCGATGATCGCGAGCGCGGCGATGAGCGTGAGCTCGGTCTCCGTCATCACCAACGCGCTGAGGTTGCGTCGCACCCGCCTCTGAGCCGGCACGGTGAAGCCGCCACCGACGATGCCGGGAGACCCCCTTTCTGCTCGAGCTCACGCTCGCCCCATCGTCGCAACTCCGGCTCGGGAGCAACGGGGGCGGAAAGGGCGGTCCGACGCTCGAGCCGACGGGACGAGCCTCGTCTCGAGCGGACGACCGTCGTCCCGCGCCGTCGGACCGTCGTCCCGCGCCGCCGAGCCTCCTCCTGCGCCGTCCGAGCCTCGTAGCGGCGGGACGAGCCTCATTCCGGGCCGCGGAGCCTCGTCCTGCGCCGTCGGACCCTCGTAGCGGCGGGTCGAGCCTGATCCCGCGCCGTGGAGCCTCCTCCCGCGCCGTCGGACCCTCGTAGCGGCGGGACGAGTCTCATCCCGCGCCGCGAAGCCTCATTCCGGGCCGTCGGACCCTCGTGACGGCGGGACGAGCCTCGTCCGGCGCCGCGGAGCCTCGTCCGGCGCCGCGGAGCCTCGTCCGGCGCTGCGGAGCCTCGTCCCGCGTCACCCGACCCTCGTCTCGCACCGCCGAGCCTCGTCCCACCTTCCCGGCCCTCGCACCACCGGGCCGAGCCTCGTCCCGCCCTCCCGCCCCTCGCCTCAACCGGTGGAGCGCACGCCCCCGAGCCCCACCCTCTGCTCCTCGTCGCTCCCCTCCGCAGCTCGGCCCGAAAGAAACCTTCACCCACGGAGCGCCAACCTTCCCCGCGGACGCTCGCCGCGCCGTGCCCACGCCCCGCCAGCCGCGCGAGCTTCCACGAAAATCCGCCTCCGCTACCGAGGGCTTCCCGCGCGCCGTCTCCCTCGTTCGCGGCCTGCTCCCGCCTCCCCGGGCGCCGGCGGCCCGGCGCCGCGGTTGCCCCGTCGCGCAGCGGGAACCAATCGCAAAGGAGGCCGGGAACAAATCGACGGGCCGGATGTCGAATGTCTGTAACCAAATGGCCTCCTCAGGACCGTATGGATCAGAGAGGAAAGAGCGCTCCCTCCAGCGCCTCGCGGTGAGGCGCTGGCCGGCATCCTCTCGGCGCCCATGGAGGGCCCGTGCTCGTCGCCAGGAAAGGTAGGCTGCCATGGGACGCAGGCTGATCCCTCGTTACCTCGTTGCTCTCGAGCTGAGCAGCATCACCGACGAGGACCTCCACGTGCTCGTCGCCGACATCGTGTCGTCGGGCAAGACGAGCCCGATCGTCCTCGCCAGCCCGACGCTCCAGGCGACCATCGACGGCCTCACCGTGGACGACGCCGACCTCACCACGGCCAGCAAGAAGATCGACACCGACAGGAACCAGCTCCGCCTCGACATCGCGGCGGAGGCCCAGGTCCGCAACCGCGTCATCGGGTCGGTGCGGGCGGTGGTCACGGCCGTCACCAACGTGGCCCAGTCCCCGGCGGATCTGCACGGCGCCGGGCTCCCCGCGGCGCCCCCCAGGACGTCCGCGAACCGGCCGCCGGCGGTGCCGGAGCAGCTCAACGTGACCTTCCCCAAGAAGGGGCACGGCAAGGCCAAGGTCACCGTCGAGGAGACCGGCCCGAGCAAGCACGAGTACGCCGCGCAGTCGAGCCTCGACGGCGTCACCTGGATCCAGCTCGGGGTCAGCCGCGGCAAGACGCGCATGGTGACGGCGCCGACCGGAACCCAGGTGTGGGTGCGCTTCGCCATGGTCCGCGGACCGATGCAGAGCGCGTGGAGCATGCCAGTCCTGGTGACGCTCCCCTGAGCGTCGGGTGAGCCTGCTCTACCGACGAGGCCTCGCGCTCCCTCGGCCTCACTCCTCCCGCCGCCCGATCATCCGCGCCAGCCGGTCGCCGAGGCTCAGCTTCTCCGGCGGTGGCAGGTCGTCCGCCATCCGCACCACCGCCGCGGTCACGTTGTCGGGGCTGCCGTCCTCGTTGGCGGCCTCGATGAGCGCCTGACACGCGTCCTCCGGGTTGCGCATGGTGGCCAGCGTGTGCAGCTCGCGGTCGTCGAGCACGTTGTAGAGCCCGTCGCTGCACAGGAGGAGCACGTCGCCGCCCTGGAGGGTCCGCGAGATCCGGTCGATGGCGACGATGAGCTCGCCGCCGAGACACCGGGTGAGCGTCGACCGGCCCACCCGATCGGCGACCGGGTCGGGGCGCGCCAGCGAGAGCCGGTTCCGCTCGGCGGCGACGGTGTGGTCCTTGGTGAGCTGGATCATCGCGCCCTCGCGGGCGAGGTAGAGCCGGCAGTCGCCCACGTGCGCCACGTAGAGCTCGGGCCCGTCCACGACCAGGGCGGTGAGGGTGGTGCGCATGTGGTGGAGCTCGGTGACGATCATGGCCCGGTCGTGGACGGCGATGTTGCCCTGCTGGACGGCCCGGGCGATGCGCTTCTCGGGGCCCCAGTGGACGGGGTTGTGGCGGAAGGTGTCGAGGGTCACCGCCACGGCGAGGCTGGACGCCTCCAGGCCGCCCTCGTAGCCGCCGACGCCGTCGGCGACGACGACGAGCACGCGCGAGGGGTCCTCGTCGAGGCGGCCGCAGGAGTCCTGGTTCTCCGGGCGCTTGGTGCCGGGGTGACTCCGCAGGGCGAGCTCGAAGGTGGGCACGAGGGGTTGCCTCCCTCTTACTTCCTCGATCGTTTCCGGAATGATTCGCCTCCATTTCTCTCGCGCGCGCGGCTTCCCCGCGCTGCGGAGACGCGTGCGATGGCGTAGATCCGGGAGGATGCGCGCGACGTTTCTCTTCCTCCTCGCCGGGCTCCTCGAGATCGGGGGCGGGTATCTGGTGTGGCTGTGGCTGCGGGAGCACCGCCACCCGGCGCTGGGGGTGGCCGGCCTCGTCGCCCTCGGCTGCTACGGCGTCGTCCCGGTGTTCCAGGGCACGGAGAACTCGTTCGGCCGCGTCTACGCCGCCTACGGAGCGGTCTTCATCGTGCTCTCGGTGCTCTGGGGGATGGGGGTCGACCACCAGCGCCCCGACGCGCGGGACTGGATCGGGGCGGGGATCGCCGTCGCCGGCGCGGTGGTCATGATGTGGCCGCGCCGCTAGCATCGCGCCCGTGAGCCAACCCCACCAGGAACGCGTGCTGGTCACCGGCGCCTTCGGCAACATCGGTCGGCACGCCGTCGGCGCGCTCTGCGCGAGCGGGCACACCGTCCGCGCCCTCCGCCACGGGACGCGCCGCCCCTCGGCCGAGGAGCGGGCGCTGGCCCGCGGCTTCGGCCCGCAGGTCGAGGTGATCGGCGGGGACGTGCGCGACCGCGCCGCCATGGATGCGGCGGTGCGCGACGTCGATGCCGTCGTCCACCTCGCGTACCTGATCCCGCCGCCCGCGCTCGAGCAGCCGGCGCTGGCGCAGTCGATCAACGTGGAGGGGACGCGCACCGTGCTCGCCGCCGCCGCCGCCGCGGCCAGGCCCCCGCGCTTCCTCTTCGCCTCGACGCTCGACGTCTACGGCGACACCCAGCACCTGCCGCCGCCGCGCCGGGTCGGCGACCCGGTCCAGCACACCGACGCCTACAGCGGGCACAAGATCACCTGCGAGCGCCTCGTCGAGGCCTCCGGGCTGCCCTTCACCATCCTCCGCTTCGCCGACGTCCCGCCGATCGCCGTGCGCGCGCCGCACCCGATGATGTTCCGGGTGCCCCTGGCCAACCGCATCGAGATGATCCACCCGTCGGACGCCGGGCTCGCGGTGGCGCGCGCCGTCGCCCACCCCGAGGCGCTCGGGCGCACCCTCAACGTCGGCGGCGGCCCGCGCTGCCAGCTCCTCTACCGCGACTATCTGGGCGCCTTCCTCGACGCGATGGGGATCGGGCGCCTCCCCGACGAGGCCTTCTCCACCGAGCCCTACTGCACCGACTGGCTCGACACCGAGGAGAGCGAGCGGCTCCTCCGCTACCAGCGCCACGGCTTCGAGGACGTGGTCCGCGAGACCGCGGCGCTGCTCGGCTGGCGGGCGCCGCTGGCGCGGCTGCTGCGGCCGGTGGTGCGCGCGTCGATCCTCCGCCTGTCCCCCGATCTCCGCGCCCGCGGTCGTGGTCAGGCGACCTGAGCGAG
>Ga0302279_10001279_pt1 | contig 36025 bp, 26 predicted proteins | sample III_Bog_N3_3_FD_194541 | JGI IMG/M metagenome (GOLD analysis project Ga0302279, IMG submission 194541) | Peat permafrost microbial communities from Stordalen Mire near Abisko, Sweden - III_Bog_N3_3 | ecosystem: Environmental > Terrestrial > Soil > Wetlands > Peat | place: Sweden: Abisko...
GGGCGGCGTGTTCCCGGGGCTTCACCCCGGGCTATAACCTGACGGGCTTTCAGCCCGGGATAACGAACTCGTTATCGTGCCGGGCACTCATCCCTGGGGCGTGGGCCACGCCCGGTTTCACCGCGTGGGCAAAGCGTCGTGGCGTTCGTTTTCCAGCGCCGTTTATCGGGGTGAAGGGGAGCCAGGTGCGGGGACGAGGCCGTCCCCGGCCCGATGGCCGCACGCTTAGTGATATTCCTGGATGGTCTTGACGTCGTAGCCGCGTTCCTTGAGGGCGGCGATGCCCAGGGCGGCGGCTTTGGCGCCGCTCAAGGTGGTCATGATGGGGGTGCCGGTATAGACGGCGGTGGTGCGGATTTTAATCTCGTCGGCGCGCGGGCTCTGGCCGGCGGGGGTGTTGATGACGAGTTGGATTTCCTTGTTTTTCAGGAGGTCCACGATGTTGGGGCGGCCTTCGGTCAATTTGAGGAGGCGCCGCACTTTCAGGCCGGCTTTTTCCAGCACGGTGGCGGTGCCGGCGGTGGCGACGAGTTCAAAGCCGAGGTCGGCAAACTGTTGGGCGACTTCGGCGACTTTGTCCTTGTGCTGGTCGCTGACGCTGATGAAGACGCGGCCCCCGACGGGCAAAGGCGAGTTGGCGGCCATTTGCGATTTGGCGTAGGCCACGCCCAGATCGGCGTCCAGCCCCATGACTTCGCCGGTGGAACGCATCTCGGGCGAGAGCAGGATGTCCTGGCCGTGAAAGCGGTTGAAGGGGAACACGGATTCTTTCACGGCCCAGTATTGGGGCCAGATTTCCCGGGTGAAGCCCAGTTCCTTCAGCGTTTTGCCGGCCATGATTTTGGCGGCGAGCTTGGCCAGGGGCACGCCGATGGCCTTGCTGGAAAAGGGCACGGTGCGGGAGGCGCGCGGGTTGACTTCCAGCACATACACGGTTTCGCCTTTGACGGCGTATTGCACGTTCATGAGGCCGATCACGCGGAGTTCCCGCGCCATGGCGTGGGTGTATTCGCGGATGGTGTCAATGACGCCGGGTTTGAGGGTGTGCGGCGGGAGCACCATGGCGGCATCGCCGGAATGCACGCCGGCGAATTCGATGTGCTCGAGCATCCCGCCGATGACGATGGTGCCCTCACCGGGATTCTGGAAATGGCCGACGTCGGTGATGCAATCCACATCCACCTCGGTGGCGTCCTCGAGGAATTTATCCACGAGCACGGGGCGTTCCGGCGACGCCTCGACGGCAAAGCGCATGTAATGCCGCAGTTCGGCGTCGGAATATACAATCTGCATGGCCCGGCCGCCGAGCACGAAGCTGGGGCGCACCAGCACGGGATAGCCGAGGCGTTGGGAGGCGACCAGCGCCTCCGCTTCGTTCGTGGCCAGGCCGTTGGGCGGCTGGGGGATGTTCAGCTTGTTCAGCATGGCGGCGAAGAGTTTGCGGTCTTCGGCGATCTCGATGCTTTGCGGCGAGGTGCCGATGATGTTGACGCCGTTCTTTTGCAGGGCGAGGGCCAGGTTGAGCGGGGTCTGCCCGCCAAACTGGGCGATGGCGCCCCAGCATTGTTCGCGTTCGTAAATGTGCAATACATCCTCGAGTGTCAACGGCTCGAAAAACAACTTGTCGCTGGTGTCATAATCCGTGGACACGGTTTCGGGGTTGGAATTGACCATGATGGTCTCGAAGCCGTCCTCTTTGAGGGCGAAGGCGGCGTGGACGCAGCAATAGTCGAACTCGATGCCCTGGCCGATGCGGTTGGGGCCGCCCCCGAGGATCATCACTTTTTTGGCGGAGTTGCCCTTCACCTCGTCGTCGCCCCGGTCGTAGGTGGAGTAATAGTAAGGCGTGTAGGCCTCGAATTCGGCGGCGCAGGTGTCCACCAGCCGGTAGCTGGGGACGATCCCGAGGCGCTTGCGTTCGGCGCGGACGGCGTCCTCGGTTTGACCGGTCAAATGGGCGATCTGCCGGTCGGAAAATCCGAGCGACTTGGCTTGGGCGAGTTTTTCGGCGTTGAGTGATGACATCAGAAAAATCAGTTGCCCGCCAGTAAGCCGGATTTTTTTTCCGCTGTCCAGCCGGGAGTGAAGCCGCGAGTGAATGCACTTGCCGAAGCGGGGGCGATGGGGTAGATAAAAAACGATGAAAATGACGGGGTCATGGCTTTGGGGACTGGGGTGGTTCCTCGCGCTGCCGGTTTGCGCCCAGGTGGATCCGGTGCGGCGGGATCTGATCCAATTGGGTTATGATCAACCGCTGGAGGGCCGCTCGCCGGTGAGCGCCTACGCGTTTTATTACCACAACCAGCCGGATTTTCTGAGCACCAACGTGACGTTGCGGCTCGCCGTGGCCCCGGTGTATCTGGACTCGGAGCTGGGCTTCACCGGCCTGCTGGGGCCGAACACTGATCTGGGCATCGGATTGGCGGGCGGGGGCTACGCCGACGGCTATTCGGAAATTCACGGGGGCACCTATTATCCCGGCGAGTCCTTCGACGGTCACGGCGCGGAGGTTTCGGCCAGCCTGTATCATTTATTCAATCCCGGCGACCGCATCCCGTTGAATTGGGTGCTGCGCGGCAGCACGCATTACACGGTCTTTGCGGCCGACGATACGGCGACCGGGTTTGCGGTGCCCGAGAAGCGGACCACGTTTAACGTCCGCAGCGGGCTGCGTTTCGGGGGCATTGAACCGACCCTGTTCCCGGCCCTGGCGATGGAGTTGTCGGTCTGGTATGAGGGCCAGTTTCGCATGAATTCCGGGGACTACGGCTATGCCGCCGACCCGTATCGCACCGAGCCGCAATCGCATTTATTCTGGGCCCGGGCCGCGCTTTCCTACACGCTGCCCAAGAGCCAGCAGAATTTCTCGGTGAAAATGCTGGCCGGCACCAGTGTGAACGCCGACCGGTTCAGCGCCTACCGGATTGGCGGCTCGCTGCCGCTGACTTCGGAATTCCCGCTCTCGCTCCCCGGCTATTTCTACCAGGAATTGAGCACCCGGCAATACGTGCTGTTCAGCGCCAGTTACCTGCTGCCGCTGGACCCGGCCAAACAATGGAATCTCAACGTGGATGCGGCCGCGGCCGTGGTGGATTACCTGCCCGGCGCGGGCCAGCCGGGCGACTCGCTGACGGGCGTCGGCGGCGGGATTTTATACCGGGCCAAATCCGACCGCTGGAAGGTGATCGTGGATTATGGTTATGGGGTGAATGCCATCCGGGACGGCCGCCGGGGGGCCAACACCATTGGCGTGCTGCTGCAAATTGACTTGGATAAAATTGGCAGCGGCCGGTTTCATCCGCTGGAGCCCGGGCTGTGGCGCGGCTGGAATGCGCTGTTTGGCCATTGAAAAACCTTGCATCCCGGGCCGCCGCCTGCTTCATTATCCGTCCGGTTGCGCATATGGTGGAATTGGCAGACACGCTACTTTGAGGTGGTAGTGCCGAAAGGTGTGCAGGTTCAAGTCCTGCTATGCGCACCATTTTTCCTCAGTAAATCGAGAAAAACAGGCCTTCTGACACAGTTCTGACACCCGGGGGATATAGGATCAACCCGCCGCAGCGCCTTGCTCACACGGCATAATATGGGGGGGGTGGATCGAAGGACTTATAAGACCATCATTCATAGACTCCTCAGGTCGTCTCCGGCGAGATCAAGATGGACGCTGGTTCTTCACCCTCGGGGTGAGGTTGCAGGAGGCCCATTTTCCCCCGGTGGGCGGCGGTCAGGGAGGGAGCTGGGCGCCGCAGGCGATGGCCGCTTGTTCGCAGCGCCCCCATTCCGGCGCGGTGTCATAGGCTTCCAGGGACCGGCACAGGGCCTTCAGATCCCCCATTTGCCCTTTCCACATGGAGATCAGATCCAGCGTGTCGCGATCGGCTTTTTCATTCTTCAATTTTTGCGCCCAGGCCGCGCAGTAACCGGCCCACGCCGTGCGAAACGGTTCCGGGCACCGGGTCACGTCGATCTTTTGCAAGGCATGCAGATACTTCAGCCCATGAAGCTGCACGTTCACGATTTGTTGTTCATCAATCAAAATGCGCGCGCAAATGACTCCGGCGTGCTCTTTTTGGGCGAGCACAGCGGTTATGGCCCGGCCCCGGTCCAGTGGCGGAGGGGAGACACAGCCGCCAGTTCCGAAACCCAGGGCCGCCAAGCAAACGGTGAGAATGATGTTTTTCATGGCGGTAAACGGGTCGCAACAGGGGGTTATTTTAAGCCGGCCACCGACCGGCGCTCCGGGAAAGGGTCAGGTTGCACCCGGGGTCGCTGCGTCCGCCCCCCGGTATGGTCCGGCAACCCGGCGGGCGGCCGGAGTTAGGCGGCGGGGGGCCGTCAGGCTTGTTTATGGTAATCCTGGTAGCGGTAATAATAATAATAATCGCCGGCGTTGACATGGACGGAATTGAACACCAGGCCCAGAATGTGCGCCTTGCGCTGGTAGAGCATGTTGAGGGCGGAGTGCGCGACGCGCGAGGAGGTGAATTCGGAACGAATCACAAACACGACGCCATCCACCCGCGGGGCCAGGCTGGTGACGTCATCCGCAGCCATGACGGGGGCGGTGTCAATGAGGACATAATCGTATTCTTTGCGGGAATCCTGCAGGAATTTCTCCATGACGGGTCCGATGAAGAATTCGCTGGAACGCTGGGTGGTGGCCCCGCGCGGGAGGATGGAGAGGTTCGGCACGGAGGTGGGCAGAACGACCTGATGCCAATCGGTGTTCTGGAGAAAGACTTCCGCGAAGCCGGCTTTGACCTGGAGGTCAAAGCGGTTGTGCAGGGTGCCCTTGCGCAGGTCGGCGTCCACGAGCAATACTTTGGCCCCGCCCAGCGCCATGGTGATGGCGAGATTCGTGGCGGTGAGGGATTTGCCATCGCCGGGCACGGAACTGGTGATGAGCAGGGTGCGCGGCCGCGGCTCCGTTTGCACCATATACAACAGGGAGGAGCGCAGGTTGCGATAGGCTTCGACAAAAGAATGCCGCTGATCATCCGGCTGCAAGTGGGGGATGATGCCGCTGCGGTCGGGCCGGCGCTCGCGGGGAATCTGGCCGAGGACTTCTTCCTCAAACATTTCCTGAAGTTCGGTGAAGGAATTCATCCGGTCATCGAGGCGATCCAGCAACATCAACAGCGCCAGACCGGCGACGAGACCGATCAACCCGGCCCGCAACAGGCTTTTCCAGGGGACGACTTTCTCCTGGTAGGGATCGCTGGCGGGTTCATATATGGTGACGCTTTCCGGACTGATCTCCTTGTTGACATCCAGGGTTTGCAGGGTGGCCATCAATTGATCGTTGAGCGCCTGCAGCCGCTGCGACTTGGCCTGCAAACGCTGATATTGCGAGGCTTTGCGGGTGAGGTCGAGATTTTCCTGGCCGCGCTGCCGGGTCTGCAGTTCCAGGTTTTTAATTTGCAGCGCCAGGGCGTTGGTCCGGGCGTCCAATTGCTCGATGCTTTGCTGCCGGTAAATTTTCAACACGCGCCCGAGCCGCTCAATTTGCTGATCCAACTCGGCCATCTCGGGATGCTTGGGCTTGAGATACTCGGCATAACGGTCGCGGTCGGCCTGCAGCAGGAGGATTTGCTGTTTGACGGTCAGATACTCGGTGCCGATCGTGGCGGGGGCATACATGGCGGACTGGCCTTCGGCGCCGGTTCCGGCCGACGCGCCGGCCGTGGCGGACACGCCGCTGCCGGGCAGGCTGGCGCCCGACATGCCGGACAGGTCGGCCATGAGGGGGATCTGGCTTTGCTCCAGCAACAGGCTTTGATCCAGCGTCATCGAGCGCAGCAGGTCGGCCTCGGCCTCGAGGGCGGCCAGTTGCTGGTAAAGCGAGACCATATAACCGGACATGCCGCTGGCCTCGGCGATGAGCGCCACGTCATTCGTGTTCAGGAAGGATTGGATGTCGTCATCGGCCTTATCAATTTGCGGCTTCAACAGCATCATCTGGTCATACAGACCCGACGTGGTCAATTCCGAGGTCTTCGCCACCATTTGCTTTTTGAGGTTGATGTATTCATCCATGCAGGCCTGAAGAAAGGCCTTGGTGTATTCGGGGCTTTCGCCGGTGGCGCGCAGAACGAAGATCGAGGATTTGGGGGCCAGGCTCACGTCCAAATACACCGGCTTCCTGGGGGGCGTCAGGTTCGGCGACTGGCTGGCCACGTGGTCAACGGCCCGGCGTCGCACTTCATCGCCCCGCATTAACTGCACTTGTGTCCCCGAGAAGGTGTTCAGATCCTCCTGGTAAAGCCCCTCTTGTTCAATATTGAGCTTGATGCCGACAATCATCTGGCCCACGGAGGTGAAAACCGGGGGGGCATACCGGAGGGAAACGGCCTCGACCGCCAGGCCGATGGCGACGCTAATGAATAAAATCCACCAGCGCTTGAGGAGCAGGGTGCGGTAGCGATACAGGCGCACAAAAAACTTGCCCGCCTGGACATGGCGCTCACTCAAGGGGGCAACGGGTTGATCGTTCATGGATTAATTCGGGCGATTTAGAAATTGAGCAGCCGCGACGGGACAATGATGAGGTCGCCCGGTTGGAGTTTGATGTCCTGCTCGGTTTTGCCGTTCTCCAAAATCTGTTGCATGTCCAGTTCAAAGGTGACTTGTTTTTCCCCGGGGCCGCCCGCCGGGCCGCCGGCGGAGCCGCGCACCACTTTGACCTTGTTTTTGTTGGCAAACTCGGCAAACCCGCCGGCCCGTAAAATCGCCTGGCCGGCCGTGAGGTTTTCGTTCATCTGCATGTCCAGCGGCCCCTGGCTGCGCACCTGGCCCAGGATGTAAATGCGGCCCAACAAGCGGTTGGCGGTGTTCAAGGAGAGGACGACGGTGGCCTTTTGGTAGTAATCTTTTTCGAGGGCCACTTTCAGTTCGGCGGCCAGTTGTCCGCAGGTTTTATCCACCGCCATGACCCGGCCGATGTAGGGCACATCCAGTTCCCCGGAATCGGTCACGACGAGTTCCTTGGGGGTGTCGAGTGCATTCCAGATGCGGTCTTCGCGGATTTGAAAGCTCACTTCATCGCCCACGCGCAGTTTGTAAGTGGCATCCTCCATGTAGCCCCCGAGGAGGCCGGATCCCCCACCCCCGCCCCGCGGGTTGGTGGGGATGGCGACAACCGGCGTTTGGCCACCGACCCCCGCAACGGCCCCGCCGGAGGGGATTTGAGCCAGGGCCGCCGAGGTGGCAAAGCCCAGGAGGAGGAAAAGGATGACGCTTCGCATGGGTCGAAAAGTATTAAAATTGATAGGTAAAATTCAAGTTGATTATGTCGTCGGCGTAGTTCTGTCCCCCGCGGGCGGAAACTTCCTGGGCATACTGATAGCCGATTTGCCCGGAGAGTTTTTTGGTCAGGCGGCGGCTGATCGTCAGTCCGGCCTGGTATTGGTCATAATCCGGGTTGCCGGCCCCGACCACCGAGGCGCCATGCTGCCACGCCAGCGGCGTGCTGATGGTATATTTTTCAAACAGATTCCATCCGGGGTCCAACCGGACATAATAGTAGGTCTGCACCTGCCCGAAGGAGGCCGCATCGGTGCTGCGACCGGCGGTCAGGGTGTAATTGACCCACTGGTTCACCTGGTGCAGGAGGGAGAAGGCGGCGTAAATTCCGGACCCATTGCCGGCCACCCGGTTGGTGCCGGTGGCGTCGGAAGTGGTCGCCGCATAACCGGTGTCCACCCGGGTGCTGAGGTGGTCGCTGAGTTTGTAATTCGCAAAAACCCCGGTGCTCCATTGCGCCAAGCCCGGCTCCACGTAGGACGATCCGGGCGTGGGGCTGTAATTGAACAGGGTGCCGCCGGCTTCGATGCCGGTCACGAGTTCGGGCAGGACATTGACGCCAAAATTCCCGAAAAAGTTCTCGGACGAGGAGTCGGCCGCCGCCTGGTTCGACAAGGAGACGAAGTTGTTGTGATCATAACCGACGCTCGCGGACGCGTGGTTCAAGGGCAGCACCGCCGTGACCCCGGCCGTGTTTTGCAGCGTCTCCTGGCTTTGGTTGACTCCCCCCACCCCCGGATTTACCGTGCCGGTTTGCGAGATGGAAACCCGATCGTGCAGGTTGAAGTCAACGTCGCCGACATAAACATCAAAGATCAACCCGGAACCCGGGGTGATGAAAAACTGGTCCAAATCGGAATTTCGCAAATAAGCCGAATAGCCCGCCCCCAGCGTAAAATCCAGGCTGTTTTTGAGGGTGACCGGCCAGTGCATGTCCGCATTCACCTCGGGCTGGAAAATCACATCGTCCTGCGTGTGCTCAGCGGTCAGGCGGGTGTTATCATTGTATTCCAGATTGGCCCCGGAGGAAAAACGCCAGGCGGTCGGACCCCACAACAGGTTGTAATAGCCAATGGAACTATTGGCGGTCTGCTGGGCCGTGGTGGCGGCGGAACCCGCCGTGGACATGCGCTGCGCCTCCTGGCCGCAAACGTTTCCCCGGGCCAAAAGCAGCAGGGAACCGCCCGCCAGCAGCGCCGGCCAACCACGATGCGGCCTTGATTGGTAACTTTTGCTTTTATTCACTCCGGTTGATCCTAATGCTTCCATGGTCCGAATAATATTTCCATAAATTGAAGAAAATGCAACAAAAATGCGCGTGGCCGCCGCCCGGGGCGGTTTGGCTGGCCGGGGAGCGCCCGGGCGGAGGGGCGGAGGGGCGGCCGGCCCGGGGCGGCCAAGCCGGCAAAACCGTGGTCCACCAGGGAACCCTTCAACCCGAGCCGGCGGTTTAAGCCGGTCACTGACGGGCGCTCCGGGGCAGGCGCTCCGCCGCCGCGCATCACGGGCATTTTCTTTTTGCGGGAAGGGGTTACACTGCGGGGGTGTCCGAAACACTGGTCATCAACGAAATCTATTTGAGCCTGCAGGGGGAGAGCACCTTTGCGGGGTTGCCGTGCATTTTCATCCGGCTTACGGCCTGTGATTTGCGCTGTTCCTACTGCGACACGGTGTATGCCTTTACGGAGGGGCAACGGCGGTCGTTGACGGAAATTCTGGCGCGCGTGGCGGAACTGGCGGCCCCTTACCGGCAAACGCCCGCGGCCGGGACGCCGTTCCCCCTGCCCCTGGTGGAATTGACCGGCGGCGAACCGTTGTTGCAAAAGAACGCGCTCGCGCTCATGCGGCGGCTGTGCGACGCGGGATACACCGTGCTGTTGGAAACGAGCGGGGCGCATGACATTTCCCCGGTGGACCCGCGGGTGCGGCGGATCATGGATTTAAAATGCCCGGGCAGTGGTGAGTCGGAACGCAACCGCCGGGAAAATCTGGCCCACCTCCGGGCCACGGACGAAATAAAATTTGTCATCGGCACCCGGGAGGATTACGACTGGATGAAGGAACAAATCCGTGCGCACCAGCTGGCGGCGGTTTGTCCGCTGCTGGGTTCGTGGGTGCATCCGCTGACGGCGGAACAGCGGAGTCCCACGCTCAAGGGCGTGCCCGCCGGACACACCCCGATTTCGCGCCGCGAGTTGGCGGAACGGATCATCGCCGACGGGCTGCCGGTGCGGTTCCAGGCGCAGTTGCACAAAATCATCTGGCCGCCGGAGGAACGGGGGGTTTGAAGCCATTGATGAACGCGCAAAAAGTCCTCGAGTTGCTGCGGGCGCATGAATCGCGCAATGTGCTGTTCACGGAGCCGGACGGCTCGTGGCCCATCGTCTGGGAGCGCGCCCGGGGGGTGCGGGTGTGGGCTGCGGCGGGGAAAAAGTATCTGGATCTGACGGCGGCCTTCGGCGTGGCGGCGGCCGGCCACGCCAACCCGGCGGTGGTGCGGGCCGGGCAGCGGCAGATGGCGAGGCTGCTGCACGCGATGGGCGATGTGCATCCGCACGCCCCGAAGGCGCGGCTGGCGCGGGAGTTGAGCCGCCTGACCTTCGAGCGCTGGGCGCAGACGCCGGGCAAGGTGATCTTCGGCAACTCGGGCTTTGAAGCGGTCGAGGCGGCGCTGAAAACGGCGCGGCTCGCCACCGGCCGGCGGGGCATCATTGCGTTCGAAGGCGGGTATCATGGGCTGGGTTACGGCGCGCTCAACGCAACGCACCGCGCCCATTTCCGGGGGCCGTTTAAGAATCAAATCGCTGAGTTCGGCCGCTTTGTGCCGTTCCCGAAGTCGGCCGCCGATCTGGCGGCGGTGGCAGGCCAACTCCGCCGGCACGCGCGCCGCGAGCGGATCGGGGCGGTGCTGGTGGAACCCGTGCAGGCGCGCGGGGGCATCCGGATTCCGCCGTTGGAATTTCTCCCGTGGCTGGGCCGGTGGTGCGCGGAGCACGGCGCGCTGTTGATTCTGGATGAAATTTACACGGGCTTTGGCCGCACGGGCAAATGGTTCGCCGCCGAACACAGCGGGGTGACGCCGGACCTGATCTGCCTGGGCAAGGCGCTGACGGGCGGATTTCCGCTGTCGGTCTGCGTGGGCCGGGCCGGGCTGATGGACGCCGCCTGGCCGGCGTCGCAGGGGGAGGCGATTCATACCAGCACGTTCTTGGGGCATCCCGTGGGCTGCGCGATGGCCCTGGCCCAACTCGGCGAGATTCGCCGGCTCAAACTCCCCGAACGCAGCGCCGCCCTGGGGGAATATCTGTTGCCCTTGTTGCGGACGGAACTGGTGAATTTGAAACCGAAACTGAATCTGGAAATCCGCGGGCTGGGGTTGATGGCGGGCGTCGAGTTGCGCCGCCCCGACGGCCGGCCGGCGACGGCCGAGGCCCTGCACGCCGTCAAGGCGATGTTGCAGCGCGGCTATATCTTGCTGCCGGAAGGTGCGGACGGGAACGTCCTCGGCCTGACCCCGCCGCTGACCATCACCCGGGCGCAACTTAAATCCACCGTCCGGGCGCTGGCGGAGGTGTGGCGATGACCCTCTCCGAAATGCGGGAACTGCTGGTCAAACGGGACCTGCAACTCACGAAATCCCTCGGCCAGAATTTTCTCCACGATGGCAACCAACTGCGGCGCATTGTGGCGGCGGCAGCCTTGCAGGGCACGGACCGGGTGCTGGAAATCGGGCCGGGACTGGGGCCGCTGACGGAACTGTTGGTGGCGGCGGCGGGCGAGGTGCTGGCGATTGAGAAGGACGGCCGGCTGGTGGCGTATTTGCGCGAGCGGTTCGCCGGCGCGCCCCGCCTCACGCTCCGGCATGACGACGCACTGGGGTATTTGAAACAGGCGGCGCACGACTGGCATGATTGGAAGCTGGTGGCCAACCTGCCGTATTCGGTGGCCTCCCCCCTCCTGGTGGAACTGGCCCTCGCGCCGCACGGACCGGAGCGCATGGTGACGACATTGCAACTGGAAGTGGCGCAACGCCTCATGGCCGGGGCGGACGACGAGGATTACGGCGTGCTGACGCTGCTCGTGCAACTGAATTATGAGCCGCGCGAATGGTTCAAGATTCCGGCCGGCTGTTTCTTCCCCGCGCCGGAGGTGGATTCGGCCTGCGTGGTGCTCACGCGCCGGGCGCAGCCGTTTTTGAACGCGGCGCAGCGGCCGGCGTTTGTCAAAATCGTGAAGCGGGCCTTTTCGCAGCGGCGGAAGATGATGCTGAAACTGCTGAAGCAGGATTGGGCGGCGGAGACGCTGGTGGCGGCGTTCGGTGAGTTGCTGATTTCGCCGTTGGAACGGGCGGAGAAGCTGAGTCTGGAACAGTTTGTGGCATTGACCAAGCGGCTTCAGCCGTGATTCCAATTCGCTTTCAAGCGGAGACTCAGGCGCGCCGGATTTGGGGACGCTGGCAAGGCGCGAGCGAGGCGCATACCCGCAGCGGTCTGCAACGAGCGAGCAACGCGGCCGGCACCCCAAAAGACCAGCGAATGAGTCTCCGCTTGAAAGCGATTTGGAATGAACAACGAACCCACCAAGATTCTCTTTGTGTGCAGCCGCAACCGCCGGCGCAGTCTGACGGCGGAGCGGGTGTTTGCCGGGGATCCGCGCTGGCGCGTGCGGTCGGCCGGCACGGAGGAAGGGGCGCGGATCAAGGTGACCGCCGGTCATCTGGGCTGGGCGGACGTCATGGTGGCCATGGAGAAGCGCCACCAGGAACGCCTCCGGCAAAAGTATCCGGCGGCCATGGCGGACAAGCCGTGTGTCTGTCTGTTCATCCCGGATGATTATGAGTATATGGCGGCGGATTTGATCGAACTGCTGCGCGAAAAAATGCGGGAACTTTTCCCGGAGGAATGAACGGGCGCATCTCGTTGCCGCCCCCGGGACGCGGTCCCGCGCTTTGCGGGACCGCGCCCCGGCCGATTTGCAATCCGGGGGCAGCGGGGATTAGATTGACCCAGGCCTCCAGCCTGGGCTGTAACCTGACGGGCTTACAGCCGGGAAGACCGGGGGGCGTTCTTTGGGCACGGCCGCAACGTAATCTCCGCTCGCCGGTGACCGGCTGGAAGCCGGTCCCCTCTTGTTGCCGCCCGGGTCACCCCGTGCTTTTCATGCCGGAAGCAATGCCTTTGACCGTGAGCGCCAGCAGCCGGCGCAATTGTTCGGTGCGCTGCGCCTCGTTGGCATTGCGCCAGACGGAGAGGAAGCGGATCTGCAAATAGTTCAGCGGGTCTATATAAGGATTGCGCAGGCGGATGGATTGCGCGAGCACCGGCTGGTTTTCCAACAGTTCCTTGCGCTCGGTGACGGCCAAAACCATGGCCACCGAGCGGGTGTATTCCTCCTCGATGAGACCGAAAATTTTGTCGCGCACCTCGGCGGATTCCACCAGCGCGGCATACTGGCGCGCGATGCCGAGGTCGGTCTTGGCGAGTGAGACTTCGGCGTTGTCCAGCAGGGTGCGGAAAAACGGCCAGCGCCGATACATTTTGCGAAGCTGGTCCAGCCCTTCCGGGGTCTGCGCGGCGAATTCCGACAAGGCGGAGCCGACGCCATACCAGGCCGAGATCAGATGCCGCGACTGGGTCCACGAAAACACCCAGGGAATGGCGCGCAACTGCCGGAGGTCGGCCGTGGCCGCCCGGCGCGAGGGCCGCGAGCCGAGGCGCAGATGCTCGATGAGGTCAATGGGCGTGGCCTGCCAGAAGTATTCGGCAAACTCCGGCGTTTCATACACGAGCTTTTGGTAATGGGCGGAGGAAATTTTCCCGAGCCGGCCGGCGTGCGCCTCCCACGCGGGCAATTCCGCCGTTTCGGTTTCGGGCAGGCATTGCACGGCGATGACGGCGGAGGTGAGCTGCTCCAAATTCCGCTGCGCAATGATGGGGTTGGAATATTTCAGCGAAATGACTTCGCCCTGCTCGGTGATGCGCAACCGGCCGCCGTGCGCGGCATGCGGCTGCGCGCGCAGGCTGCGGTAGCTCGAACCGCCGCCGCGGTCAATCGTGCCGCCTTTGCCGTGGAAAAAGCGGAGCTTCACGCCGCATTCGTCCGCCACCCGCGACATCTCTTTTTGCGCGCGATACAAAAACCAGTTCGCCGCGAGGTAGCCGCCGTCCTTGTTGGAATCCGAATAACCGACCATGACTTCCTGCACGCGGCCCCGGGCTTTCAGATGCCGGCGGTATTCGACGTCCGACCACAAGTCGCCGAGAATCTTCGCCGAATTTTCCAAGTCCTCAATCGTCTCGACCAGCGGCACGAGGTCAACTTCATGAACGCCCGCGAGCCGCGAGAGTTTGAACAGTCGCAAAATATCGTCGGCGCTGCGCGTCATGCTGACGATGAAACGGCTCGCGGCCTGCTTGCCGAATTCGGTTTGGAGGTCGCGGATGGCGCGGAATTCCTCGAGCAATTCGGCTTCGGCGTTATCGAGCTTGCCGCTGTGGTCGCGGAAATCCAGTTCCGCGAGATGCATGCCAAACGTCTTCGCCTGAATCAACAGGCGGCGGATGCGTCCGTTCGCCGCGCGCGTCGCCTTTTGTTGGAGCAGGCCCTGGCGGATTGCTTCGAGCGTGGCGATGAACGCCGCGTGGTCGTGTTTGCCCTCGCTCAAGTTGCGCCGCAGCGCGCTGATCTGATTGCGAAAAATCTCGTAGGGCTGGTAGGACCCGGACGTTTGGGCGCGGTTGTGCGGCACGGATAAATCCTCGCCCGCGTCGGCGTGGGTGATCTCTTTGCCCAACTGTTCGCATTCGCGCCGGTAAAAATCCATCACCGCCCCGTGATGCCGGCGCATCGCCTGGCGGCTGATTTCGGGCGTGACAAACGGATTGCCGTCGCGGTCGCCGCCCGCCCAACTGGCAAAGGTGAGGAATTGCCGCGTCCGCTCGACCCCGGGGAAATACCGGGCCAGTTCGGCGTCGAATTTCTCGTAAAAATTCGCCGCCGTCTCGAAAATCGTGCGGTTAAAATAATAGAGCGCGGTTTCCACCTCGTGCAGCGGCCCGATTTTCTGCTCGCGGATTTCCTCGGTCTGCCAGAGCGCCTCGAGCACTTCGTCGGGCTGATCCCACGCCTGCGTCAGCCGGGACATCTGGTTGAGCACCGCCCGCCGTTTCGCCTCGGTGGGATGCGCGGTGAGCACCGGCTCGATTTCCAGTTCGTTCAACACCGCCTGCAACTTTTTTTCCGTGACGCCGGCCTGCTTCAATTCGCGGAACAACGCCGGCAACGACATGGCCGACATGCGCTTGGATTTGAGGTGGCGTTCGCGGGCGCGTTCCTCACACAGATTGACGAGTTGAAAATACAGGCTGAAGGCGTGGGCGAGCTGATACGCCTCCTTCGGGTCGAGGCGGTTCAGCAGGGCGTGCTTCGTCTGCCGGCTGCTTTCACTGCCGAAATGGCGGGCGCGCTTGGAGAGCTTGCGCACGGTGTCGAGATGCTGGAAAACCTTCGGGCCGGCCTGTTCCAATATGATTTTGTCCAGGCGGCCGATGAGTTGTTTGATTTCCCCTTTGAGTATTTGGCTCATTTTGAAAGCGAAGGGGAATCAGCCTGATCGGCCGGGCCGTTGCCCGGGACGGCGGCCATGCGGAGTTGATTATCTAAATTCATCTCGCGCATAATTATACATGCTTTGGCGGCCAGCGCAATCCCGGGCCGCTGCGATTTGATTGGCAATTTCGGGTAATCGGGTTGGCCAGCCGCTGGCTTTTCTTGCGCGGGCGGCCAAACTCGGTTACAAAGCAACCCAGTGGGAGCGGGGCAATGGGGGGATTGAGGCTCAGGGCGCGCGCGTGGTGGAACGGCAGACACGCCAGACTTAGGATCTGGTGCCGAAAGGCGTGGAGGTTCAAGTCCTCTCGTGCGCACCAGCTCTTTCCCCGCCCATCCCGGATTACCCGCCCGTTTGCCGGAGGCGCTCTTTTTTATCCTCGAGTTCCGCCTGGAGTTTTTTGCGTTCCTTCACCAGTTGCTCCCGGAGGGGGCCGGTTTTTTCAGGGTCCCCGGCCAGCCGGGTGATTTCGGTGTTCAACGAGATTTCCCGTTCGGCGATTTTGGCGGCGTATTTGGCGTCCAGTTCCGCCAGTTGCTTTTTCAATCCGGCGGAGACTTTGACGGTCGGCGCGGATTTGTTGAGGCGTTCCATCGCCAGTTCGTAGGAGCTTTTCATGGGTTCGTTTTTTTCTTCCAGGGTTGATCGGGAAATTTATCCGGCATCCGGATGACTTTCGTCGCCAGGGCCGGTTTGGCCATTTGGAGTTCCGGGTCGGCGGCCGCGCCCGGTTCGCCGGGCCCGGTTTGGGCGGCTTGGTTTTCCTGGCGCCAGCCGGCGATGCGCGCCTGCAATCCGTGATGTTCCGCCGTGGCCCGGTCCCCCGTCTTTTGGTAAAACAGCGAGAGGTTGGTGTGCACCAGTTGTTCCTTCGGCTTGATCTTTTCCGCCTTGTGCCCCTCGGCGATGGCCCGGGCGTAATCCCCCTGCCGGTAATACGCCATGCCGAGCGCCAGTTGGGCCTCGAAGTGCGCCGGTTCGGCCGCCAGCAGGGCGTTCAACCGCGCAATCGCGCCGCCGAATTCGCCCCGGCTGAAATCCAGCATCGCTTCGTCATATTGTTCCTGCAAAGTCATGGCCTGTTCCGTCCAACCCACGCTATGCCGGTCTGGACGGAAGTGCAAGCCATGTCTCGAACTGGCCAAAATTAGCCAAAGTGGATAAAAGACGACGTTTTATTGCCCCCGCCATATATTAACATAATTAATGATTGATTAGACGGCCCGGTTGTCGAAATTTGATTTGTTCATAAATCGTTGCATGGCAACGACATAAAACCATTATTAGAAATTGACACATGCGCCTTTCCATCCTATTATGGTAAAGCAATGGGGTGGCCCGGAGACATCTCCGGGAGCTCCAACAGGCATAACATCGTAATAAAAGTCGGTTTATATTGAGGTTCCATGAGTGATACTACAACCGCAGCCGTGGCCGCACCGTCGGGTGGGGCCGCCAAGATTCTAAAAATTAACGAGGCGGTGATCCGCATCGCCGGCAACTCGCAGGACGGGATTCAGGCCATTGGCGGCTTTCTCGCCCGGTTGGCCGGACGCAGTGAGCAGGAAGTCATGACATTCATGACCATTCCCTCCACCATTTCCGGGGGGCCGTCCATTTTCCAGGTTCGCATCGGTTCGGGCGAGGTGTTGAGCGCCGGCGACGAGGCGGACATGCTGCTCTGTTTTTACCAGCACAGCTACGAGGACCACATTAAGTCCCTCAAATTGGGCGGCATCGTCCTCTATGATGCCGATCATGTGCAGCCCAAACCCGAGTGGGAGGAAAATTACCGCCATGTGGGCGTGAACATTTCCAGCCTCACCGTCGAGGCCATCGGCGGCACTGGTCGCGACAAGGGCAAGAACATCTATGCCATGGGCCTGCTGGCCAAGATTTTTGACCTGAATATTCCCAAAATCACCAAGCTCATTGAGGAACGCTTTGGCGGCAAGGACCAATCCATCGTGGCCAACGCCCTGACCTGCTTCAACGCCGGTTACAGCCATTCGCTGGAAAACCTGCTCAAGACCTACCAATTCTTTGAGCCGGAGAAGAAGGACCGCACCCAGGTGGTCATGAACGGCAATGAAGCCCTGGCCTACGGCTTGATTGCCGCCGGCGTCCGTTTCGGCGCCGGTTATCCCATCACCCCCTGGACGGACATCATGGAACTGCTCCGCCGCGAATTGCCCAAGTATGGCGGCACCTTCATCCAGACCGAGGATGAAATCGCCGCCATTTCCATGGCGTTGGGCGGCAGCTATGCCGGTCGCGTGGCCGTGACCGGCTCCAGCGGCCCGGGCATTTCCCTGAAAACCGAGGCGTTGGGTTGGGCCTCCATGGCCGAGATGCCCATTGTGATCGTGGACGTGCAACGCGGCGGCCCCTCCACCGGCATGCCCACCAACGTGGAACAATCCGACCTGAACATCGCCTGCTTTGGCGGTCACGGGGATTCCCCCCGCGTGGTGCTCGCGCCGACCGGGGTGGAAGACTGTTTTTACACCGCCATCGAGGCCGTCAACATCGCCCGCAAATACAGCACCCCCGTGATCATTCTCACGGATCAGGGCATCGCCACGCGCATCGAGGCGTTTCCCGAGCCGAATCTCGAGAAAATTTGCCAGGACATTTCCCCCGACCTCACCCCGGTGCCCGAGCACAAGCCCTATGACCTGTCCAAGCCGGACGGCATCACCCGGCACCTGGCCCCCGGCACCAAAATCTTGAACGGCATTTATCCCATTCCCACCGGTCTGGAGCACGACGAATACGGCCATCCCACCGGTTCGCCCAAGCTGCATTCCCAGATGACCGCCAAACGCCGCAACAAACTGCGCCAGTTGGCCTGGGACATTCCCAAGCTCAAAACCTATGGACCCAACGAAGGCCAGATCCTCCTCGTCGGCTGGGGCTCCAGCCAGGGGCCCATCAAGGAGGCCGTGGACCGCGCCCGCGGCATTGGCGAGGCGGTTTCCGGCCTGTCCCTCAAATACATCAATCCGCTGCCCAATGGTTTGGAACAAATCTTCAAGGGCTTCAACCACATTTTTGTGGTCGAATTGAATGATGAAGGCATCTACGGTTACGGCCAGTTGGCGGCCGTCCTGCGCGCCCGCTATTGCGACCCGCGCATTCGCGCCATCAACAAATCCGACGGCCTCACCTGGAAGGTGAAGGAAATCCTGGACCGCACCCGCACCCTGGCTGGCAACCTGGGCGGAGCCCAGTCCTAAACCCCATTCATCAACCCTTTTACCGACGATATTATGAGCATTCTGACCTCTCCCAGTCCGACCAACCTGAATCCCATTCCCCCCACGGTGGCCGGCGTCCCCGGCATCACCACCACCACCCCGCCGGCGGGCGCGGAACGCAAAGGCCTCACCAAGAAGGAAATTGCCGCCGACCACCCCACCTGGTGTCCCGGCTGCGGCGATTTCTCCGTCCTGGCCCTGTATTTCAAATTGATTGAAAAGCGTCGGATGGTGCATGAACAAATCACCACCGTGGCCGGCATCGGCTGCTCCAGCCGGTTCCCGTATTTCGTCCAGGCCCACGGCGTCCATTTCATTCACGGCCGGGCGCTGCCTTTTGCCAGCGGCATCTCCCTCTCCCGTCCCGACCTCCATGTGTTTGTGTTTGGCGGCGATGGCGACGCCTTCTCGATTGGCGGCAATCATTTCACCCACACCGCCCGCAAAAACATCAAGATGACCTACTGCGTCATGGACAACTGGGTCTATGGGTTGACCAAGAAGCAGACCTCCCCCACCTCGCCGCTCGGCTTCAAGAGCAAGACCGACCAATGGGGTGCCGTGGACCATCCCATCAACCCGATGAAACAGGCCATTGCCGCCGGGGCGACCTTTGTGGCCCGCACCACCCACACCAACCCGAATCATGTGCTCCAGATGATGGAGGCCGCCATGGATCACGACGGCTTCAGCTTCATCGAATGCCTCAGCGAATGCGTGGAATTCTATGAAGGCGCCTTCGACGCCTCAAACCCCCGCAAGGGCGGCGTCTTCACCGAGGTGCCCAAGGACCACGACGTCACCGACGAGGGCGCGGCCTATAAACTCGCCGGCAATCCCTTCCCCGGCAACTTCGGCATCTTTTACAAGAACAGTGCCAAAGCCACGAAAAACGCCAAGGAAGCCGAGATCGTCAAAAGCCACCAGGCCAAGGTGGCCGGCCTGAAAGACTGGCAGATTCTGCAAAAGAATTTCGACCGGATGAAATAACGGACCGCTCCCCGATGGGGATCCGAGTTTGGTAATGGGCCTCGCTCCGCGACTATGCCGAGTCGCGGAGCGACCCGATGATATTAACCGTGCGGCTTCAAGCCCGGGGTTGGGGCCAACCCTGGGCGCACGGGTGTCCCCACCCGCAGCGTGCCGCCGGCAGAACCAAGGCCATAATTCAACGACTTAACCGCCTGCGGCCAGACCCAATCCCGCGCTTTGTAGTTCAACCAGTATAAGCTCTTGGTGGCTCCCGGGTCCACCTGAGCCGGATCCCCGCCGTCATCCACGCCATTGACCCCTACCGAGTATAACAAAAACGTTCCACCCTCCTGCCGGCGGTAACGCAGGGGCTTGCCATCCACCGGATCGGCCGGGACCGCCGCCAAATAATCCGGGATCAACTGTGAAAGTTGCTCAGGATACTGGCCATGGGCCAGTTTGGCCACTCCCCGACGCGATCCCCAACCCGAACAGGATTTTGCGGCTCCGGCGCATGGGTCGGGTCACCCTTTCAGGAAAAAATTCCGTTGTTTCTCGCTGATCGGCAACGCGAGTTTCGCCATCACCTGCAGCATGTCTTCCCACACCTTGCGCTTCTCGCTCACCGCCTGGTTGCGCAACAGATAGGACGGGTGATAGGTGGGCATGAGCGGGATGCCGCGATACGTCTGCCAGTGGCCCCGCAGTTTGGTGATGCCCACGGTTTTGCCCAGCAAACCCTCCACCGCGGTGGCCCCGAGCGCCACGAGGATCACCGGCTGGATCAAATCAATCTGCTCGTGCAAAAACGGAAGGCACGCGGCCATTTCGTCCGCTGTGGGTTTCCGGTTGCCGGCCGTTTCCCCCGGCGTATCCGGCCGGCATTTCAAAATATTGGCGATATACACTGATTCCCGCGTCAAACCCGTCGCCAGAATGATTTTCGTGAGCAACTGCCCGGCCCGGCCCACAAACGGTTCGCCCTGCGCGTCTTCCTCCGCCCCCGGGGCTTCGCCCACGAACATGAGCCGGGCGTGGATGTCCCCGACCCCAAACACCACGCTTTTGCGCGAGGAAGCCAGGTGGGGGCATTTGACACAGGCCAGCGCCCGCGTGCGCAGATCCGCAAACGCCGCCGCCTTGTCCGCCGGCGCAACCGGACGGGGGATGGGTGACGCCACGGGAACCGCCGCCGGGGCCGGAGCCGAAGCCGAAACCACCGGGGCCGCCGCCGCCGGCACCGTCGGCCGGAAAGGCGCGGCCGGTCGGACCGGCGCTGGCGCGGTGGGCGCGACCGGTGCCGGCCGAACGCCGGGGGCCGGCCGCAACGCCGCCGGCTTGGCCAGCGAGCGCAGCGTTTCCGGGGCGACACTCACGTTCCTGACCCCCATGGATTTCAGTTCCTCCAGGTGCCGGATCGTGGCCTCGAGCAATTGGTTGTAAGCCGCAGACATGCCCCCATCCTAGCGGGAACCCGGTCAATCGCCCAAATGATTTCTCACCACCAGCCGCCCCCGCAACGGCGGCCCGGGTTGGCTGGCAAAATATTCTCGTAACGCCCGGCTGACGGCGAGCGTCCAGCTATAATCCAGCCCTGATCCCCCATTGATGAAGTGGGTCCTGATTGGCCCGGGCTGGTGATAACGATCAAAGCATGAACTCCGGCCGCCTCGCGGGCCGAACTGCGGTAACAATATAATAATGAAGCGAATCCTGGTTTTTTGGCTAATGGCGGTCATGATCCCGGCGGCCCTGGCGGGCACCGCCCGGATCACCACCCCGTTTGATGCGGACTGGCGTTTTTCCACGGTCGCTGCGGCGGACCCCGAGTCGCCGCAGTTCGACGACTCCGCCTGGCGCCGCCTGAATGTCCCCCATGATTGGAGCATCGAAGGGCCGTTTTCCGCCACGAACGGCACCGGCGCCCCCGGCGCCTTTGTGCCGTCGGGCATCGGCTGGTATCGGAAACATTTCACCCTGCCCGGCCGGGACGCCACGCGCCGGGTCTTCATCCAATTTGAGGGCGTGATGGCCAACAGCGATGTCTGGATCAACGGCGTTCCCCTGGGCCACCGGCCCTCGGGTTATGTGGGGTTCCAATACGAACTCACCGGCCATTTGAAGTTTGGCGGCGCAGATAATGTCCTGGTCGTCAAGGCCGACAATTCGGTCCAGCCCGCCTCGCGTTTCTACGCGGGGGCCGGGATTTACCGGCGTGTCTGGCTCGTGAGCACGGCCCCGGTGCATCTCGTGGACAACGGCATCTTTGTGCGCACCCCCGAAGTAACCGAGGCCACCGCCCGGATTCAGGTGGAAACCACCCTCACCAACGCCTCGGCCGCACCGCGCAACCTCACCCTCCGCACCACCCTGCTGGCGCCGGATGGCCGCACGGTGCGGGTCATCAATACACCGGTGGTCATCACCAACGGGGCCGCCGTCACGGTGCGGCAGGACGTGGAAATCCCCCATCCGCAACGCTGGGATTTGGACGATCCCAAACTCTACCGCGTGGTCAGCGAAGTCCGCACCTGGTGGCGCACCCTGGATGACCAGACCACGACCTTTGGCCTGCGCGACGCCAAATTCGTGGCGGACACGGGCTTCTGGTTGAACGGGAAAAATTTCAAGCTCAAGGGCGTGTGCGTGCATCAGGACGGCGGGGCCTTCGGCGCGGCCGTGCCGATGTCCGTGTGGGAGCAGCGGCTGACGACGTTGAAAGCCATGGGCGTGAACGCCATCCGCACCGCGCACAACCCGCCGGCACCGGAGTTTCTGGATTTGTGCGACCGGCTGGGTCTCTTGGTGATGGATGAAATGTTTGACTGTTGGTTGGTGGGCAAAAACTCGCTGGACGGCCAAAAACTCCAGGATTATCACCTGTATTTTGCCGACTGGTCGCAAATTGACGCACGGGACACCGTCCGGCGCGACCGCAATCATCCCAGCATCATTATTTATAGCGCGGGCAACGAAATTCATGACACACCGAATGCCGAGAGCGCCCGGAAAATTTTGGCCGGCCTGGTGGGAGTATTTCATGAATCCGACCCGGACCGCCCGGTGACCCAGGCGCTGTTCCGGCCCAATGCCAGCCATGATTACACCGATGGCCTGGCGGACCTGCTGGATGTGGTCGGCCAGAATTACCGGGAGAATGAGATTCTGGCGGCGCACGAACAGGTGCCCACACGCAAGATTCTGGGCACGGAAAACGGCCACACCCGGCAAACCTGGGTGGCCCTGCGGGATCATCCGGCCTATGCGGGTCAATTTTTATGGACTGGAGTGGATTACCTCGGAGAGAGCGTCCGCTGGCCGGACCTCGGGCATGGCGCGGGTTTGCTGGACCGCACGGGCATGGCGCGGCCGGTCGGCTATGAGCGGGAGAGTTGGTGGAGTGACCGCCCGATGGTGTTCATAACCCGCCGTGTGGCCGCGTCCGAACGACAACCCACCGATCCGGGCACGGCCCCGGCGGAACGCTACCGGCGGGTCTTGTTCGCCGATTGGAACCCCGTCAAGCCCGCCGCCGATGGCGAGAACGTCGAGGTTTACAGCAATTGCCGCGAGGTGGAATTGTTCCTCAACGGTCAATCGCTGGGGACGCAACCCCTGCCGCCGGACGCCGCGCCCCGGAATTGGCGCGTGCCCTACGCCCCGGGCACCCTCCGGGCGGTCGGCAAAAACGACGGCGTGGCGGTCGCCACGAATGAATTGAAAACGGCCGGTGTGGCCAGCCGCATCGTGCTGAGCCATGATCGCCCCACCCTCGCCCCGGGCTGGGATGCGGTGGCTTTGGTCCGCGCCACCATCGTGGACGACCAGGGTGTGCCCGTGCCGCGGGCGAATGACTTGATCACCTTTCAAACCACCGGTCCCGGCACGGTGGCCGCCGTGGACAACACCGAAAACCGGGCGGCCGTGGATCCCGCCGCCACCTCGGGCATCGTCTCGTTTCAATCGCCCCAACGGCACGCGGCGGGCGGCACGGTGACCGCGTTTGTGAAGGCGACCGCTGACACCGGCCGGATCACCGTCACCGCCTCCGCCCCGGGGCTGAAGAGTGATTCCGTCACCCTTAGAATCCATAAGTAATCCATGGCCAACCCGCGCCCCAACCGCAAAGGCAAACGCTGGCTCGTGCTGGCAGCGGTGGCGTTTGGCTGTTTCGGACCGTTGCCCGTGCCCGCCCAGGCCGTCCTCCAACCGGGAGATGGGGCGCTCACGGCGGAACGCATCTCCAACTCCCTGCCGGTGCCTGGGAACCCGCGGTTGCCGTCGCTCTTTCTCATTGGCGACTCCACCGTCCGCAACGGTCGGGGTGATGGCGGCGGCGGCCAGTGGGGTTGGGGCGAACCGTTGTCGGTCTGGTTTGACGCCAGCAAAATCAATGTCGTAAACCGCGCGCTGGGCGGCACCACCAGCCGCACTTATTACCGGAACCTGTGGCCCCAGGTGCTGGCCTTGATCAAGCCGGGGGATTTCGTCATCCTACAATTCGGCACCAATGACGGCGGCCCGATCAACGATGATAAACGCGCGCGCGGCTCCCTCAAGGGCGTGGGTGAAGAAACCCAGGCCATTGAGAATCAACTCACCCACGAGCACGAGGTGGTTCATTCCTTCGGCTGGTATGAACGGACGCTCATCACCGAAGCCCGCGCCCACGGGGCCACCCCCCTGGTGTGTTCCCTCATCCCCCGCAATAATTGGAAGGCGGGCCGCGCCGTCCGCAACGCCGCCGATTATGGCGGTTGGGCCGGTCAGGCGGCGGCGGCGGAACACGCCCCGTTCCTGGACATCAACGAAATCATCGCCCGCCAATATGACGCCCTGGGGCGGGACCGGGTGCAGCCGCTGTTCATCGCCGGGGCCGGTCCGCACACCAGCCGGGCGGGGGCGGAGACCAACGCCATCTGTGTCATTGCCGCCCTCAAGGGCTTGCCGGAGAATCCCCTGGCCCCTTACTTTTCCCCCCAAGCCGCGGACATTCAACCTTATGTCGCGGCCATCCCCAACCCGTCGGAAATTAAAACACCATGAACCTGCTCCCTCGTTTCATCGTCACCACCACCTCGCCCCTGTTGCTGGCCGCCATAATCGCCATCAGTCCGGCGGCCCGCGCCCAGACCAGTTACAAGTTTGCGTTCGGCACCGCGGCCAAACCGGGCTGGACCCCGGTTTCGACCACCAATGCCTATTCCATTGCCGCCGGCTGGGGCTTCGAGCCGGGCACGAACTTAAACGCCGGCCCGGGCGGCGTCACCAGCCCCCAACCGTTCTATTTCTCCGCCAAGTTGCCGGAGGGAAATTACCGCGTCACCGTCACCCTGGGGTCGGATTCCCTGCCCTCCACCAACACGGTCAAGGCGGAGTCGCGCCGGCTCATGCTTGAGCGCGTCCCCGTCGCGGCGGGTGAAGCCGTGACGCGCACCTTCATCGTCAACCTGCGCACCCCGGAAATCCCCGGCGGCACCAGGGTGCATCTCAAAACCCGCGAGACCACCACCGAAATCTGGGACTGGGATGAAAAACTGACGCTCGAGTTCAACGGCGTCAACCCCGGCGTGCGCACCCTCGAAATCGCCCCGGCCAAAGTGCCGACGGTATTTGTGATCGGCGACTCGACCGTGTGCGACCAACCGGCGGAACCGTGGAACAGTTGGGGCCAGATGCTGCCCCGGTTTTTCAAGCCCGACGTCGCCGTGGCCAACCACGCCGAATCCGGCGAGGCGATTGATAGCTCGTTGCACGCCCTGCGCTTCGCCAAGATCTTCAGCCTCATGCAACCGGGCGACTATCTGTTCGTGCAGTTCGGCCACAACGACATGAAGTCCAAGGCCCCCGACAAACTGGACATTTACAAAAACGACTTGAAAAAAGTCATCGCCGACACCCGCGCCAAAGGCGGCACACCGGTGCTCGTCGCCCCGCAGGAACGCAAGGCCGGCGTCGAACACGGCACCCTCGAGGGGTATCCCGACGCCGTGCGCGAAGTGGCCAAATCGGAGAATTGCGCCCTGATTGATCTGAACCAAATGAGCCTCGTATTCTACAAAGCGCTCGGCGACAAGCTCCCCCTGGCCTTCCAGGACGGCACGCATCACAACAACTACGGCAGCTATGAACTGGCCCAGTGCATCATCAAGGGCATCAAGGAGGACAAACTGCCGCTGGCCGCGTCCATCGCCGAGGGCTATGGCGATTTCGATCCCGCGCACCCCGATGACGCAACCACGTTCCAAATGGCGGCCAGTCCGAAAGCCTCGCGGGAAAAACCGCTGGGGAATTAATCCCCATTCGCTTTCAAGCTGCGGCTAAGCCGGAACGATGCCTTTCCACCGCAGATGAACGCAGATGAGGAGCGAAGACACCAACGGGTGCTCGGCCATGGCTGGACTGCATCAACTTTTCCGCCCGGTTTTTATCTGCGTCCATCTTGCGTTCATCTGCGTGCATCTGCGGTCAAGCTCTTTTTCAACTGCATGGTTCCGGCTAAGGCGCGCCGTCCGCCAACGGCACGCCGGCGTCAAAAACCAACTGCCCGCTGCGGTTCCGCCCGAGCTCCAGCGCAAACACATCCAACTGATATTGCCCGTCTGAACTCGGAATGGCCGCGAGCTGTTTCCGCGCCCGCTCGCGGGCCTGTTCAATTTGTTGCCAATCCGCGAGGGTGGTGGCGGCCGCCGCCGCCTTCTTGGCGGCCAACTGCCGGTATTCGTAAGTGTTCACCCGCAACATTTTAGTGTCGGCCTGGGCATCGGCCCGGGCATAGCCGGCCGCCCTGGCCTCCGCGTTCGTTTCGGTCCGATACGATTCCCGGTCGCCGGCCATCTGCGTGTCATATTGGACCAGCAGCGCTTTCAAATTATAATATTGCTCCGCTTCGGCCGCCGGTGGGTTCTGGAGCAGAATCCATTCATTCGTGTGCGTGGTCGGGCTGGTGGCGATGTCGGCATCCACCACCCAGCAGCCATATTGTTCCCCGGTCTTGACGCCGGTGATGCGCTTCCAGGCCGCCAGCGGCCGGCGCGGATTCGGACTCCCGGCCGGGGCCGGGGCGACGCCCGGCAGGGGCGATTCGTCGCCGCCCCGCCGCCACCAATCAAACAGCGGCGTCAGGTCCACCGTCCACCGCTGCAGGCTGCGGTAGGGCTGCCGGCAGCACCACGGCGCCGGATTGGTCTGCGCCGAAACCGACAGGGCCGCCAGCATAAGCATCAAGCCAAGAATCTTTTTGGTCACAGCCCCAATCTCCTCTGATTTCCTCCAAATTTCAAGCCGCCATCCGTTCCCCGTCGCCCCTGCGGTGCCTCCCGAAGTTGTTGGCGGATCATTTGATAGGGGTAGGAACAAGGGTTAGAACCTTGCCCCTCCCTCCGAACCGGTCACCCACAGCGAAATCAAGCGTCATCGCGGATCAAAAGACGGCACCTCTTATACGGCGGTTGTGAATTATCAGTTTGAAGTCCGCGGCCAGCTTTCACGGGGTCGCGGTTTCGTTACAATTCCGGGCCGAGTATTGGAGCCTGGGAACCGCGGGGGACTGGCCTTAGCCGCCATTTTCGCCGTGGGCGTCAGCACGGAAATGCAGCCATCGTTGGGCCTGGTGCTGCCCGTCATTGCGGGGGTTTATCTTGCGGGCCTGGGGGCCGGAATTCTAATTGCGGCCCCAACATCAAATCGGCGTCATGCGCACTCATACACGGGAACCAACTCATCCTTGACGCGACCCAGCATCAGCGGGTGCCACTACAAGCAGAAATCCACCCTGCGCCCCAGAATGGCGACCGGGTCCCGGCCATAACCAAAGCAGACAAATCCCACCATTTTCAGCACCTCCTCACCAACCCTTACCGCTCCCCTCCAACCACCCCGCCGTGATCACACCCGGAAGCGGCCCAAGAAAGTTCGACCGGACGGCCGCTTGTTTTTCCGGTTGGGGGACCAACGCCAGCGTTGATATAAAACCACCCCAACCACCGCCAACCAGACCAAAATCGCAACCAAACCTTCAATGTTTTTCATAATATGTCTCCTCTTGATTTCGCCCTCACCAGCCCCAAAATCGCCCCATGCGATTCCCGCCGGCTCCGGGTTACTATTACCTTTTGTTTACCAATTAGATCAGCATCCCCATCAACGCAAATAACTTATCATAGTCCGGAGGGATGTCAAATGCGGAATTGTGTCATTTGAGTGACAAATGCGGTTTCGAGGCCACCGGGGGATCCTCAAACCTCGAAAACGGTGACCTCCGGCCGGCAGTTGAACCGGAGGTTCATGTAAAACCACCCAATGCCGGGGTTGACATATAACGGGCCGGATTCCGTCTCGAACCGGCCCAGGTCATAAGGCCCCACGTTGAAGGGGATCACCAGCGGACCGTAAAAGGGAATCCGCACCTGGCCGCCATGCGAATGGCCCGCCAGCATCAGGTCGCAACGCTGCCCCGCCAATTGATTGGCCCAGGCCGGGTAATGCATCAACACCAGGTTGCGGGCGGCCGGCTTCAAGGACAGGGCCGGTTCGTGCGACCGATTGCACGCCAGCCCGATGATCCGCACCCGGCCCCCGGGCGGATCGCGGTGATCGTTGGTCAACCAGGCCCCCCCCGTGCGCCCGAAACCGGCGCGATATAATCCAAAGTCGGCATGGCTCCAGTAATCGTGATTGCCCGGAACGCCGTATAACGGCGCCTCGAGTTCCGCCAATAATGCCAGCGCGGCCGGCAGATGCCGCGCGTCTTCAATCAGGTCGCCCCCGAAACAAATAAAATCCGGGCGGAGGGCGTTGATCGCCGCCACCACCGACCGGACATACGCTTCATCCCCCTTGTAATGGAGGTCCGTAAAATAGGCGAACCGGCAGACGGGCGCCTCCGTGCCGATGCGCAGCCGGCGGATTTTGAGCCAGTGCGGCTCGAGGCACTTCGCGTCCGCGGCGGGCAACAGCAAACCCGCAGCGCCGATCAAGCCCAGGCGCTGGAGAAACCGGCGGCGGTTCAAGTTGGACGGAGGCGGACTCATCCTTCAATTCCAGATTAGCTCAAATCCAAAGTCATGGCAAGAGTTGCGCCCGTGCGGCACCCGCGCTAAAGTTTCCCCGTGTCCGCCCACCCCAGAACGTCCGCGCCGTCCGCGTTGTGGCTGTTGATCCGCGTCAACGCCTTGCAAAGCTGGCGGCGGCTGTTGTCCATCCGCCGGCAATCCCGCCTGCTGACGGGCATCATTGGAATTTTTGTCCTCGGGTATCTGGTCCTGTCGTTTGAACTGTTTCACCACGGACTCCAGTTCATCGCCAAGTTTCCCGGCCTGGGGGCGGCGCTCACCGACCGGCTCTTGTATGTCCTGTTTGCCTTCCTCTTCGCCCTGTTGCTGCTGAGCAACCTGATCATCTGCTACACCAATTTTTTCCGCAACCGCGAGACCGCGTTTTTGCTGTCGCTGCCCGTTTCCCACCAGACCATTTTTCGCTGGAAACTCATTGAATCCTCCCTGCTGGCGTCCTGGGCCTTTTTGTTTTTGATCGCCCCCCTGCTCGTCGCGTTCGGCCTGGTCCGGGGCGTCCCCTGGCATTTTTACCCGCTGACGGCCGTCCTGATCGGCGTGTTCATCATCCTGCCCTCGGTGTTGGGGGCGGGGCTGGCCATCGCCATCGGCCGGTTTTTGGACCGGCGCAGCTTTCAAATCACCGTGGTGGCCGGCGCCGTGGGGCTGCTGCTCCTCGCGGTGTGGTGGAAGACCCAGCCCGCCACCGATGAACTGCTCGACAAGCGCACCCTCGAGGCCCTGGATCAGTTGCTGGCCAAAACCCGGTTCACCCTGTTCCCCTTCCTGCCCAGCTACTGGCTTTCGTCGGCCGTCTTGCAGTGGGCCGAGGGCGTCCTGTCGGGCGCCCTGTTTTTTGCGCTCGTGCTGCTCAGCCACACCCTGTTTTTCGGCTGCCTCGCCTTCACCCGCTTCGGAAATTTGTTTTACGACACCGCCTCCGCCGTGCAAAGCCGCGGCGGCGGGAACGGGTTTAAATTCCAAGGCTTCGCCGCCGGCCCAACCCCCCGGCCCGGCTGGCTGGAACGGTTCGCCGCCGGCCTGTTCTGGCTCACCCCCGACGTGCGCGCCCTGGCCGTCAAGGACCTGCAAATGTTCTGGCGCGACACCACCCAGTGGGGGCAGTCCGTCATGTTTTTCGGCCTGCTCGCGGTGTATATCATTAACTTGCGCAATTTCACCCACCAACTCACCAGCCCGTTCTGGATCAACACCGTCGCGTTTTTGAACCTCGGCGCCTGCGCCTTCAACCTCGCCTCCCTCACCACCCGCTTTGTCTTCCCCCAGTTCTCCCTCGAGGGCCGCCGCATGTGGATCATCGGCCTCGCCCCCATGGGCTTGAAACGCGTGGTCATGACCAAATTCTGGCTCGCCGGCGCCATGTCGCTCCTCATCACCCTCGGGCTCATCACCCTCTCCTGCTGCCTGCTGAACATGAGCTGGGACCGCGTCCTGTTTTTTGGCGCGGTCGTCACCGTGATGTCCTTCACCCTCAACGGCCTGGCCGTCGGCCTGGGGGTACTCTATCCCAACCTGAAGGAGGGCAATCCCAACAAGATCGTCAGCGGTTTTGGCGGCACCCTCTGTTTCGTGCTGAGCTCCGTCTATATCCTCGCCTCACTCGGGTTGCTCCTGGTGGGCGCGGGCGGCTGGCACGGCCATCCCGGCTGGGCGGTCGGCGGCATCCTCGCCTTTGTGCTCCTGTCCGTCCTCGTCGGCTGGGTGCCCGTCCAATGCGGCCTGCGCCACCTCGACCAATTCGAGTTTTGATCCGGCACGTCGGATTTTGGCGGTTGAAATTTGAACTTTCCCCTCCCTCGAGGTCGGGTTTAGCCGGTTGACGCTCAGCTGGCCGAGTCGGACGCCCCAACCGGTCCTGGTTCAGCGCCATCGCCCCGCCAATCCTCCGTCGCCCGTCCAAGCCGGAACGATGCAGTTGAAAATGCTTAACCGCAGATGGACGCAGATGGGGAGAGCAGGCAACGCCCGAAGAACCAAGGTACCAACGGGTGCTCGGCCTTGGCTGGACTGGATCAACTTTTCCGCCCGGTTTTATCTGCGTTCATCTGCGTCCATCTGCGGTTAAGCTCTTTTTTAACTGCCTGGTTCCGGCAAAGGATTGGGGAGAATAATCCCATCGTTTTCCAAGGTTTCCCCGCAGCGGTGATTCCGCTATAGTCCACGGCTCCGGCATGAACGACGACCGAATTCAGGAAATCAAGACTTTGCTGCCCCGGGGGATGCTCCCCGACTGGGTGCGGCTGGGTTCGCGCCTCGTCCGCCTGCTGCGCGATGAACGTCATGCCGCCACGCATGACGCCCTCCTCAATCGGTTGCTGGCCCAGGCCCGGGCGTCAGTGGAGTTGCGTGAGGAACGCCACCGGCAGGTGCCGCGCGTCCATTATCCGCCGGAACTGCCCATCACCGGCCGCAAGGAGGACATCATCGCCGCCATCCGGGCGCATCAGGTGGTGGTGATTGCCGGGGAGACCGGGTCCGGCAAGACCACGCAGATTCCCAAGATGTGTCTCGAGGCCGGGCTGGGGATCGAGGCCAAAATCGGCTGCACCCAACCCCGGCGCGTGGCCGCGCTCTCCATTTCCCGGCGCATTGCCGAGGAACTGGACGTGCCCTGGGGCCGCGAGGTCGGCTGCAAAATCCGTTTTGACGATCAAACCAGCGGCCACACTTACATCAAGTTGATGACCGACGGCATCCTGCTGGCCGAAACGCAGGGGGATCCGCTGTTGTCCGAATACAACGCCATCATCATTGACGAAGCGCATGAGCGGAGCCTGAACATTGATTTTCTGCTCGGTTACCTCAAGGGGCTGCTGGTCAAGCGGCCCGAGTTGAAACTCATCATCACCTCGGCGACCATTGACACGGCGGCGTTTTCCCAGGCCTTTGACAACGCCCCCATCATTGAAGTGTCCGGGCGGCTCTACCCCGTGGCGGTGGTGTATGCGCCGCTGGATGCGGATTCGGAGGAGCGCGGCGACATGACGTATATTGATGCCGCTGTGCGGGCGGCGGAGCAGGTGTTGTGCGAACCGGGCAACGGCGACGTGCTGATTTTCATGCCGGGCGAACGCGACATCCGCGAAACCAGCGACCTGCTCGAGGGCCGCTTCGGGCGCGAGGCGGAAATCATCCCGCTGTTCGGGCGCCTCAGCGGCGGGGACCAGCAGCGGGTCTTTGCACCTTCCGATCAGCGCAAAATCATCGTCGCCACCAACATCGCCGAAACCTCGCTGACCCTGCCCGGCATCCGCTATGTGATTGACACGGGCCTGGCCCGCATCAGCCGTTACAATCCGCGCAACCGCACCAAGCGGCTGCCGGTCGAGGAAATTTCCCAGAGCAGCGCGAACCAGCGCAAGGGCCGCAGCGGCCGCGTGCAGGACGGCGTGTGCATCCGGCTGTATTCCGAGGCGGATTTCGCGGCGCGGCCGGCTTACACCCAGCCGGAAATCCAGCGGGCCAACCTGGCCGAGGTTATTCTGCGGATGATGGCGTTCCGGCTGGGCGAGATTGAAACGTTTCCGTTCGTCAACCCCCCGCTGCCGGCGGCCATTCAAGCCGGTTACGCGCTGTTGCAGGAACTGGGCGCGCTCAATGAAGCGCGCGAACTCACGGACCTTGGCCGCGATCTTGCCCGCCTGCCCATTGACCCCACGCTCGGGCGCATGTTGCTCCAGTCCCAGTCCGAACACGCCACCCGCGAACTGCTCATCATCGCCTCCGGCCTCAGCATTCAGGATCCGCGGGAACGCCCGCTGGAACAGAAGGAGGCCGCTGCCGCCGCGCACAAGCGGTGGGACGATCCGCAGTCGGATTTCCTGACGCTGTTGAAAATTTGGAACGCCGTGCATGACCAATGGGAGACGATGCGTTCGCAGGGGCAGCGGCGCAAATTCTGCAAGGCCAACTTTCTTTCCTATCTCCGGTTCCGGGAATGGCAGGACCTCCACGCGCAACTGCACGGGGCGCTCGAAGAATTGGGCTCGGTGAAATTAAACGAGAGCAACGCCGCCTACGACGCCATCCACCGCTCGATTTTGGCGGGCCTGCTCGGCCATGTGGGCGTCCGCAAGGAACGGAACCTCTACCAGGCGATGGGCAACCGCCAGGTGGTGATCTTTCCCGGTTCGGCCCTGCATGACAAAGCCGAGCGGCCGAAGAAACCCGGCTCCGCCCCCGCCCGCCACGCCAGCCCGCCGGCGTCCGTCCAGCAACCGCCGTGGATCGTGGCCGGCGAAATGGTGGAGACCTCCCAGTTGTTTGCCCGCACGGTGGCCGGCATTGATCCCCTGTGGATCATCCAACTCGCGCCGCACTTGTGCAAGGTCACCCATCAAAACCCCCGTTGGGACGTCAAGGCCGGCAATGTGTTGGTGGACGAAAAGACCACGTTTAACGGCATGGAATTACGCCAGCGCAAAGTGGCTTACGGCAACATTAATCCCACGGAAGCCACCGGGATTTTCATCCGCTCCGCGCTGGTGGAGGAGGATTTGCTGCCCGCCACCCGCCGCCAGCACGAGTCGGAGGACGACGATGACGAAGACCTCCGCATTCTCACCCGGGTGCCCGCGCAAGCCCCGGCACTGCCCCCGCAGTATGCGTTTCTCGAACACAACCGGAAAGTGCGGCACAAGATCGAAACCTGGCAGACCCGGGTGCGCCGGCACGATTTGATGGGACTGGACCAGGCGCTCTTCGAGTTTTATTCGCTTCACCTGCAAAGTGTATCGTCAGTTCACGAACTCAACCGCTGGCTGCGGGAGACGGGCGGCCCGGCGACGCTCTGCATCGATGAAGCCGACCTGACCGGCGGCCAGACCCTGAGCTACGATGCCGAGGCGTTTCCCGATGCCGTGCCGCTGGGCGGCCAGCCGGTGGCGCTGTCGTATGCCTATGCACCCGGCGAGGAATCGGACGGCGTGACGGTCAAACTGGGGTTCAGTCTGGCCCAGACCATCTCCCCGGCCAGCGTGGAATGGTCGGTGCCCGGCCTGCGTGAGGGCCAGATCAGCGAACTGCTGCGGGCGCTGCCCAAGGCCCTGCGCCGCGAGCTGATGCCCTTCCCGCCCAAGGTCGCTGAGATCGCCCGCGAACTCCGGCCCACCGGCGATTCCCTGAAGCAGGATCTCGCCCGGTATATCCGCCAGCATTACGGCGTGGACATCCCGCCGGAAAGCTGGTCCGCCGACGCCCTCCCGCCGCATTTGCGCCCGCGCATCGAAGTGGTGGATAACGACCAGAAACCGCTCGGTTCGAGCCGCGACCTGAATCAGTTGCGGCAGCGGCTGGAAAAGGCCCGGGTCGAACCCACCGGTGAAGATCCCGCCTGGGCGCAGTTCGCGCTTAAATGGGAGCAGTTCGGCCTGACCGCCTGGACCTTTGGTGATTTGCCCGAGCGCATCACCGTCAGCGAAGCCGGTAAACTTCCGTTATACGCGTGGCCCGGCATTCAAGAAGAGGAGCAACACGTCAGCCTGCGCCTGTTCCGCAGCCAGGAGGCCGCGCGCCGCGCCAGTCTCGGCGGCTGCCGGCGGCTGATCAGTCTGGCGCTGCAAAAAGACCTGGCCTGGCTGCACAAAGATTTGCGGTCCCTGTCGCGTTTTGCGCCCCTCACCGCCGGCTGGCTGACGACGGAGGCCCTCGCGGAAGCGGCGTATGAAAACCTCCGCCGACACCTGCTGCCCGCCGAACCTTTTCCCGCGCTGACCGAAGCCGCCCACCGATCCGCCGTGGAACAAGCCCGCGGCCTGCTCCCCGGACTGGCCACGCAACTGGCCGACCGGTTGGGCGTGATCCTGAAATTGCGCCAGGACATCCTCCTGCGCTGCAAAGTTGGGAACGGCTCACAGCCCGTCAATTCGGCGGCGGCTCCCGCCCCGCTGGCAAAAGCCAGGGTCATCAACGATTTTAGACAACTCAGCGCGGTCGCGCCGCCGGCCCCGGTGGGGAACCGCTGGGTGACCGAATTGAACCAACTGTTGCCCGCGAATTTTCTGGAAGCCATCCCGTATGACCAACTCCCGCAAATGCCGCGCTATCTCAAGGCGCTGCTCCTGCGCATGGAACGGGCGGCGCTGAACCCGGTGAAAGATCAGGAGCGCGCCCGGCAATTGGCACCCTATCTCGAGGCGTGGAAAAAGCTGGCCACCGCGCCGGCCACCGCGCCGGAAGACCGCCAGCGGCGGGAAGAATTCCGCTGGATGGTGGAGGAATACAAAGTCTCGCTGTTCGCCCAGGAGCTCGGCACCGCCTTCCCCATTTCCGCCCCGCGCCTGGACCAGCAACTGCAAAAGTTGAAGTAGCCCCGGCTCGTGAAGCAATTGTGCCTTGCGGCAAATCAACCGTCGTCGCAAAATCAAACTCATGAATCGTCGTTCCATCCTTGCGTTCATCGTTACTGCCTGGCTTTCGGGGGTCACTGTGGAGGCACAAGTCCCGGGTCCCGCCGGCGCTGTCCCGGCGGTCACCCCATCGTCGGCCAACGCAACCGGGCTCGACTGGCTCACCGACCTCCCCGCCGCGCTGAGCCGGGCCAAGGCCGAAGGCAAATCCGTGCTGTTCTTTTTTCATGGTTCGGACTGGTGTCCGCCGTGCGTGGAGTTGCAGAAGCAGGTGCTGGACACCCCGGAATTCTTTCAATACGCCCGCCGGGCGCTGGTGCTCGTGGATGTGGATTTCCCGCAGAAAACGACGCAAAGCGACGCCTTGAAGCAGGCCAACCTCGCCTTGAAAGCCAAATTCAATTTGAGCCTGGAAGCGGGCGGGTCAACCCGTTGTGCAGTAAGGTGAGTGGCGGAAAACCGGGGGGAACGCCCCAGTCGGAAAAGCGACTGCCGGGTAGTTCTGTTTGACGCTGCCAATTTCCCACCCCATACTTGTCAACAATGGCTGACCTGAGCATGCTTGCAGAATTGCCGAAACACACTCGTAAAGCGGTCCGCAAATACTGGAAAACGCGGTCCCTCCAGTCGGAGAAGCAGCGAAGCGCCGGCGGATCGGATCAGGGATTTCGCAGCGCGGTAACCGGTGGCGCCCACATGGATGGCTTTATCGAATTGCTCACCGAATTGGTCATCGAAGCCGGCATTGCCCGCCCGCAGATATTTTGGAAAGAATCACTCGAATTACCCGGCTATTTCCGTCCCACCAAGCGGTGGGATTTTCTGGTGGTGGTCAATGGGCGGTTGATCGCCGCCCTCGAGGCCAAATCCCAGGTCGGACCGTCATTTGGAAACAATTTCAACAACCGCACCGAGGAGGCCATGGGCAGTGCGCTGGATTTGTGGACGGCGTTCCGAGAACAAGCCTTTGGTTCAGCCATCCGACCCTGGATTGGTTATCTGTTCCTCTTGGAAGATTGCGTGGCATCCACCAAACCCGTGGGCGTGAAGGAGCCGCACTTCAAAGTTTCCCCTGAGTTCCGCGACTCATCCTATGCCAAACGCTACGAATTGTTTTGCCGCCGCTTGGTGCTGGAAAAACACTACGACAGTTCGGCGTTTCTGATGTCAAATCCCGTTCAAGGGCTCGAGGGTGATTTTACCGAACCCGCTCCGGACCTGGCTTTTCAGGTTTTCGCCAGTTCGCTCGTCGCCCGCATCGCCGTCGCTTCGGGCCGTCTGAACCAATTATGAAATACACCGTTGTGGGGCAGCAAACCATTGATGAACTCCCGACCCGGCACCGGTTGATTCAGGGCGACGCTCGCGATTTGTCCTTTATCCCGGATGAATCCATTCACCTCATCATTACTTCGCCCCCCTACTGGACGCTCAAGGTTTACAATGATTCCGAGGGGCAGA
>Ga0302279_10001281_pt1 | contig 35989 bp, 31 predicted proteins | sample III_Bog_N3_3_FD_194541 | JGI IMG/M metagenome (GOLD analysis project Ga0302279, IMG submission 194541) | Peat permafrost microbial communities from Stordalen Mire near Abisko, Sweden - III_Bog_N3_3 | ecosystem: Environmental > Terrestrial > Soil > Wetlands > Peat | place: Sweden: Abisko...
GGACACTGGCTCTCCGCTTCCCTGGCTATCCAGCACCATCATATCAACGCCGGACGCCAGGAACGTACAAGGGTGGACAAGCTCTTGCGCCGTCCACCTCTTGCGGTGCAGCGAGCGGCAATGGTGGATGGCGCTCCGCTTATTCACCCTACGCTGTTCCGGCCTCCGGTCCGCTAGCGCCCCAACGCCTCGATTGGCCCGGTTCACGACTCGTTCTATATGATCCCGGTGCCCTCCCGCATCCCGCCCCCATGACCGACTACCTGGCCCGCCTGAACCCCGAGCAGCGCTCCGCGGTGGAGACGCTGGACGGCCCGCTGCTGGTGCTGGCCGGCGCCGGCACCGGCAAGACGCGCGTGCTGACCACAAGGTTCGCTCATCTCCTGATGACCGGCCGCGCCGCGCCCGGCCAGGTTCTGGCGGTCACCTTCACCAACAAGGCCGCGCGCGAGATGCGCGAAAGGGTCGCCGCCATTCTCGGCCGGCCGGCGGAGGGACTGTGGCTCGGCACCTTCCACGCGCTGTGCGCGCGCATGCTGCGCCGCCACGCCGAGCATGTCGGGCTGAGCCCGGGCTTCACGATCCTCGACACCGACGACCAGCTTCGCCTGCTGAAGCAGGTGATGGAGGCCGGGCGGATCGACGCCAAGCGCTGGCCTCCGCCGGCGGTGATGGGGATGATCCAGCGCTGGAAGGACCGCGGCCTGACGCCTGACCGGGTCGGCCCGACCGAGGACACCGAGTTCGCCGGCGGCCGCGTGCGGGAACTGTATACCGCCTACCAGACACGGCTCGCCGCACTGAACGCGGCGGATTTCGGCGACCTGCTGCTGCACATGACCGAAATCCTGCGCACGCAGCCGGACGTGCTCACGCAATACCACCGAATGTTCCGCTACATCCTGGTGGACGAATACCAGGACACGAACCTGGTGCAGTATCTGTGGTTGCGGCTGCTCGCCCAGGGCCACCGCAACATCTGCTGCGTGGGCGACGACGACCAGTCGATCTATTCGTGGCGCGGCGCCGAGGTCGAGAACATCCTGCGCTTCGAAAAAGACTTCGAGGGCGCGAAGATCGTGCGGCTGGAGGCCAACTACCGCTCGACCGCCTCCATCCTGGCCGCCGCGTCGGGGCTGATCGCCCATAACGAGGGCAGGCTCGGCAAGACGCTGAGGCCCGGGCGGGCCGACGCTCAGCACGGCGAGAAGGTCGAGGTGGTCGGCCTGTGGGATTCCGACGAGGAGGCCCGCATGGTCGGCGACCGCGTGGAGGCGCTGCGGCGCGAAGGCCATGCGCTCGCCGAGATGGCTGTCCTGGTGCGGGCCGGATTCCAGACGCGCGCCTTCGAGGAGCGGCTGATCATCCTCGGTCTGCCCTACCGCGTCGTGGGCGGCCTGCGGTTCTACGAGCGGCAGGAGATTCGCGACGCCATCGCCTATATGCGCGCAACGGTGCAGCCCGCCGACGACCTGGCGTTCGAGCGCATCGTCAACGTGCCGCGCCGCGGCGTCGGCGAGGCCGCGCTCCGCACCATGCACGAAACCGCCCGGGAAGCCTCGGTGCCGCTGTCGGAGGCCGCGTCACGGCTGGTCGCCGGCGGCGGGCTGAAGGGCAAGCTGAAGGAACAGGTCGGTGACCTGCTGCGCAGCTTCGCCCGCTGGCGCGCCATGCTGCAAAGCGACGGCCATATCGTCACCGTCGCCACCATGCTGGACGAAAGCGGCTACACGGCGATGTGGAAGGCCGACAAATCGCCGGAAGCGCCCGGCCGGCTGGAGAACCTGAAGGAACTGGTGCGCGCGCTGGCGGACTTCGAAACGCTTGGGGGGTTCCTCGACCACGTGTCCCTGGTGATGGAAAACGAGGAAACCGCCGGGGGCGACCGGCTGTCGCTGATGACGCTGCATGGCGCCAAGGGGCTGGAATTCGACACGGTGTTCCTGCCCGGCTGGGAGGAAGGGCTGTTCCCCAACCAGCGCTCGCTGGACGAGAGCGGCGCCAAGGGGTTGGAGGAGGAACGGCGACTCGCCTATGTAGGCCTGACCCGGGCGCGGCGGCGGGCGATCGTCAGCCACGCGGCCAACCGGCGCATCTACGCCAATTGGCAAGCCAGCATCCCCAGCCGCTTCATCGACGAGCTGCCGGACGAGCATATCGCACGCACCGGCTCGGCGGCGCTGGCGCGCGATGCGCGGATTGCCGCGGCCACGGGGTTCACGGGTCATTTCCCCACTGGGCATTTCCCCACTGGGCCTTTTCCCTTTGGGCAGCCTGGGTCGGTCCAGTTCCCGCTGGTCGCGCGACGGCCGAAGGTCGTGGATGTGTGGGAGCAGCCGGCCCGCCCGGTGCGCAGCGACGCAATCCCCGTCGGCACGCGCGTATTCCACCAGAAGTTCGGTTACGGCACCGTCACCGCGGCCGAGGACGACAAGCTGGACGTGTCATTCGACAAAGCGGGGGCGAAGCGTGTCCTCGATCGGTTCGTGGAGAAGGCTTGATGGCGCAGGACGGGATCGACGACACCGCGAGCCGACGATGGTGACCCAACGCGCCGTTCCGTTGGAGACCGTTGCTGTCGATGTGCCGGAGTCGGCGCTGGAGACCTTTGAAGCCGCGCTGGGCAGCGTCTGTGCCACCGTGGGGTTCTTCCGCGACGATGCGACCGGGCTTTGGAGGGTGGAAGGCGTTAAGGAGGTCGGGGTCAATGACCCGGCGCTGGAGGCCGCGCTGGCGCTCGCCGCCGCGGCCAGCGGCGCCGAGGCCGTCGTCTCCCGCACGCCGACCCCGGTTGAGGGCTGGCTCGCCCGCACCTACGCGTCGTTTCCCGAACAACACATTGGCCGGCGGTTTGCCGTCCGCGGCACGCATCTGTCGGGGCCGGCAACGCCTGGGCGGATCACGCTGACGCTTGATGCCGGCATCGCGTTCGGTTCCGGCGAACATGGCTCGACAAGGGGTTGCCTGCGGGCGCTGGAACGCGTGGCGCATCGCCGGCCGCAGCAGATTCTCGATCTAGGCACCGGGTCCGGGATACTGGCGATGGCGGCTGCGGGGTTGCTGCATCGGCGGGTGCTCGCCACCGACATTGAACCCTGGTCGGTGCGCGTCGCGCAGCAGAACGCGGTGCTCAATGGCCTGGGACCAATGGTACGAGCGCGCCTATCAGACGGCTGGCGCCATCCGGCCGTGCGGACAGGACGGCCTTACGACCTGGTGTTTGCCAATATCCTGGCCCGCCCGCTGTGTCGCATGGCCAGGGATTTGGCCGTCGGACTTGCTCCCGGGGGCACGGCCATCCTGGCAGGTCTGCTCGACTCCCAGGCGCGCGGCGTCCTGGCCGCGCATCGCAGGCATGGGCTTCGGCTGCAGGGCGTCCTTCGCGAAGGTCCTTGGACAACGCTGATCCTGCGGCGTGCCGCCTGACCCGTCGGCCAGGCGATACCCAGGAATTGTTTCGCCGGGCCATCCGATGCGTTCTCGTGGCCAGCAGCACCGGAAACCTCCTCGGCCGGACGCTGCGTTCGTACCGCGACTTTGCCGCCGAAACAGCCGGCCACTCGCAGGCGGGTTAGGTCCGTTCGCCACCCACTTCGCCGACTGCTAATACCCGAGGACAGGCATGCCGACAGCAGCCGCGGCATCCCGCAACGCCTGATCCAGGGTGGCCAGCGGCAGCCCCCTGCGCCGGGCGAGTTCCAGGTATGCCGCATCGTAGACGGTCAGGCGGTGCTGGTCGGCGAGGCTCAGCGTCTCGGACCAAGCCTGGGATGCGGTCTGCTGGTCGGTGGTGATGTCGAGCAGCGCCAGATCATTCAGCGCCGCCCTCCGAAAGTCGGCGTCGATGCGCTTCCTGCGCACCGCGACGGTGAGGCTGTTGGCGACCTCCAGCCACCACAGGCCAGGAACCACGGCACCGCGCTCGGCAATGTCCTCGAATACCTGCCTGACTGCTGGGGTGGTCTCCTCGCCGTACAGCCAGGCCAGCGTGACCGAGCTATCGAGCACCAGGCTCAAGGGCGGCCTTCGTCCCGGTAGGACTTCCATTCGTCCCAATCAAACTGCCCAAGCTTCAGTTGTACCGCCCGCGCGCGCATGCGCTCAATGGCCGCTCGCGCTTCGTCCCGGTTATGGGCCGCCCGCGCCGGCACCAGGCGCGCGACCTCCTTGCCGTGGCGGGTTATCGTGACCTCCTCGCCATTCTCCACCAGGTCGAGCAGATGCCCGAGCTTGTTTTTCGCCTCGAAGGCGCCGATTTGCATTGTCGCAGCCCTCTGTAAACCAGCTTAAGCTAGCTTATGATGCGGCTGACCGCAAGCCTAGTCCCCAACTCAAGCACGGCACGGCGACCAGCGCGACCCGCACCAATGCTTCGATCGGACTGCGGGGGCGTCATACCGGACGCCGATATGGCGATGCACGACTTGGCCGGTGCCGTTACCGGGCGAACCACCCAATGCCGACGCGCCTCGGGCGACGGCGCCGAGGCAGCGCACGTCACCCGGCTGAGGACGCCCCGGCGCTGCGCCCTACGTCCCCGCGCTCCCGCTGCTGGCCGGCCGGTGAATGCCGCATTCGGTCTTGAGCAGCCCCGCCCAGCGGCCCGATCTTGGGTCCTCGTCCGGTCCCACCGGCCGGGTGCAAGGTTCGCAGCCGATCGACTTGTAGCCGCGCGCGACCAGCGGATGCGGCGGCAGGCCACGCCGGGCGATCTCCGCCTCGATGCGTGCCGCGTCCCAATCGACCAGCGGATTGATGCTGACGCGCCCGTCCTCGGGCTCCACCTGGTGAAGCTGCCGGCGCGTGAGCGCCTGATGGCGCTTGCGGCCGGTGATCAGGGCAGCGTATGGCGCCAGAGCCCGCTCCAGCGGTCCCACCTTGCGGATGGCGCAGCATCCGTCCGGATCGATGCTGTACAGCAACTCGACCGGGTCTTCCAGCGCCACCACCGCCGGGTCCGGCCGCAAATCCTGCACCCCGGTCAGGCCCAGCGCTGCCGTCAGCGCATGGCGATAGGCCAGCGTTTCGGGGAAGTGGCGACCGGTGTCCAGGAACAGCACCGGGACCGAGCGGTCAACCTCCGCCACCAAGGCCAGCAGCAGGGCGGATTCCGCTCCGTAGGACGAGGAGACCGCGATCCGGCCCGGAAACGCCACGAAAATCGCGTGGCGCAGCAGGGCAATGGCATCCAACCCTGGGGGAAAACTTGCCACGGCGGCGCCAATTGGCTCCGTTACGGTATGATGTCCGATGGCCGAAGGGTCGGCCGTGCTATGGCCCGCATAATTCATGAACGCACGTCCCAAGCCAGAGAAAAGGAGCGGCCAGCGACTGTTTCACGCTCGCCGACATCGGCCGGCCGGCCCGCTCATCTTTCCGCATCCAGGCCGCCCGCCGTGACTACCAGCGCGAACCGGCGGGTCCGCGTCGATCACGGCGTCGCACCGTATCGGCCAGCCAGGCCTGGGCGTGACGCCATCAAGCGATGACTGCGGCTTTTCCGGCGCCGGCCCCTGGGTCATGCGCCCGCTTCCGGCGCAATGTCGTTGTGGAACTCGCGCCCGGCGGTGGTCGCATGCACATGCCCCGCGCGGATCACGAAGTCGCCGAAATGCTCGCCGCGTCGCCGCTCGGCGGCGTAAGCCACGAACAGCGGCGCCAGCGCGGCCACGATCGCGTCGCCGCTGACATCCTTGCGGTACAGCTTATTCAAACGCGACCCGTCGAACGCGGCACCCAGATACAGATTGTAGATCCCTGGACCGCGCCCCACCAATCCGATCTCCGCCAGATATGGCCGCGCGCAGCCGTTCGGGCAGCCGGTCATGCGGATCGTGATCTCGTCCTCGCCAAGGCCCGCCTGCGCCAGCTCCTGCTCCAGCCGCGTCAGCAGATCGGGCAGGTAGCGCTCGCTCTCCGCCAGCGCGAGGCCGCAGGTCGGCAGCGCGACACAGGCCATGGAGCTGCGGCGCAGCGCCCCGGTCGGCGAATCCAGCCCGTATTCCGCCAGCAAATCAACCACCGCCTGGCGCTGCGCGGCGGGAATATCCGCCAGGATGATGCTCTGGTTGGCCGTGATCAGCAGCCGGCCGATGCCGCGTTCGGCGAACGCGTGCAGCCCGCTCAGCAGGCGGCGTCCCGGCACGTCGTGAATGCGGCCGTTCTCGACGAACAGGCCGTAGTGGTGCGTGCCATCGTCGCCCTCGACCCAGCCGAGCCGATCGCCGTTGCCGGTGAACGCGTATTTCCGCGCCTTCGCCAGCTTGAAGCCGAGCCGCGCCTCGACCGCCGCGACGAACGCGTCCAGCCCGATCCGCTCGATGGTGTATTTCAGCCGCGCGTGCTTGCGGTCCGACCGGTCGCCGTTGTCGCGCTGGACTGTCACCACCGCCTCGGCCACCGCGATCGCCTGGTCGGCGCGGCAGAAGCCGACCACGTCGCCCGTGCGGGGGAAGGTGTCAGGCTCGCCATGGGTCATGCCCATGCCGCCGCCGACCGTCACGTTGTAACCGACGATCTTGCCGGCCTGCTCGATGGCGATGAAACCCAGGTCGTGCGCGAACACGTCCACGTCGTTATGCGGCGGCAGGGCAATGGCGATCTTGAACTTGCGCGGCAGGTAGGTGCGGCCGAGGATCGGCTCGTCCTCGCTCTCGCCGCCTTCGACCTGCGCCCCCTCGATCCAGATTTCGTGCCACGCATGGGTCTTTGGCAGCAGATGCACACTGAGGTCGGTCGCGAGCGTCGCGATCTGGTCATGTGCGCGCCTTCGCCACGGGATCGTGCTGGCGATCACGTTGCGGTTCACGTCGCCGCATGCGGCAATACTGTCCAGCAGCTCGGCATACAGCGCGCGAAACGCCGGACGCAGGTTGCCCTTCAGGATGCCGTGGAACTGGATGGTCTGGCGCGTGGTCAGGCGGATCGTGCCGCTGCCGCGCTCCAGCGCCACCCGCTCGGCGGCCAGCCACTGCGCCGGCGACAGCCCGCCGCCCGGGATGCGCAGCCGCACCATGAAGCTGAACGCCTTCTCCATCTTCTGCCGCCCGCGCTCCGGGCGGAGGTCGCGGTCGTCCTGCTGGTAGAAGCCGTGGAATTTGGTCAGTTGGCCATCGTCTTCCGACAGGCTTCCGGTCTCGGTATGGGTCAGGCCTTCCGCGATGGTCCCGCGCAGGAACCGGCTCTCGGCCTTGATGGTCTCGTTGCGCGACAGCGGCGGCTGATTATTCATGGCGCGAGCCTCCCTAATACACGTCGCGGAGGTAACGGCCTTCGCGGCGCAACGTATCCAGCGCCGCTATCGCAGCCGCCTCGTCCTGCTGGCCCTGATCGGCGAGCACCCGGATCAACGCGGCATGCACGTCCTTCGCCATCGCGTTGGCGTCGCCGCAGACATAGACCGCCGCCCCGTCCTCAATCCATGCGTACAGATCCCGCCGCGACTCCCACAGGCTGTGCTGCACATACCGCTTCTCCGGCTGATCGCGTGAGAACGCGACGTCCAGGCGGGTCAGGAGCTTGCTCTTCAGCAGGTCCTGCCACTCAAGCTGGTAGAAGAAGTCGTGCAGGTAGTTGCGATGACCGAACACCAGCCAGTTGCGGCCCGACGCGCCGGTCGCCTCGCGCTCCTGCAGGAAGGCACGGAACGGCGCGACGCCGGTGCCCGGGCCGATCATGATGATCGGCCGGTCGGGATCGGCGGGCAGGCGGAAATGCTGGTTGGGCTTGAGGAACACCTTCAGCCGGTCGCCGACCCGCCGCCGTGCGGTCAGGTCCACCGAGGCGACCCCGGCGCGCACGCGGCCATGCGACGTGTAGCGTAGCGCGGCGACCAGCAGATGCGCCTCCTCGCCGACCGCCTTGCGGCTTGACGCGATCGAGTAATAGCGCGGCGGCAGCGGCCGCAGCAGGGTGGTGAGCTGTTCGGCGGTCAGCTTGTGCGGCGCCGCTTCCAGCAGGTCGATGACCTGGCGGCCGGGTGCGAACTCCGGCTGGCTGGTTAGCGTGGCGTCGCCCGTCAGACGCGCGTGGTCCTCGATCTGCTTCTGGGTCAGCGTGGTGATGTCGAAGCGATCCAGCAGCGCCGCGCGCAGCGTCGCGTCGCCGTCGAGGCCGGTCGCCGCCAGCACCGCATCGACCAGCGCCGGATCGTTGCCCGGCAGGAAGCCGAGCGCGTCGCCCGGCTCGTAGGCCAGGCCCGCGCCGGCAAGCGACAGTTCGATATGCCGCGTGTCGCTGGTCGAGCGGCTGCCGCTGAGCCGGACATGTGTGGTGATCTCGGCTTCAAACGGGCGCGTGCGGCTCCAGGTCTCCGGCGCGCCGCGGGCGAAATCGACGTGGATGACCGCAGCGCCGGGTTCGGCCCCGCCGGTCTCCTTGTCGAGCCGGTCGAGCGTCGCTTCCATCCAGGCGGCGGCCGGTGCCTCGAAGTCGAGGTCGCAGTCGATTCGGTCGGTGATGCGGGCACCGCCTAGCGCGGCGAGGCGCTCGTCGATGATCCGCCCGGTCTCGCAGAACTTCGCATAGGCGCGATCGCCCAGGGCCAGCACCGCGTAGCGCACCTTATCGAAGCGCGGCGCGTCGTCCGCGGTCAGCGCGGCCATGAAATCGATGGCGCGCTGCGGCGGGTCGCCTTCGCCCCAGGTGCTGGCGATCACCAGCAGGTTTTCCACCCCGGCAACCTCCGCGGGCGTGGTTTCCGCCATATCCACCACCCGGGCGGCGAAGCCGAGCTTGCCGGCGGCCTTGCGGGCCTGGCCGGCCAGTGCCTCGGCGTTACCCGATTCGGTTGCGAACAGGATGGTCAGCGCCGCGCGCCGCGCCGGAGGGGCGGCGGTGGCGGGCGCAGGCGCACTCGCCGCGTGGTACCCGGCGAGGAAGCCGGACAGCCAGCTCCGCTGTTCGGCGGTGGTGCCCGACATGACGCCGTTCAGTGTTGTGATCTGCTCGGCGGAGAACGGCGCGTTGCCAGGCAGCAGGGGAAGACTCTGCATCGTTCAGGGATCTCTCAGGCCATTGCGCGGCTGGTTTCGGGGTGGCGGGTCATCGGCATGGTCTGCTGCCAGGTCGCGATCAGCGGCTGGAGGGTGACCATGGGGCCGGCGCCGATCAGTTTGGGCGCCCCGGATGGGATTGCACCTGGGATTGCGCCGGCGTGCCGGCGGCCGGCGAGGATAACAGCAGTGGACATCGAAAGCCTCGACAGGGTGAGCGCCAAGGGAGTTACGGCGACAGAGGGGGCTTATGGCCCCAAATGCAAGCCTGGCCAATCAATAAGCAACACTTTGCCTTTTTGCCGGTTTTCGAGCGCGATCTTTTCAAGAACCGGCGGCGACGGAGCAATGATATGGCGATGCCGCCCGGTCCTGCCGACGATGCTCGAAATATGGCGTCGAGTGAAAGTGTTTGGCAATGAAGGACCGCAACCCTACGTGGAAGATCTTCTGATCCAGCCCCTTTTAGGGGCCGCGCTGAGCGTGCGGACGTCTACGAGCAAACGACGCGATTTTCAAGGTATATTATATACTGTCACGCCAAATATGCGTGCCATAAGGTCGCGTTGGTTGCCATCTTCAACTGTGGGCGGCGGAGCCCGTGCCCGGGGACCCGCCATCCGAACTGCTTTCCAGGGCGATCGTCCGGCGCGGCAATGCCAGGAATCTTCTTTCCCCTGGCGCCGAAGGAGAAATCCCTGGCACGGGCGGCGGTGCGGACGGATGGCCCTTGCTACCGCACTGCAATTTGGTGTAACGGGCTGTCCTACAGGAACAGAGTTCGATTCGATCATGTTAACGCGCAGGGACCGTGGAATGGTGGCTGTGGCCATCATGCTTGACGTGGCCTTCCACAGCGGGAGCGATTCTGTCGTCAGCGCCGCCGAGATCGCCGAGCGCACCGGCACCGCCCGGCGCAGCCTGGAGCCGTTGCTGCAGGGTCTGTCTCGTGTCGGTTTGCTCGAAAGCACGAAGGGGCCGCATGGCGGCTACCGGCTCGGCCGGCCGCCTCGCGTGATCAAGCTGTCCGACGTGATCGCGTTGGCGCTGAGCAGCCTGGAGGACGGCAGCCCCAACCTGACGGGACGCCTGCAACGTGCCGTCGTCGACCCGCTATGGGCGGAGTTCGACGCCATGCTGCAGGAACGCCTGGAGGGTCTTACCGTGGAGGACCTGCTGCGCATGGCCGCCAAGGCCGGGCTGCGCAAGCGCGTCACCGAACCGCTCAACTTCGCCATTTGATCGCAGGGCCGATGTCCAGACCGCGAGTTGTCCATCCCGCCGCCGCCACCGCTCAGCGGCCGGCGGGGTCAACGCCGCAAGCGGCGGCGCGCGGCCGGATCTATGGCAGCGTGCTGGAGGTCATCGGCGGAACCCCGCTGGTGCGGCTGCCGCGCCTCATTGCCACGCGCGGACTGACGGCGGACATCGCCCTGAAGCTGGAGTTCTTCAACCCGCTGGGCTCGGTGAAGGACCGCATCGGCCTGTCGATGATCGAGGCGGCGGAGCGCGCGGACGAAATCAAGCCTGGCGTGACGACGATCATCGAACCGACCTCCGGCAACACCGGCATCGCGCTGGCCTGCGCGGCCGCCGCCAAGGGCTACACGCTGATCGTGGTCATGCCGGAGGGCGCCTCGGTTGAGCGCCGCAAGATGCTGAGGCTGATGGGCGCCAAGGTCGAGAGCACGCCCGCGAAGCTCGGCATGCCCGGCGCCATCGCCCGCGCGGACGCCATCCTGGCGCGCACCCCCAACGCCTGGATCGCGCGCCAGTTCGACAACCCGGCGAACCCCGCCGTGCATGAGGCGACCACCGCCGAGGAAATCTGGATCGACACCGAGGGCGCGGTCGATATGGTCGTGGGCGGGGTCGGCACCGGCGGCACGCTGACCGGCATCGGCCGGGCGCTGAAGCCGCGGCGGCCGGGGTTGCGGATCATCGGCGTCGAACCGCAGGAAAGCGCCGTGCTGTCCGGCGACAGCCCCGGGCCGCATCGCATCCAGGGCATCGGTGCCGGGTTCACCCCGGGCGTGCTCGACCCCAAGATGCTCGACGAGATCCGCACCGTGGCGGAGGCCGACGCCTTTGCCGCGGCCCGCGCCTGCGCCGAGGTCGAAGGCCTGCCGATCGGGATCTCGTCCGGGGCGGTGCTGCACGCCATGCTGGACCTGGCCGCGGAACCCGCCAACCGCGGCAAGCTGATCGTCGGGATCGCGGCGTCGTTCGCCGAGCGCTATCTATCGACCCCGCTGTTCGCCGGGCTGTAGGCCGTCCGTAGGCTTCAGCAAAGCCTTCCGCGGCACGAAGGATTTCCCGGGTTCTCGCTGCCGACCTCCCAAGGCCGGTGGTGGGCGCCAGGTGCGGACGCCGCCCCTCGCATGGTTCGGCCGGGCGAGGTATGATCGTCACGTAACAAGTCGACAGAGGCTGCCATGACCTTCGGACCACGCGCCGTTGTTCTCGCCTTGTTTCTCGCGTCTTGGTGCATCGCGCCCGCTTTCGCGAAAACCCTCGAAGTCGGGCCCAATGCCGAATACAAATTGCCGAGTGCCGCGCTGGACGCGGCGAACAACCGCGACGTGGTGAACATCGCCCCCGGCACCTATTTCGACTGCGCCATCATCAAGCAGAATTATATCACCATCCAGGGCAGCGGGCCTGGTGTGGTGCTGACCGACAGAGCCTGCGGCGAAAAGGCGCTGCTTGTCGTCAGAGGCCAGGATATCGTCATCCGGAACCTCACGCTGCAGCGTGCGCGCGTGCCCGACGGCAACGGGGCGGGCATCCGCTATGAGGGCGGCAACATGACGGTGGAGAACGTCCGCTTCATCAACAACCAGGACGGCATTCTCGGCGCTGCCGATCCGGATGGCACCGTGCGTATCACCGGCAGCGAATTCCTGCAGAACGGCACCTGCGAGCGCGCCTGCGCCCATGGCGTCTATTTCAATTCGCTCAAGCTGCTGCACATCGAGAAGTCACGGTTCTTCGAAACGAAGGATGGCCACCACATCAAGTCGCGGGCGTTGCGCACCGAGGTGGTCGACAGCGAACTGGCCGATGGCGAGAGCGGGGCCAGCAGCTACCTGATCGACATTCCAAACGGCGGCTCGTTGATCCTGCGCAACAACCGGATGCAGAAGGGGATTCACACCGGGAACCAGGCGAACGCCATTATGATCGGTGAAGAGGGGACCAATCAGCCCACCGAGGAAATCATCATCGCCAACAACACGTTCGTCAACGACCAGAACCGGCCGACCACGTTCGTGCACAATATCACCGCGACGCCCGCGCAATTGACCGGGAACAAGTTCGAAGGTCAGGTGCGCCCTTTCGAGGGGGATGGCTCTATCAAATAGCCTTCAGCGCGAACCGCGAATTGCGCGCGGCTGTCGGCCGCGTCAAGACGCTCGCGGCCAAGGTTTATCATCACACGATCGGCTGACGAGCACTACCGCGGTCAATGCTTGGGGGTGCGCCGCCTGCTCCGGGGGTGGCCCCCGTCGCGGACATGCCGCTGATCCGCGGCGCAGTGGTCAATCGGTCGGAAAAAACTCCCGCAGCGCCAGCACGCGCAACGCCGAGGCGAGCGGCTGGCCCGTGGACCGGCCGGCATCCACCGCCGACACAAGGCCCGCCAGGGTTTGCCCGCGTGCCGCCGCGACGCGGCTAAGCGCCGCCCAGAACTCCTCCTCCAGCGCCACCGATGTCCGGTGTCCGGCGAGCGAGAAACTGCGCTTGACCAGACTGCTCAGTTGCCACCTCCCATCATCGCCGGTCACGTCCACACGGCTGGATTGGCCGGATGGCGTGCCTGTGGTGCGATGGGCGACCTTCTACGCCATCCGGCTCAAGCGACGCCAAGGGTCGCGCGATCCTCGCAACGCCGTCGTAGCCTATGCGCAGGCAAAAGGCAGTAAAGACCCTGCGCGGTTTGTCCAGGTTGCCGGCGGACCGCCTACAAGTCGCGCCTTTGTGTGCTGTGGCGCCCACGTGGCGGCCGCCACGATTGGATGAATAACGTGAAAGGCACGTTCATCGCAAACGAAAACGGGCCCAATGGACCAAGACAAGCGTAATCGGGTCTGGGAAGGCAAGTTTACTTCGCGTGGCTGGCCTCCAAATTGATATAACAGATTATTAACGGCAATTGCCATAATACCGTGCTAGAAATCGAGTCCATCGGGATAGTATGTCGGCATAGTACGTACAGGGGTTTGTCATTTGATGGATGGTCCAGCAGCGCTGCCTGCGGCTCAGGATCACCCAACGGCGACAACGGCCGGTCCTGAGCCCCAGCCCGCTGCAGTCCAGTCTGCACCTGCCTATCCGCCCCCCGCTGCCCGGCCCACGCAGCACGGCCCCAGGGGCATCCTGTTCGACTTCAACCTCGGCTGCCGGGTGATCCTGCCGGAAGGCAAGTGGCGCCTCTGCCTGCGCGATCTCGACACCGGCAACGTCCTGTTCGAAACGCAGAATACCGGCGCCTTCGTCAACAGCAGCAAGCGCTACTTCGTCCGATTCCGCATCGAGGTCTGGGAGCAGGACGAACCCGTACTGCGGCATGACTACGACGCCAAGGGACGCGACGTGCTGATCCAGTTCCCGGTCGGCACCCTGGGCGATACGCTCGGCTGGTTCCCCTACGCGGTGAAGTTCCAGCAGCGCCACCGCTGCCGCCTCACCTGCGCGATGTCGGGGTTGATCATCCTGCTGTTCCGCGACGCTTACCCGGACATCACGTTCGTGACGCACGAACAGGTGCGCGCGGAGCAATTCTACGCCACATACTCGATCGGCCTGTTCTTCGACGATGCCGACTGCGTCTGGCAGCCCTGCGACTTCCGCCATGTGGGGCTGCATCGCACCGCCGGCTACATCCTGGGCGTCGATGCGGAAGAAGTGCCGCCACGGATCGCGTTTGCCGACGAAGGGCCGCCGCTGGCCGAACCGTATGTCTGCATCGCCGTGCAGAGTTCCAGCGCGTGCAAAAACTGGAACAACCCGAACGGCTGGCGCGAGGTGGTGCGTTTCCTGAAGGACAGCGGCTATCGCGTCGTCTGCATCGACCAGAAGCCGCTGCACGGCCACGGGCTGGTCTGGACCCACATTCCGCACGGGGCAGACGACGAAACCGGCGACCGGCCACTGGCCGAGCGGGCGCGCTGGCTGCGCCACGCCGCGTTCTTCGTCGGGCTATCGAGCGGGTTGGCGTGGCTGGCCTGGGCGGTGGGCACGAAGGTTGTGATGATAGCCGGCTTCACCCATCCGACCAACGAATTCGCCACCCCGTACCGGGTGATCAACTACCACGCATGCAACAGTTGCTGGAACGATCCGCGGGTGCGGTTCGACCACAAGGATTTCCTGTGGTGCCCGCGCCATGCCGGCACGCCACGCCAGTTCGAATGCACGAGGCTGATCACGGCGGCGCAGGTGCAACAGGCCATCCAGCGCATTCCGGGCTTTGGCAGCCACGAAACCGTCTCGACGCCATCATAGAATTTTCTCTCGGTTGACGAGGACAGTAGATGAGCACAACGCAAATCGACGCCGGCCACACCAGCAGCGGTCTCGTGCTGAGCGCTGGCGATGACCTTTTGGTCAGCGGCACGGCCATCGGCACCATCGTCAACAGCGGCGGCCTGGAGGACGTGTACGGGACGGCCAGCGGTAGCCAGGTGAGCAGCGGTGGCACCGAGTTGGTGGAATCCAGCGGCACGGCCGCCGGCACCACAGTGAGCCGCGGCGGTATCGAGATCGTATCCTCGGGCAGCACGGCCAGCGATACCACGATCGAAAATGGCGGCTACCTCGTTGTCCTGCCCGGCGGCACGGTGAACGGCACGATACGACAGCCGGGCGGTGCGGTCGTGTCGACTGGCGTCGTGATCTATCAGCGCCAGGCAGGGGTCGAAGTTTACACCACCGTCGCAAGCGGCGCCTCGCTTGGAGACGGGTGGACGGAATATGTTCTGCCCGGCGGCGTGGCCAGCAATACCAGGTTGAGCGGCGCCTCGCAGTATGTGGAATCCGGCGGCACGGCCGCCGGCACCACGGTGAGCAGCGGGGGTGTTCTCCATGTTAATGGCGGCATGGCGATCGACACCACGGTGGACAGCGGCGGCTTCCTCTATGTCAATGGCGGCTCGGCCATCGGCACCACGGTGAACACAGGCGGCGTCGAGATTGACAATGGCTCCACTCCCTGCTTCGTCGCCGGCACGCGCATCATGACCAATCAAGGCGAAGTGCCGGTCGAACGGCTGCGCGAGGGCGACTTGGTGCTGATCCATGGTGTTGGTGAATCGCTGCTGCCGGTGCGCTGGATCGGCCACAGGCGGATCGACATCGCGACCCATAAGCGGCCGACTGTTGCGTGGCCGATCCGCCTCCGCCGCGACGCCGTGGCGCCGGGCCAGCCGCACCGCGACCTGCTGGTCTCGCCCGATCACGCGGTGTTCCTTGATGGCATGCTGGTCCCAGCCAGGCTGCTGGTGAACGGCATGACGATCCTGCAGGACCGCACCTTTAACCAGGTAGACTACTTTCACGTGGAACTTGACCGCTATGCGATCCTGATCTCGGACGGACTGCTGACAGAGAGCTATCTCGACACCGGCAACCGGGCGATGTTCGAGAATGCCGTTCTCGCGCTGGTGCCGAACCACGAAATCTCCGTCACAGCCACGATGCAGTCCCGGAACGGGGATGCAGGTGCACCGTTTGCGGTCGCCACGGCGGAGGTCGAGCCGGTCCGGTGCCGGCTGGCGGCTCGCGCCGAGGCAATGGGCTTCACGCCCCCGCCGCCGATCGAGACCATAAGCGACCCCGATTTGCGGCTGGTGATCGGTGAACGGGTGATCCGTCCAATCGCCGGAGCGCAAGGGCGCCGATTCGTGTTCATGGTGCCGCCTGGCGCGAGATCTGTGTTGCTATGCTCGCGCGCGGCGTCCCCTGCCGACACCGACCCGTTCCGCGAGGACCGTCGGCGTCTGGGCGTCGCGGTGCGCCGCCTGCGCATGCACCGCGCCAACGGCTTTCGGGAGATCGCATTGGACGCGCCTACGCTGGTTCGGGGCTGGTGGGCCGTCGAGCGAACCCCCGGCGTCCTGTGGCGCTGGACCGACGGCGCCGCACAGATCCCCTTACCCGGCGACGCGATGATGCTGGAGTTCGAGCTGCACGGCACGCTGCGTTATCCGGTGCGATCACCCATTCAGCGCAAGGCGGCCTGATCAGCGCGGCGGGTGGTGGCAGCCCGAGGGACCAGGGCCGAACCGGCGCGGCGTGGCGGACATCGCAGTCGCTGTCCCTATCGGCAAACCGCCAGCCGCATGCAGGCCCAGACGGCGGCCTCGGCGACCACCGGGTCAGGGTCGGCGCGCAGACGATCGGCCACGGGGAGCAGTGCCGGATCTCCGGCATTGCCGATCGCAATCAGGACGTTTCGGACGAAACGATCGCGGCCGATGCGCTTGATCGGCGAGCCCGCGAACCGGATGCGAAACGCGGCATCGTCCAGCGCGGCAAGCTCGGCGAGCAGCGGCGCCGTGAGGTCCGCGCGGGCGCGCAGCGTTGCATGCGCCGTGGCGCGGGCGAAGCGGTTCCAGGGGCAGACCGCGAGGCAATCGTCGCAACCGTAAATGCGGTTGCCGAACAGCGGCCGCAGCGCGTGCGGGATCGGACCGCGGTGCTCGATGGTCAGGTAGGCGATACAGCGTGTGGCATCCAGCCGGTACGGCGCGGGGAACGCATCGGTCGGGCACGCCGCCAGGCAGCGCGTGCAGGACCCGCAGCGGTCAGCGTGCGGCGTGTCGGGCGGCAGCACCAGCGCGGTATAAACCTCGCCGAGGAACAGCCACGATCCGTGCCGGCGGGACACCAGGTTGGTGTGCTTGCCCTGCCAGCCGAGCCCGGCCTGTGCCGCCAGCGGCTTTTCCATCACCGGTGCGGTATCGACGAACACCTTGACCCCGGCGCCGAAGCGCGAGGCAATGAACTGCGCCAGATGCTTCAGCAGTCCCTTCGCAACGTCGTGGTAGTCGCGGTTGCGGGCGTAGACCGAAATGCTGCCGCGATCCGGCCGCCGCAGCGCAGCGAGCGGGTCACCGTCGGGCGCATAGGACAGGCCAACGGCCACGACGCTGCGCGCGTCCGGCCACAGCGCCTGCGGGTGGCTGCGCTGCTCGGTGCGGTCCGCGAGCCAGCCCATGTCGCCATGCTGGCCGGCGGCGAGGAATGCCCCCAGCCGGTCACGCGCCTCGGCGCCCAGTTCGGCGCGGCAGAACCCGACCGCGTCGAAGCCGAGCGCCAGCGCCTTGTCGCGGATCAGCGTCCTGGGGTCAGAAGCGGCCACGATACGGGGCGACATCCTGCGGCGGAATCCACGCGCCCTCGGGCGGGGCGCCGGTTTGCCAGAACACGTCGATCGGGATGCCGCCGCGCGGGAACCAGTAGCCGCCGATGCGCAGCCACACCGGATCGAGCAGCGCCACGAGCCGGCCAGCGATCTGCATGGTGCAGGCCTCGTGGAATGCGCCGTGATTGCGGAAACTGGTCACGAACAGTTTCAGCGATTTGCTCTCGACGATCCAGTCGCGCGGGATGCTGTCGATGACGATGTGCGCGAAATCCGGCTGGCCGGTGAGCGGACAGAGCGACGTGAATTCCGGGCAGGTGAAGCGCACGACGTAGTGCTTCCCCGGTGCGGGATTCGGCACGCGCTCCAGCGCGGCGTCGTCGGGGCTGGCCGGGATCGGCGCGGCGCGGCCGAGCTGGGTCAGGCCGGCATAGGCGTCTTCGGTCATGGGTTTGGCTCGTCCTCCCCTGGCGCTGTTGACCATGAAGCGCGGATGGAAGCGGCGTGGGCATCCAGCCTGCCGGCGACGATTGCGTCGCGCAGGCCGCGCATCAGCGCCTGATAATAGGTCAGATTGTGCCAGGTCAGCAGCATCGGGCCGAGCATTTCCCCCGCCTTGAACAGATGGTGCAGATAGGCGCGCGAGTGCCGGGTGCAGGCAGGGCAAGGGCAGCGGGCGTCCAGCGGCGCCGCGTCGTCGGCGAAGCGGGCGTTGCGGAGGTTGAACACACCCCGGCTCGTGTAGGCGCGAGCAGTACGGCCGGCGCGGGTCGGGATCACGCAGTCGAACATGTCGATGCCGCGCGCCACCGCGCCGATGATGTCCTCCGGCGTGCCGGCGCCCATCAGGTAGCGCGGCCGGCCGGCGGGCAGCAGGGGCACGGTGACGTCCAGCACGTCGAACATCGCGACCTGCCCCTCGCCCACCGCGAGCCCGCCGATGGCGTAGCCGTCGAACCCGATCGCGGTCAGGGCGGCGGCGGAGTCCGTCCGCAGCGCCGGATAGACGCTGCCCTGCACGATGCCGAACAACCCGTAGCCGGGGCGGGGCTGGAAGGCCTGCCGCGACAGCGCCGCCCAGCGCATCGACAGGTCGAGCGAGGCACGCGCCTGATCATGCGTGGCGGGGAACGGGGTGCATTCGTCCAGCGCCATGGTGATGGTGGCGTCAAGCTGGTGCTGGATCTCGATCGACCGCGCCGGGGTCAGCCGGTGGCGGCTGCCGTCGATATGCGACTGGAACGTGACCCCGTCGGCGTCGAGGTGGCGAAGCTGCGCCAGCGACATGACCTGGAAGCCGCCGGAATCGGTGAGGATCGGGCCTGGCCAGTCCATGAACCGGTGCAGGCCGCCGAGCCGCTCGATCCGACCCGCGCCGGGGCGCAGCATCAGGTGGTAGGTGTTGCCCAGCACGATCCGCGCGCCGGTGGCGCGCACCGCATCCGCGGTCATCGCCTTCACCGTGCCGGCGGTGCCGACCGGCATGAACACCGGGGTCTCCACCTCGCCATGCGCGGTGGCGAGCACGCCGGCACGGGCGGCACCGTCCGAGGCGATCGTATGGTGGTGGAAGGCAAGCGGGGCAGAGGGCATCATGGCGCTCGGAGTGCGCGCCGGCTGGGTCATGGTCAAGCGCGGGCGGTTGCCGGGCGTCGTGTCCGGCACACATACCAGCGGCCTCGTCCGATAACCGCTCGGTGCCCTGTAGCGTGGACGAGCGAAGCGCACCGATGCCACGCAGCACCGCAGCGGCGGAAGCGCTTCGCTTGTCCGCCTACCGCCAAATCGGCGAACCCATTCAGCGGCGCACTGCCGCGCTCGTGGCCTGGCCACGGTCCAGAAGCCAGAAGGCGGCAATCCGGCGCGCGGCGGACAAACCGGCATGCACCACCCACGGGCCAGCGTAGCCGCTCGCGGGCGCGCCGGGATCGACGGGAAATCCGTGCCCGATGCCGGGGAGCGTCCACAGCTCCACGGAAGGCGGTCGGTCGGGGCGACCCCACGTGCGACGCCGATGCCCTGGCGTCAGCTCGTCGGTCCTCGGCACCGCGAACTGGCCGTGCAACTCGCTCCACTGCGCCGCGAGCGCCTCGGCGTTCGCAGGATCAACGGTGCGATCACGGCTGCCTTGCCAGATCGAGATGCGTGGCCACACTTTCCGCGATCGCGCCCGCGTGACCTCACGGACATCGCTCGCCAGCGCCTGCCGAGTGCGCGACGAATTCGCCCGCCGCATGTGGAGCATCGCCCCGACCTGGGTCTTGGCGCAGCCAACCGGCATGCCTGCGACCACAGCGCCGGCTGCGAAGACGGCAGGGTAAGCGGCCAACATTGCCGCGGCCATGCCAGCGCCCGCGGAAAAGCCCACGATGAAGACCCGCCTGCGATCGGATGCATAGCGTGCGACCGCGACGCGCACCATCTGGCGGATCGACATCGCTTCCCCGCTGCCACGACGGACGTCGTCAGCGCGAAACCAGTTGAAGCACCGGCCGCGATTGTTGTCGTGAATCTGTTCCGGCAGCAGAAGCGCGAACCCCAACTCGTCCGCGAGTGCGAGCCAGCCGGACTCGGCGGCGAATGCTGCGGCCTGCTGGCCGCAGCCGTGCAGGACGACAACCAGAGGCCGGCCCGCGCGCAGCCGCGGGCGCGCATGCACCAGCATCCGCAACGCCCCCGGATTGGAGCCGAACCCTGCGACTTCCGACACGCCGGCCAGCGCCACCCGGTCCCGCAGCGCGCCCCGGACCAGGCCGCCCAGCAGTGTTACCGCCCGGGCTCGCGGTTGTCGGGAGAACAGCATATCAGGCGAACCTACGCGCGGACGGCAACGAGGGAGGCGCCCCTCATCTTCGCCGCTTAGGCGTGAAAGCGGAAAGCCATGCGCCCGTCCAGTCGCGCGCAGCCTTCTTGGCCACTGCGACGCCGTGGCGTTTCGCCGCTGCCGTCGCCTGTCCGCGCGCGCGATTGGCCACCGCATTCGCCCCGCTCAGCCACATGCTCATAAACGGGTTCTTCTTCATCCATGGGTTCGACATGACGGCTCACTTCGTCTTGGCACCCGCAACCCGCTCCGTAGGGCGCCGCCTCAAGCTGGAGCGGCAGCTTACGGGAAGGCACAGTCTGTCCGCGTTCAGGCAATTGTCCCTTCGCCACAGCCGGATCGCCGCTTTCCCTGCGTTGAGGCGCCGCCGCCTCGCGCTAGCGGCCGGTGAGGATCCGCTCCACGAGTTGCTTGACCGATGGGATGAAGCCGTTGGAGTAGAACGGGTCCTTGCCGAAACGGTAGGCGTTGTGGCCGCTGAACACCAGGTTGCGGTCCATCGAACCTTCGTCCGTATCATGCGCCGCGCCCTGCAGCGCCTTCTGGATGCAGAAGCTGCGCGGGTCGGCCTTCTTGCCGTTGGAAAGGTCGGCGCTGTGCTGGCTCCAGTTGGAGAACCGGCACTGGCTCAGGCACCCCATGCACCCGGCTTGATCCACCAGGATTTCATGTGCCTGCTCCGGCGTCACGAAAATCAGCGTGGAATCCGGTGTGCGCATCGCCTCCGTGAAGCCCTCTGCCTCCCAGCCGCGGACGTGAACCAGGTCGGGGGGCGTGAGGTAGGTGATGCGCTTGCGCGGACCGACGCCGTATTCGGCGATGTGCTCGCCGACCGGCTCGGGCGAATAGGCGACCTGGCGGTCGTTTCGATGACGCAATTCCTGAATGAAGTTGTTGTTGATCGCGCTGGAGTAGAAGCCGGTCGGGCTGAACCGGTTCAGGAACACATCGCCGTCCTGCAGCGTCAGCAGGCGCTGCTTCCAGGCGTCGGGAATCGGGCTCTCCTCGGTCAGCAGCGGCCGCGTGCCGAACTGGAATGCAATCGGCCCCAGCTCGGGATTGTCGATCCAGTGCTCCCACTCCTCCAGCCACCAGACGCCGCCGGCCATGATGATCGGGGTCTGGTTAAGGCCGAACTCGCGCATCTGCTTGCGCAACGCCAGCACGCGCGGATACGGGTCCTCCGGCCTGGCCGGGTCCTCGCTGTTCGACAGGCCGTTATGGCCGCCGGCCAGCCAGGGGTCCTCATACACCACGCCGCCCAGCAGACCGGCCGCCTTGTGGTAGGCGCGCTTCCACAGCGCGGTGAACGCGCGGGCCGATGAGACGATCGGGTAGTAGTGGACGTTGAACCGCGCGGCGATCTCGGACAGGCGGTACGGCATGCCGGCGCCGCAGGTGATGCCGTTGATGATGCCTTTGGCCTGCTCCAGCACCTCCGTGATGATGCGTTCGGCGCCGCCCATCTCCCACAGGATGTTGGCGTGGATGCGGCCCTTGCCGCCGGCCAGGTCGTAGGCGCGGCGGGCCTGGGTCAGCGCGCCCCGGATCGCGTAGGCAATCAACTCCTCATGCCGCTCGCGGCGGGTATGGCCATGGTAGATCTGCGGGATGGGACGGCCGTTTTCGTCGTAGCTGTCGGCATTCACCGCGCTGAACGTGCCGATTCCGCCCATCGATGCCCAGCGTCCGGAGGACAAGCCGGTGGAGACGGCGACGCCTTTGCCGCCTTCCACCAGCGGCAGAACGTCGATGCCACCCATATGGATCGAATTGATAGCCTTCATGGCCCGCTACTTTCCCCGCCGTCCGCTTAAGCGCCACGCTTAGGGCGTCCCGCCACCGGATGAAAGGTGTTTCCATTCGGTGGCAGGTCGCCGCAAGCGCGATGTGGGCTATTGTGCAGCGGGCGCCACGCCCTCGCCCCGATCGCCGCGCGGCTCCCGGTCACCGCGTTGCGGCTTGGCCCCCACCTTCTCGGTGATGTCCTCGCCGGTCGCCTGATCGACGACGCGCATCGACAGCTTCACCTTGCCGCGCTCGTCGAAGCCGATCACCTTCACCTTCACCGCATCGCCAACGTTGACCACATCCGCGGTCTTGGCGACCCGGCCCTGCTGAAGTTCGCTGATGTGAACCAGGCCGTCACGCGAGCCGAGGAAGTTGACGAAGGCGCCGAACTCGGCGGTCTTCACCACCTTGCCGTTGTAGATCACCCCGATCTCCGGCTCGGCGACGATGCCCCTGATCCAGTCGATCGCGGCCTGCGCCTGCTCGGTGTCGGTGGCGGCGATCTTGATGGTGCCGTCGTCGTCGATGTCGATCTTGCACTGGGTCTGCTCGACGATCTCACGGATCACCTTGCCGCCGGTGCCGATGATCTCGCGGATCTTCTCCTTCGGCACGCTGATGATCGTGATGCGCGGCGCGGTCGAGGCGACGTCGTCGCGTGCGCCGGTGATGGCCTTGGCCATCTCGCCCAGGATGTGCAGCCGCCCGTCCTTCGCCTGGTCGAGCGCGATGCGCATGATCTCCGGCGTGATGGACGTGATCTTGATGTCCATCTGCAGGCTGGTGACGCCCGTCTCGGTGCCGGCCACTTTGAAGTCCATGTCGCCGAGATGGTCCTCATCGCCAAGGATATCGGACAGCACGGCAAAGCCGCGATCCTCCTTGATCAGCCCCATCGCGATGCCCGCGACCGGCCGCTTCAGGGGAACGCCGGCGTCCATCAGGGCAAGCGAGGTGCCGCACACCGTCGCCATCGACGAACTGCCGTTGCTCTCGGTGATCTCGGAGACCACGCGCAGCGTGTAGGGGAACTTCTCCTTCTCCGGCAGCAGTGGGTGAACCGCGCGCCAGGCGAGCTTGCCGTGGCCGATCTCGCGCCGGCCGGGGCTGCCCATGCGGCCTGCTTCTCCCACCGAATAGGGCGGGAAATTGTAGTGCAGCATGAAGTGCTCGCGGTACTCGCCTTCGAGCGCGTCGATGATCTGCTCGTCCTGGCCGGTGCCCAGCGTGGCGACGCAGAACGCCTGCGTCTCGCCGCGGGTGAACAGCGCGGAGCCATGGGCGCGCGGCAGGATGCCCACTTCGGCGATGATCTGGCGGACGGTCTTGGTGTCGCGGCCGTCGATGCGCAGGCCGGTGTCCAGGATGGCGTTGCGGACGATGTCCGCCTCCAGGTCCTTGAACTGCGCCTTGGCCAGCTCGGCGCTTTGGCCTTCGGTGACCAGCGTCTCGATCGCCTGCTTCTTCACGGCGTCGATCGCGTCGTGCCGTGCCTGCTTGGCGGTCTGGCGATAGGCTTCGGTCACACCGGCGCGGGCCAGCTCACCGAGGCGGGCCTGGACGGTGCGCTGCTCCTCCGAGGGCTCGGGCAGCGGCCAGGGATCTTTCGCGGCGTGCTCGGCCAGTTCGATGATCGCCTGGATCACCGGTTGGAACGCCTTGTGGCCGAAATTGACGGCGCCGAGCATGACCTCCTCGGTCAGTTCCTGCGCTTCCGACTCCACCATCAGCACGCCCTCGGTGGTGCCGGCGACCACCAGGTCGAGCTTGGAGTCGGCAAGCTGCTCGGCGGTCGGGTTGAGCAGGTACTGGCCGTTCCGGTAGCCGACGCGGGCGGCGCCGACCGGGCCGAAGAACGGGATGCCCGATAGCGTCAGGGCGGCGGAGCAGCCGACCAGGGCCACGATGTCAGGGTCATTCTCCAGATCGTGGCTCAGCACGGTGGCGATGACCTGGACCTCGTTGCGGAACCCCTCGGGGAACAGCGGGCGCAGCGGCCGGTCGATCAGGCGGGAGGTCAGTACCTCGTTCTCGTTCGGCCGTCCTTCACGCTTGAAGAACCCGCCGGGGATCTTGCCGGCGGCGAACGCCTTCTCTTGATAGTGCACCGACAGCGGGAAGAAATCCTGCCCGGGCTTGGAGGTCTTCAGACCAACGACGGTACACAGCACGATGGTGTCGCCGTAGCGGGCCAGCACGGCGCCATCGGCCTGCCGCGCGATCTTGCCGGTTTCCAGGACCAGCTTGCGGCCGCCCCAGTCGAGTTCCTTGCGGAAATAATTGAACAAATCGTTCTCCGTCCCATGGATGCGCGGCATCGGCGGACGGCAAACCGGGCGATCCGGGCTGCTTCCTGGTCGGGAGGCGGCGTCTCGGGCCACATGGAAGGCGGACTACCCCAGGAACCAAGCAGAAGCGTGGCTGGCGCAGCCGTTTGCCATGTGACCGGAAACGCCGTCGCGGGTCCCGCACCGAGGGAATAGCCGGGTCGGCGGCATGTCGGTCCGCCGCTTGTCGCGGCGTTCAGGGGCGAACCGGCCCCCGTCGGTATTTTAATGTCGCCCGGCGGCAACCGCCGGACGACATCAAGAAGCTGGTATCTGAGGCCTATCGACGCAAGTTAAGGCGAGCGATCAGGGCTTCGTAGCGGGCCTTGTTCTTCGCCTTCAGGTAATCGAGCAGCCGGCGGCGGCGACCCACCATCATCAGCAGGCCGCGGCGCGAATGGAAATCCTTGGCGTGCGTCTTGAGATGCTCGGTCAGGTTGCTGATCCGCTCGGAGAGCAGGGCGACCTGGACCTCGGGGCTGCCGGTATCCGCCGGCGCGGTCGCATGTTCTTCAATGAGCGCCGTACGGCGCTCCGCAGTAATCGACATCGTGCCAGTCTCCTGAATAAGGGGTTTCGCGGCGCGTGGGCGGTGCCGGACCTAAAGGCGCCGGATCAAAGCAACCGCTCGGGCTTCAGCAAGCCGTCTTCCAGACGGCACAGCCCGATCACGCGGCCCCCCGCCATGGCGCGCGCCAAACCCCCCGCGGGGTCGGCGGACGCCGGAATGCGACCCATCAGCGTAACCAGGCTGATTGCCTGGCCATGCTTCAGGTCGCCTGCCTCCGCCTCTGTCAAGGCCAGCGCCGGGATGTCGGCCAGCGCGGTCGCGACCGGGAGCAGGAGGTCCGGGGAAGCCGGGGCGGTATCATCCGGCGCGCGCAGTTTGTCCAGCGGAATCGCCTGGGCATCGGTGAATGGTCCCACCCGCAGCCGGCGCAGGGCCGACACGTGGCCCAGCGTGCCGCACGCCAGCGACAGGTCGCGCGCCAGGCTGCGCATGTAGACGCCCTTGCCCGAGGCGACCTCGAACACGGCGTGGTCGGGGTCGGGGCGTTCCACCAGTTCGAACCGGTCTACCCGGGCCGGGCGCGGCTCCAGGACCGGGGCGCGGCCCTCGCGGGCCATGTCGTAGGCGCGCTCGCCGGCGATCTTTACGGCCGAGTAGGCGGGCGGCACCTGCATGATCTCGCCGCGAAAGCGGACCAGGGCGGCGGCGATCTGCCCGTCGGTGGGGCGGATCGCGGAGGTCTCGGTGATCGCGCCGTCGGCGTCGTCGGTGTCGCGGGCCTCGCCGAAGCGCAGGGTGAACCGGTACAGCTTGGTGCCGTCCATGACGTAGGGGACGGTCTTGGTGGCCGCGCCGAACGCGATCGGCAGGACCCCGGTGGCCAGCGGATCGAGCGTGCCGCCATGGCCCGCCTTCTGCGCGTCGAAGGCGCGGCGGACGCGGTTGACGACGTCGGTGCTGGTGAGCCCGGGGGGCTTGTCGATGATCAGCCACCCGTCGAGCGGGCGGCCACGCGGCTTGCGGCGGGACATTGGGCGGACTTTCGAGTGAGGACGCGGCGGAACCGGCGCGGCGCGCCCGCCCGTCCTTGCCAAAGCGGGGGGGACTAGGGGGAGGGGAGCGCAGATGTCAACCGGAAGACACGATCGCGCTACGATCGTCCCGGCGCCAAGGAGGGCGATGTCCAGGCGCGATGTCGAGGGTTGGTGTCCCTGTCGTCGCCGGGCGGATCGGGCGGAAAACGTGCTGTCCTGGAACGCGTACCTGGTTCTTCAGGTTCGCAGGCCGCCGCGGGGCCGTCAGGTGAACGCCGGCAGCTTCAGCAGTACGTCCTCGCCTTCGACCCGGACGTCGAAAACCTGGATGGCCGTCTGGCAAGGCGCCGCCACCGCCTGCCCGGTGCGCACGTCGAATTTGCCGCCGTGCAGCGGGCACTCGACCACGCCGCCCTCCAGGAATCCGTCCGAGAGCTGCGCGTATTCGTGGGTGCAGACGTTGCTGGTGGCACGGAACTCGCCGCCGCTCAGGTTGTACACCGCGATATCGAGGTCGCCGGCGCGCACCCCGACCATCTCACCCTCCGCGACGGCCGCGGCGGCGGCCACACGCACCCAGCCAGCATCTGCCATTGGGTCTTCTCCCGGAATTATTTGCCTGCAGCATGCCAGCCGCGGCCAAAAGGGCCAAGCGCCACGAGTGGCGCTGGAAGGCGCAAACCGGTAATATGTTCGCCATGCGCGCATCCATTCTGCTTGTCGCGGCTGGGCTGGCGCTTGCTGCCGCCGCCGCAGCCGTGGCGCAGGTCCAGTTCGAACCCCAGGGGCTCCTGCCCCCGAAGCCGAAACCTGCTCCCGCGGCACCGCAACGCCTCACCTCGCTGTCCTGGCCGCGGCTCGACCCCGGGGCGCCGTTGTGCCGGACGGAGGGAGACTTGCTCCGCCGTGCGGCAAACGCGACCGCCGCTGCGGCCGGCGGCGTCGCCAGCGAGCCCGCCGATTGTCGCATCATCCACAGCCCGACGCCGGTCGAGATCGTCGAGCGCCGCGCGCCTGGACGCACCCAGGTACGCGTCACCGCGGACGGCTCGACCGGATGGACCGACGTCTGGCTGCCCCAACGCGCGCCGGCGCGATAGCTCGCTATGCCCGGACCCGTCCACGTCATCGTCGGCGCCGGCCAGGCTGGCGCATGGGCCGCGGTCGCCATGCGCCAGGCCGGCTTCACTGGCCGGATCGTGCTGCTGGGCGAGGAGCCCTGGCGCCCCTACGAGCGCCCGCCGCTGTCGAAAACCATGCTGACCGCGCAGCCGGAACCGCCGATCAGTCATTTCCATACCGAAGCCCGCTACGCGGACCTGCGGATCGAACTGCATCTCGATACCGTCGTCGAGTCGATCGAGCCCGCAGCGCATCGGGTTCACCTGAGCGGCGGCGGCGAGCTTGGATACGACCGTCTGCTGCTCGCCACCGGGGGCCAGGCTCGCCGCCTGCCGATCCATGGCGGCGAGCGGGCACTCACGCTGCGGACGCTTGAAGACTCGTGGGCGATCCGCGCCCGGCTTGGACGGGCGCGGCACGTGCTGTGCATCGGCGGCGGCGTGATCGGACTGGAGATCGCAAGCTCCGCCCGCAAGCGCGGTTGCGCGGTGACGGTGCTGGAAGCGATGCCGCGGGTCATGGGCCGCGCCGTTTCTCCCGAAGGCGCATCCTTCATCGAGGCTTTGCATCGCGAGAATGGCGTCGTCCTGCATACCGGTGTGATCGTAGAGTCAATCGATGATGCCCCAGCCGGCGACAACGCCCGAGCCGGCGACAACGCCCGATCCGGCCGGCTGCGTGTGACGTGCCGGAATGGTTCGGCTTTCGATGCGGACCTGGTGATCGCCGGGATCGGCATGCAGCGCAATCTGGCGCTGGCCGAGGCGGCGGGGCTGTCGCTGGAAGGCGGCATTGTGGTGGATCAATGGGGCCGCACCAGCGCCCCTGATATCTACGCCGCCGGCGACGTGACGGCGTTCTTCCACCCGCTGTTCAAGCGGCGGCTCCGGCTCGAATCCTGGCGCCACGCGCAGAACCACGGCCTGGCAGTCGGCCGTGCGATGTGCGGCGGCGAGGCGCCGCCCTATGACGACGTGCCCTGGTTCTGGACCGAACAGCACGGCGTCAATCTGCAGGTGGCCGGGCTGCCCGCGGAGGCCGCGCGCACCATTGTCATCGGCGATCCCTTTACCGCCGTGCACCTCGCCGAGGACGGGTGCGTCATTGGCGTGACCGCGGCCGACAATCCGCGCGAGGTTCGCGCCGGTATGGCAATGATCAAGGCGCGCGTGCCGATCGACGAAGCGGCGCTCGCCGATCCCAGGGTCCTGCTGCAGAAGCTGGTTCCGCCCTGATCGCGACGGCTGTGTGAGCCGATCCGGCAGCCTCGGGGCGTGCCGTCCAGTCCTGGTTTTTCTGAGCAAAGCGACCGTGCCGGGGTTTGGCCCCTCGGTAACACATCCTGAACTTCCACCATCCAGGCTGTCTCGCAAGGCTTGTATATCCCATCGCGATAGGTTAAATCTCCCATGGTCACCGTGCTTCGGGCGCACGGCCTGCGCGTGGTTATCTTCGTTGACGACCATCACCCGGCTCACGTCCATGTCTTCGGTGACGGTCAGGCCAAGATCAATCTGCTTGGTGCCGGCGGCACCCCCTGGCCTGATCTGGACGGAGGGCATGACCCGCGACGAAGTTCGCCAGGCCATGCATATCGTGACCGAGCGGCAGGCGCTGCTGCTGGCCCGGTGGGAGGACATCCATGGCCGAGTTGACTGACGCCCAGATCGATGCCGCCGCCGAACGCGGCCGGATCGCACACAGCGAGGAACCGCGGGCACGAGCCGCCCGCTATGACCGCGACCTCGGCCGGTTGGTCGTCGCGCTGACGAACGGCTGCACCTTCACCTTCCCGCCGCGCCTGGCGCAGGGTCTGGAGACCGCAACCGAGGATCAGTTGGCCCAGGTCGAAATCCTCGGTGCGGGTTATGGCCTGCATTGGGAAGCGCTCGACGCCGATCTGTCGATCCCCGGGCTGCTCGCCGGCTTGTTTGGAACCAAGGCCTACATGGCCCGGCGAGCGGGGCAGGCGACGTCCCCGGCAAAGGCGGCGGCGGCACGGGCGAACGGCGCGAAGGGCGGGCGCCCTCGCAAGTCAGCCCGCGGGTGACGGCTGAGAGCGGTCTTTGCCGGTAGGATTGGCACCACTCGTGGCCGGACGGCCTGTCCGATGATCACGATTCTTGGTCGTAATAAGATGGCAGAGAAGCGAATCTTGATTCGCCGCTGCAGTGCCGCGGGCGGCAATGGCGGATGGCGCAAGAGCTTATCCGCCCTACCCGGTTTCAACCGGTCAATACAATGAGCGGTTTGTTTGACAATTTTCATCGCGCCCGATCCGGGAGGGCGATGACTCACGCAGCCTGCCGCCAAGCCCCAATCAGCAGCGCCTTGCCCCCGCCCACGCGCGCATCCCGGGCAATCGCGTCGGTGGCGCGCAGCAGAAGCGTCGGCTGGTCCGACGCCAGCACCAGCATGTAGCGATAGCCGAACAGCGGCCCCGGCAACGGCACGGATTCCACCGTCACCACGGTGAAACCGATCTTCGACAGCGCCGCGACCACCAGCGAGAACGCCTTCGATCCCGACGGCGCCTCCAGCATGACCGCGATGCGGTCGGCATGTTGCTGGTCCAGCTTTTCCAGAGTCTTCGCGATCGCGAAGAAGCTGGTCGCGTTGTCCTTGTTGTCCTGAATGCGCTCGGCGAGGGCGTCCAGCCCGTAAAGCTTCCCCGCCGCCGGCCCTGCCAGCGCGGCGTTGCCGCTATCGCCCTTGGCCACCTGCTCCGCGGCGGCGGCGGTGGAGCGCGTCTCCTGCCATTTCGCGCCCGGCAGGTTCTGGTAAAGCCACAGCGCAGCCTCGCCGAGCGCGCTCGGATGCGACAATACCGTCTTCACGTCGCCGAGCTTCGTGCCGGGCTTGGCCAGCAGTTCGATGTCGATCGGAATATGCACCTCGCCCACGACCCGCACCCCCGGATCGAGCGCGGCGAGCAATACGTGGGTTGTCTCCGCCGGGAAGCCGCTGCTGGTGGCCACGGCGGGGATCAGCGCGGCGGGCTTGTCGCCCGACCGTACGGCCTCGATCAGCCTGGTGATCGACTCCATCGGCACGGCAGCGTCGTAGCCTGGCACGCGCGCGAGATAGATCTGCGCCGCCTGCTCGGAATAGGTGCCGCGGGGGCCGAGATAGGCCAGGTCCTCGGCGGCCGCGCTGCCAACCCAGATGCCGGTGCATAGCGCCCAGGTCAGGCCCGGCCATCGCAGCATCCGCATCACGGTCCTCCGTCGCGGTCAGCCGGCGGGCGCTTTCAAAGGGGCGCACGCGGCAGCGAGCCAAGCGCGCGCCGGGTCGCCGAGGCTCGGCCCGATCTCCTTGAACACCCTGGCGTGATAGGCGTCCAGCCAGGCGAGTTCGTCCGGGTCGAGCAGCCCAGGCTCCACCAGCCGGCGGTCGAACGGCGCGAGCGTCAGCGTCTCGAACCGCAGGAACGGCTTGCCGGCGGCGGGCATGTTCACCGGCTGCACCAGCACCAGGTTCTCCAGCCGGATGCCGTAATGGCCGGGCAGATAGAAGCCGGGCTCGTTCGACAGGATCATCCCTGACGCAATCGGCACCGGGCGGGCCAGCCGCGACAGGCTGACCGGGCCTTCATGCACCGACAGGTAGGAACCGACGCCATGGCCGGTGCCGTGGTCGTAATCCAGACCCGCCTGCCACAAGGCGCGCCGGGCGAACGCGTCAACATGGGAGCCGCAGATGCCCTGCGGGAACACCAGCGATGCGATCGCGATATGCCCCTTTAGCACGCGGGTAACGCGGTCGCGCAGTTCGGCCGGCGGGTCGGCGGGGCCGATCCACACCGTGCGGGTGATGTCGGTGGTGCCGTCCGGATACTGTGCGCCGGAATCGATCAGGTATGGCTCGTTCGGCCTGATCGGGCGATCGGACTCCGGCGTGACGCGGTAGTGGATCACGGCGCCATGTTCGCCCGCCCCGGAAATCGCCGGGAAGCTCTCGCCGCGGAACGCGTCCGACGCGCCGCGCAGCGCGATCAGCTTCGCCGCCGCGGTCAGCTCGGTTTGCGTGCCGCGCGGGCCGGCCTCCGACAGCCAGTGCAAGAACCGGCAGATCGCGACCGCGTCGCGCGCATGGGCGGCGCGGGCGCCCTGCTGCTCGACCGGGTTCTTGCAGGCTTTCGGCAGCAGACACGGGTCGGGTCCCGCCACAACGGTTGCGCCGGCCGCCCGCAGGGTCTGAGCGAACCAGGCGGGCGCGCCGGCCGGATCGACCCGCACCTGCTTGCCGCCCAGCAGGGCCAGCGCCGGCGCCAGCGCGTCCCGGCCGGCGGCGGTCACCTCGATGCCGAGCCAGGCGCGGGTTTCGTCCGACAGCTTGGCCGGGTCGATGAACAGCTCGGTCCGCGCGTCGGCATGCACCAGCGCGAAGCCGAGCGCGAACGGCGTGAACGGCACATCGGCGCCACGGATGTTGAGCAGCCAGGCGATCGAGGCGGGGTCGCTGATCACCGCCGCGTCCTGTTGCGCAGCCGTCAGCGCCGCGGCGATGTCGGCCCGCTTCTCCGCCGACGGCTTGCCGGCGTAGATGAGCGGATGCGGCACGGCGGGAGCGGCCGGCGGAGCCGGCCGGTCGGTCCAGATCGCATCCACCGGGTTGCTTGGGGTGGCCTGCATGACCAACCCGGCTTCGGTATAGCGCGCCAGGGCCTCCTCGCTGATCAGCAGCGGGTCGTAGCCGATTCTGGCGCCGGCGGGCGCCGTCTGCTTGAGCCACGCCGGCGGCGGATCTTCGGTGATGTGGCGCCGCTCCCACAGCGCGGGGTCGGTCTCGGCGGCAAGCTGCAGCGTGTAGCGGCCGTCGGTGAACACGGCGGCGCGGTCGGGCAGTACTACTGCAAGCCCCGCACTGCCGGTGAAGCCCGTGAGCCAGGCCAGCCGCTCGGCCGAAGCGGGCACGTACTCGCCCAGATGTTCATCGGCGCGCGGGACGATGAAGCCGTCCAGCCCCTGGCGGGCAAGCTCTTCGCGCAAGGCGATCAGACGGCCAACGGGGTCCAGGGTCACGGCGCATCCCCCGCCGGCCGGATCGCAGAAAACGTCATGGCTGCTCAATACCTCATGTTCCGGCAATCATCTCAGGAGCCTTGCGGTCTATGGTTCAAAGTACGGGCGAGGTGACATGCTTGGCCCCGGGATGCACAAGCCGGAGACAATGACCGACCGGGCGCCGGCCGATAAGGGTCCCCGACCCGAGCCGACATTCCGCAGTTGCTCGCCGGCGCTTGCCATTCGGTGCCTGACCGGCTGGATCGCTTCCCAGCGCGTGCGGCACCCGGCATTGGGGCGCCATCTTAGGCCAGCTTGGAGCACTGAGCGCCAGCGGATTTCCTGGCTTTGCCACGGCGGACGGCTCGGCAAGCATGCCGGGCGGCCGGGCCGAAGCCGACGAAGCCCGGTTACGCACCATCCCGGCGGAACATTTCGAAGCGTCCATTCGGGCGGTCAGCAGAACAGCAGCGCCTGTGACCGCTTTGGGTGGTGAGCGGACATGTAAGGCATGTCCTGTCGAACAGGGTTTTCGACGCTTCAGGTCGCCGCGCCGAGATACGCATAGACCAGATATGCATCGGCGAAGGCTTCCGTCTGGCGCAGGCTTCTCACGTGGAGCGCGGATGCCTGCGTAACCATGCATCGATACCAACACACGCCGTTCTGCGGCGTCGCCGGCCCGTCCACCCAGGTCGATCCGTTCCAACCCTGATAACGCTGGGTTCCAGCGGGCGACTCGATCTGCGGCTCTGCCGTAACGGCAGCGGGACCCATCACCGCCAGGATCGAGACCCGACCGACGTTCGAGGCCTCCGCCCACCGGACAAGGAGTGTTCCGTAGTATTTCTCCTCCGTCTCGCCCTGCTCCAGCAGCGTGCTCGTCATCGTCTTATTTTTGTTCTCGTAGCACCCGATCAACTCCGTCGGTGCTCGGTTGATCCCCAACACCTTGACGGCCCAGTCTTGCGCCGATTCCGCGACGATGGCTGTGACCACATCCGGGAACGGAAACGGCCGCGCGGGCGCGATCAGGCTCTCGGTGTCAAGATAGGCGAAAATCGAAAACGGAGCAGACAATTCCACGCCCTGTTGGAGGTAGCTTTTGGCGAACCACGTTCTCGCGCGCGGAACGACGGCGCGGTACCAATAGACGCCGTTCTGCGGGGTCGCCACGCCTTCCACCCAGGCCGTTCCGTTCCAACCTTTGTAGCGTGAGTTTCCATCTGCGGAATGCGCCTCGGCCCTGACCATGGGAGCACCCTGGCCCACCACCGCAAGCACGGAGACCGCGCCGACAGAACAGTCCTCGCCCCAGTCCACGACGATCGATTGCAGGCTGTTGTTGACCTCGCTCGATACCGAGTTCGTCCCCTCCACAAACGTACCGATGAGTCCATTTGGAGCCGACTTGTTGATCCCCAACACGCCGCGCACCCAGGCATCCTCAGAATCGGCCAGCACAGGCTTGAGCGAATCCGCGTTCGGGAACGGGAACGGGAGGGTCGGCGCCGTCGCGAGCTCTGTCACCACATACGCATACAGCGTAAAGGGGAGGGTCCCGACCTCGCCCTGCCGGTAGGTTTTTGCGTACAGCGTTTGTGCACGCGTCACCCGGGCTCGATACCAATAGACGTCGTTCTGCGCGGTCGCGGGCCCGTCCGCCCAGGTTGTTCCGTTCCAACCCTGGTATTCGAGTGGCGGTTGGTCTGGCGTATAGATCTTGATATCGACGACGGCCGCGCCCCCACCCACGACGGCGATGATGGACACCACATCGGCCGCGGAATCCGCCCATTCGATGACGACCGACTGGAGGGACGCCTCTTGCACGCTCGTCATTGACCGCTTCGTCGCATCAAAATGCCCTTGGATGCTGGTCGACGGCTTGTAGAGTGAAAGCACGCTGCGCGCCCAGGCCTCTGCTGTATCCGTAAGAATGGCTGTCACCCGGTCCTGGAACGGATAGGGCGGCGTCGGCATCACATCGGGGCCACCTTGGGCTTCCACCGTGGCGTCAAGGCACCAGTCCTCCATACCGACCGCATAACAAATCTGGTAGACCGCCCCCTGGCCGTCTTCACGCGCATCAAACTCTACCGCGACCTCGATTTTTGCGGAGCCATCCAGATCGTCGGCGCTCGCACTCGATGGAACCCTGGGGATCGTGATGCGGCCGATGTCGATGTCGAACGAGTGTGGATCGTGCTCGCGGAATTGAATGGTCACATCCTCGCGGTCGATCGGAAACCGGAAGTAGGAGCCGTATTGCTCCTGAAAGTAGACCTCGGTGTCCTTCTCCATTTGATAAGTCTTTGGCCCATCCTTCGGTGGGAAGAACCGGCCATCGACGTGTGGATCACCTCCCGGCGGAACATGCACCAGGTACACGTCATCCATGCCTTCGATAAATTGGCCGATATACGCGAGAAAATCCTGGACGCCTTCCAGAACTTCCGAGGCTGCCTTGAAGCCCGCACGCATGGCCTTCGCCCGGGGACGCGGATTGTATTTGAGGGCGATAGCGGCGGCATCGGACACATTCTTCGCAGCCCCGACAATACCATTCAACAGCGGTGTGTTCATACCCGCAGACTGCTTCTCGCAGCGGACGCCGAGGACACGCAAGGTCGGGATGCGGTTCGTGAGGATGCGGTAGTCCAGCTCATACCGGGCGCTGCTCGTCGTCGTGTCAACGAGCTTGCCGGAGGTCCGGGAATGACGATCGAGGTGATACACGCCCAGGAGATCGTTCGACGGATGGTTGTCATCGTCCGGCTGGTCCCGATCCCACACTTCGATCCGCACTGTGGTGTCGTAGTCGACTCGAACAGCCATGTTCATGCTATTCGACTCGCTGTTGTCGAAGTTGACAATGCCATTGCCAGCCGGCCACCGAACGAAGGTGTTATCGTCCGTGTATACGCGAACAAATATATCGTCCTGCGTCCAAAATTCGGAGCTTGAATAAAACGCTTTCAAGGTTCCGAGGTACAGCATCGCCTTAGCCATAACGCTTAGGTAGACGTGTCAGGTTCCTACTAGGGGTAGTGTTCGGACCTGGCGCCGTTTCGGCGCTATCGGAGACGGCAATTGCCGTCCCACCGCCGCCAGTTTCGCCAAACGGCGGGCCTTCTCGGCGGTGGTATCCCGGGGGACACGCCCTGTGATCTTGTGGCAAGGGACGGGCGCATGGACAGAGGCCAGGCCCAAAATCTTCTCAAATGACACCTTACGCCAGTTTCTTCTGTTGAATCGGAAACAGTATTCATCAAGGTAATCTTGCATGTGCTTGCGTCGAAGTCCGTGGTAAACACCGAGACCCCAACGCTTAAGCAAGGCGAAGACACGGTGTATCCACGGCAGCACGAGGTGTGCCGCCATGGGCCCAACAAGGTAAGGATAGTGGCGGTAGCCGAGATTTGTCAGTCCATTGTAGCTGGCGTGTCCATCTGTAAGCACGACGCTGCCAGGCTCGACGCTGGCCTTAACGAAGGCCTCCAGGGTAGCTGCGGTATTGTCGGAGATCACTTGGAGCCTGACGCGCTGCGGCCGAGTGTCACAGAGGCGGCGTCCGGGCCGCCAGACCGGCGCCGCTCCGGTTCGACGGTCGACCACTTCGACGGCGCCAACGACGGTCAGCATGCCGCTCCGGCCGCCGACGTTCACAGGGCTGTTCTTCTCGCGGAAGGGAATCTCCGCCTGGTCAACTTCCACCAAACCAGACAGCAAGGCGCGCTCCGGATTGACCATCGCACGCCGGAGTTTAGCCTCCAGCAGCCAAGCGGTCTTATAGTTCAGGCCGAGCTGCTGGCTCAGCTGTAGCGCCGAAAGGCCGTTGGAATGAGTGGCCATTAGGTATGCGCCCCAGAACCAGACCCTGAGCGGCAGTCTAGTTTTGGCCGTCAACGTCCCGGCTGTGATCGAGGTTTGGCGTCCGCATGTCCGGCATTCCCAGACGGGCCTACCCTTGAGGGGCCAAACTTCGCCGCCGCCGCAGGCCGGACAGACAA
>Ga0302279_10001284_pt1 | contig 35916 bp, 31 predicted proteins | sample III_Bog_N3_3_FD_194541 | JGI IMG/M metagenome (GOLD analysis project Ga0302279, IMG submission 194541) | Peat permafrost microbial communities from Stordalen Mire near Abisko, Sweden - III_Bog_N3_3 | ecosystem: Environmental > Terrestrial > Soil > Wetlands > Peat | place: Sweden: Abisko...
TGGCGGCGGAGGCCCGGTGAACCTCGTCGAGACGTTCCGGACCGGGCTCGAGGCGGTGGTGTCGCACCGCATGCGGTCCACCCTCACCGTTCTCGGGATCATGATCGGGATCACCGCGGTGATCCTGACCGTGGGCCTCGGCGAAGGCGCCCAGCAGCAGGTGGGCTCCGAGATCTCGGCCCTCGGGTCCAACCTGCTGACCGTGACGCCGGGCAGCACCACCTCCGCCTCGGGCATCCGGGGCGGGTTCGGTTCGGCCTCGACCCTCACCGTGGGCGACGCCACCGCCCTGACGTCCAAGGTGGTAGCCCCGGACATCGGCGCCGTGGCCCCGGCCAGCTCGTCGTCCGAGGGCCTGGTGGCCGGTACGAGCAATTGGACCACGACCGTGGTCGGGACCGACCCGTCGTGGTTGACGGTGCGGGGCCGATCGATGACGGAGGGTCGCTTCATCGTCAACAGTGATCTGGCGACCCGGGCCGAGGTCGTGGTGCTCGGGGCGACGACGGCCCAGGAGCTGTTCGGCTTCCGCGATCCGGTGGGCCAGTCGGTGAACATCAGCGGCCAGCCGATGTCCGTGATCGGCGTGCTCAACACCGTCGGGTCCTCGTCGAGCTCGTCCACCGTGGCCAACCCGGACGACCAGGCCATCGTCCCCCTGACCACGGCGTCGGCCCTGCTGTTCGGCGGCTCGAGCCGCAATTCGGTCAGCCAGATCCTCATCCAGGCCTCGTCGTCGGGGACGCTGTCGGCCGCATACCAGGAGGCGGACGCCGAGCTGCTCAGCCTGCACGGGATCACCACGGCCACGGGGGCCGACTTCACCATCACCAGTGAGCAGCAGGTCCTGTCGACGGCCACCTCGGTGGACAAGACCCTCACCGTCCTGCTGGGTGGTATCGCCGGGATCTCCCTGCTCGTGGGGGGGATCGGCGTGATGAACATCATGCTGGTGTCGGTGACCGAGCGGATCCGGGAGATCGGGCTCCGTAAGGCCCTCGGAGCCACCCCCCGGGTGATCCGGCGCCAGTTCCTGGTCGAGGCGTCCGTGCTGGGAACCGTGGGCGGGGTGCTCGGCGCCCTGCTGGGGATCGTCGGCGCCCTCGTCCTTCCCCACCTGATCTCCAATCCGATCACCGTGTCGCCCGTGGCGGCCGTCGGCGCCATCGCCATCGCCATCGCCATCGGCATCGTCTTCGGCGTCTACCCCGCCGGTCGTGCCGCCAAGCTCCCGCCCATCGACGCACTCCGCAGCGAATGACGTCCCGACCCGTCGGACAACCCGTACCGCGCACAGCAAAGGAAGCAGTCATGCACACCCACACCACCACCCCAACCCCCACCCACCGTCGGAGCACCGGGCGCCCCGGCCGAGTCGCGGCCCTGGCTGCCGTCGCCGCGGCCGGATTCGCCTTCGCCGCCTGCGGGGGCTCGTCCGGCGCGTCGAGCACCACGTCGACGGCCGCACCCAGCGGTCGGTCGACCACCACCCCGAGCACGCTCCCGGGCGCATCGGGCACCATCGCCGCCATCACCGGCGCGACGTTGCAGGTCCAGAACGCACAGACCGGTCAGACGGCGGTGAGCTACACCTCCTCGACGACGATCCGGCAGATCACGACGACCACCGCGTCGGCGGTCACCGTCGGGTCGTGCATCTCGGCGTTCGGCAAGCCCACCACCGCGTCGTCGACGGCCTCGCCGTTCGGTGAGCCGATCACGGCCACGACCGTCTCGGTCAGCCAGCCGGTCAACGGTGCCTGCACCCGTGGCGGGTTCGGCGGCCGCCCCGGCGGGACGCCCGGGACCGGGAGCCGTCCGGCCGGCGGGTTCGGCGGCTTCGGCGGCGGCACGGGTGGCAGCGGGACCCGTCCGGCCGGCGGGTTCGCCGCCGGGTCGTTCGGTGCGGCCTCCGGCCAGGTGACCGCGGTCACCGGCTCGGTCGTCACGGTCCAGGCCACCAATCCGCGCACCCAGGCCACGTCGTCCGTGCCCGTGACCGTCACGGGAACCACCACCTTCACCACCACGCAGACGGCCACGGCGTCGGCCATCGTCGTCGGCCAGTGCGCCCGGGCCACCGGGTCGGCCGACAGCACGGGAGCCATCACCGCGACGTCGCTGACCATCTCGGCACCGACCAACGGAACCTGCACCAGCGGCTTCGGCTTCCGGGGCGGGTTCGGTGGCGGCGCAGCCGGTGGCCCGGGCACCCCGGGAGGGGCAAGCACGGGTGCCTGACATGGCCGAGCCCACCGTTGCCGTGCCGTCCGTCCCCGTCGCTGACGGATACGGATCGGACGCGCCCGTGACCGCGGGCGCCCACCGACACCATGCCCGGATGACGCCGCTGCGGATCCTCCTGGTGGTGCTCGTGGTTGCGGCGGTGGTGCTCGCCTGGGTCCTCACCCGTCCGTCCGGAACCTCTTACCGGACAGCGGTGGTGGAACAGGGCACCGCGGTGGCCACACTGGCTTCGGTGGGGACGATCACCCCGGTGCAGCAGGCCGACCTCACGTTTTCGGTGGCCGGCAAGGTGGCCACCGTGGACGTGGCCGTCGGCCAGCAGGTGACGGCCGGGCAGGTGCTGGCCACGCTCGATCCCGCCTCACTCCAGTCGGCGGTGGTCACCGCCCAGGCCGCCCTGGCCTCGGCACAGGCGACCCTGGCCTCGGACGAGGCGGCGCAGGCTTCGGCGGCCACCTCGGCGTCCTCGTCGACCGGGTCGGGTACGACGGCGACGACCGCGCCGTCAACTGGCTCTGCCGCGTCGAGCCAGGACGTGGCCAGGCTCCAGGCCACGCTCGTCGCCGACCAGAAGCAGCAGGACGCCGATGCGACCGCAGCAGGCACGGCACTCACCGAGGCGACGACGGTGTGCGCCACCACGACGTCCACCGCGGCCGCGACGGCCCCCGTCCCGGCGACGTCGGCTGCGGGAGCATCGGATGCGACCACCGGGACCGGGACCTCGCCGACGGGCGCGGACACGTCCTCCGCCGTGACACCGGCCGTCCCGCCGGGCGGCACCGGCGGCGCGGGCGGCTCCGGGGGGACCGGTGGCACGGCCGGGACCGGTGGGACCCCGCCGACGTGCACGGAGGCACTGGCCTCGGCAACGAACGCCCATGACGTGCTGGTCACCTCCATCGCCAAGGTCACCCAGGACGAGGCGGCCCTGGCCGCCGCCCTCGGCGTGAGTACGTCGACCGGCGGTTCGTCCTCCGGCGCACCTGCGGGCGGCGGCCCGGCGGGCGGAGGGTCCACGACCACGTCCACGACCGCCGTGACCACGACCGCACCCACGACGCCGACGTCGGGAACGTCGACGTCGGGCATCCATTCCTCGACGACCGGCTCGAGCACGACCTCGGGCGCGTCGACGGCGCGGACCCGCGCCGTCACGCCGGAGCAGCTCGCCCTCGACCAGGCCGACGTCGACGTGGCCCGGGCGGCGCTGGACACCGCCCAGCAGGACGCAGAGGGCGGAAACTTGGTCAGTCCGCTGGCCGGGACCGTCGGCTCGATGACGCTCACTGTCGGGCAGTCCGTTTCCGCCGGCTCCCCGTCCACCACGCCCCAGGTGGTCGTGATCGGCTCCGGCTCCGACTACGAGGTGGCCACCACCGTCCCGGTCACCTCGGTCACCAAGGTGTCGATCGGTCAGCCGGCGTTGGTGACGCCCGACTCGAGCCCAGTGGTGCTCGACGGCACCGTCACCGGCATCGGGGTGCTCGGCACCACCTCGACCACCACGACGACGTACCCGGTGACCATCGCCGTGCAGTCGGCCGACCTCGGTCCGTACTCGGGCGCCGAGGCGTCGGTGTCGGTCGTGACCCAGCGGTCCACCGACGTCACCACGGTCCCGACCTCGGCCGTCCGCACCGTCGGGACCGCGCACCTGGTGACGGTGGTGGACGGCTCGACGGCCAAGCCGGTCCGGGTCACGGTGGGCACCGTCGGGGCGCAGCGGACGCAGATCCTCAGCGGCGTCACCGACGGGGAGCAGGTGTCGCTGGCCAACATGAACGCACCGGTTCCCACGTCGTCCACCACATCCACCCGGACCGGGCTCGCCGGGCTGGCCGGAGCGGGTGGACTCGGGGGAACGGGCGGCTTCGGTGGCGCGGGCGGCTTCGGCGGTGCCGGTGGCTTCGGTGGAGCCGGTGGCTTCAGTGGGGGCCGTGCCGCCGGGGGTTGAGGACCGGCCCGAGGCCACGGCCCCTCCCCACCGGCACAGGACAGCTAGCGTCCCCCGGGTGATCGACGAGGAACTGGTGGCCGAGGCGGTGCACGACACCGGGATCCGGCGGTTGCAGCACGCCTACGCCGATGTGGTCAACCGCAGGGCGTGGCCGGAGCTCGAGGCGTTGTTCCTGCCCGAGGCCGTGGTGGTCATCGACCGCCGGGCCGGCGACCCCCTCCGCCTGGTCGGCGGGGGCGAGGTCGGCGCGTTCATCGGATCGGCCATCGGGCACTTCTCGTTCTTCGAGTTCGTCGTGCTCAACGCCCACATCGCCTTTCCCGAGGGGGTCGGATCCGGTCGGGCCGTCTGCCGCCTCTTCATGTGCGAGCTCCGCCAGGACGGGGCGACGGGTGCGTTCACCACGGCCTTCGGGCTCTATCACGACCGCTACGTGCTCGACGGACGCCGGTGGCGGTTCGCCGAGCGCCGGTACCACTCGTTGGCCCGCCACGGGGGGGTGCTCGACGTCTTCCCCCTGCCGGTGGCCCCGGGCATCGACGTCCCCGGTGCCTACGCCGACGGCTGACCGGGACCGGACCCCCGTCCGGGCGACCGCCTGCCCACCCACCAGCCTGCCTGGCCGCACCTGTATCAGCCACGGGCGGCGCCCTGCGTGGGAGCATCGTCCCCATGCCGCTCCTGGTGGTCCGACATGCCCGCGCCGGCCGGCGCAGCGCCTACAAGGGGGACGACCTCGAGCGTCCACTGTCGGCCCGCGGGCGCGAGCAGGCGGAACGCCTGGTTCCGCTGCTCGCCGCCTACCGGCCCCGACGGGTGCTCTCCAGCCCGGCGCTCCGCTGCTTCGAGACCGTCCGGCCGATGGCCGACGCCCTCGGGCTGCCCATCGAGTCGGTGGGGGAGCTGGGGGAGGGAAACGGACCGGCGGCCCTCTCGCTGCTCGAACGCATGGCCGGCGAGACGGCGGTGCTGTGCACCCACCGGGACGTGGCCACCGACCTGCTCGAGGTGCTGGCCGCCGACCGGACGTCCAAGGCGCGACACCGACTGCGGCTCCTCAAGGGTGAGGTGTGGGTGGTGCAGTCGACCGAGTCGTCCCTCGAGATCGTGGACCATCTCCACCAGGAGCCCCGGCGGTGAGCCGGACCCGGGACCCGGGGCCCGGCCGACGTCCGACCCGGGGCGGGCGACCACTACGCTGACCGCCCGATGAGCACCCCCGCCCGATTCGAACCGGACTCGTACCGGGTCTTCCGGGCCACCGGGCGGGAGTACGACGCCGCCTCGCGTACGGTCACCCTCCGCTACGCCCTGGACGACCGGGTGACCTTCGTCGAGACGATCACCTTCGAGCCCCCCGCCGCAGGGGGCGGCCCCCCGGTGGCCGACCCGTCCGGACCCGGATTCGACCGGGCCCTGCTGCACCTGCACGTGGCCGCCGGCACCAGCTACTACAAGACGGCGGCGCCGCCCGACGTGGTGGCCGGGGGCGCCACCCTCACCGTGGCGGAGCGGGCCTTCCACCGCCACCTCTACGACGACGGTCTGCGCGAGTTCGCCGTGGCCAACGGGCTGCCCGTGCCCCGTCCGGTGACCGTGGCCGACGACGGCACCGGCGCCCCACCGGCCGCCCCCCCCGCCGGGGTGCTGCGGCCGGGCCTGGTGGTGCCCATCGGCGGGGGCAAGGACTCCATGGTCCTCATCGAGTCGGTGCGCCACCTCGGGCCGCGTCTGTTCGCGGTCAATCCGCACCCGCTGGTGCGCGAGCTGGCCGCCGAGGCCGGGCTCGAGCTCCTGGTCGTGCAACGCCGGCTCGACCCCGGACTGGCCGAGCTCCACCGGACCGGAGCCCGCAACGGGCACGTGCCGATAACCGCCATCGTCTCGCTGGTCGCCGCCGTGGGAGCCTTCGTGGACGGCTACGACACGATCGCCATGGCCGTGGAGCGTTCGGCCAGTGAGGAGACGGTGTTCGTGGACGGGGTGCCGGTCAACCACCAGTACTCGAAGGGCCGCGACCTCGAGCTCCTCCTGGCCGACCTGCTCCGGTCCACGGTCGCCCCCGAACTCACGTGGGGATCGGCGCTTCGGCCGTACTCAGAGCTCGCCATCTCGCGGGCGTTCGCCGGACTCACCCGCTACCACGGCACGTTCTGCAGCTGTAACACGGCGTTCCGGCAGGACGCGGCGACCGGCGACCGGTGGTGTGGGAACTGTCCGAAGTGCCGCTTCGTGGGCCTCATGCTGGCCCCGTTCCTGGAGCGCGGGGCCCTGACCGCCATCATCGGCCGCGACCTGTTCGCCGACCCGACACAGGTGCCGGGGTTCGCCGCGCTGATGAGTGACGCGGACAAGCCGTTCGAGTGCGTGGGGGAGCGGCGCGAGTCGGCGGCCGCACTGTGCCTCCTGGCTGGCCGACCCGGGTGGCGCGACTCGGTGGTGGTCGCCGCCCTGGCCCCGGCGGCGGAGATCCTCGTGGGCGAGGCGGACGTCAACGAGCTGCTCTCGCCCCACCCGGACCTGGCCTTCCCGGACCCGGTGGTCGCCGCGGCCGTCGACGCCCTCCTGGCGGGGGGACGATGACCGACAGGGGGGCGCACACCCTCGACGGGGTGCTCGGACTGCGGCTGGCGGTCTGGGGGCTGGGGGCCGAGGGCTCGGCCATGGTGGCGATCGCCCGGGCCCGGGGCATCGAGCCGCTCCTGATCGACGACGATCCCGCCCGGGTGTCCGGGGTGGACGGGTCGGGCGCCGGCGTGCGGCACCCGTCGGAGGTGCGGTGGTCTGCCGTGGACGTGGTGGTGCGGGCTCCGGGCGTGAGCCGGTACCGGCCCGAGCTGGCCGCGGCCGAGGCCGCCGGGGTGACAGTCACCACGGGCATGGCTCTCTGGCTGGAGGACTTCGCCGGGTCCGCGGTACTCGCCGTAACCGGCACCAAGGGGAAGAGCACCACCGCCTCGCTGGCCGCCGACATCCTGCGCCGTGACGGGCTGGACGTGGCGCTGATCGGCAACATCGGTGTGCCGGTGCTCGACACCTACGACATGCCGCGGCCCGACGCCTTCGTGGTCGAGGTCTCGTCGTACCAGGCCGCCGACGTGACCACGTCCCCCCGGGCCGTCGTGCTCACCAGTCTGGCCCCCGACCACCTGGACTGGCACGGAGGCATCGAGTCCTACTACCGGGACAAGCTCCGCCTGGTGGAAGCCGGGCGTCCCGACGGTGGGCCGTGCGCGCTGGCCGTCTGCGCCGGCAACGAGGAGGCCGTGCGCCGCACCGGGACCCACGGTGGACGCACCCTCTACGGCCCCGAGGGGACGGTGGTGCTCGGGTCCGACGGATGGGTCGAGGTCGACGGCCGGCGGCTGGTCGACGCCGGGAGGCTGCGTGTGCCCGGACGCCACAACGCCTGGAACCTGTGCGGGGCGGTGGCCGGCGTACTGCTGCTGGCCGGGCGGGTGCCGGCGGGCGATGCCGTGGCTGGGGCAGTCGACGGCTTCGCCGGCCTGCCGTCCCGGTGCCACGAGCTCGGGGAGCGGGGCGGGCGGACCTTCGTCGACGACGCGCTCGCCTCCAACCCGTTCGCCTCGGCCGCGTCGATCGAGACCTTCTCGGGCCGACCGCTCACCGTCATCGTGGGCGGCGCCGACCGTGGGGTCGACCCCGGACCGCTCGTCGACGCCCTGGCCGCCCACCGCCCACCGGTCACCGTGGTGGTGCTGACCCCCGACACCGACCGGCTGGCCGGCGCCCTGGCCGGAGCCGGCGTGGCCCCGGGGGCGGTCCGGACCGCCGACGACCTGGCCGGTGCGGTCGAGGTGGCGGCCGACCTGACCCCGGTCGGCGGGGTGGTCCTCTTCTCCCCCGGTGCACCGACCCCTGAGGGCGGGGGCGGCTACCGGGCCCGCAGCCGCCAGTTCGCCGAGGCCGCCGGCCTCGACCCGCCCGGGTGACCGGTGCCCACGCCGGCGTACCCGGGGTTGACAGTCGAGCGGCGCCGGGCAACGGTGGAGACGGACCAGGGGAGGACGCGTTGCGCCAGATCACCATCATCACCGACCGCGTCGCGCACGTCGACGCCGAGGTCGACCCGGAGCGCGGCGCATTCCTGATCGACCCGGCCGACCTGCACGAGGCGCTGGGCTGGGAAATCAAGCCGAGCGGTCTGTGCCGCGATGACACCTGCGTCCCGGTGCGTGACATGGACGCCATCCGGGTCGGCGACCGGCTCGACGTGGCCGCCGTGGCCGCCGCGGTCCGCCAGCCGGCCGTGGTCGACCTCGACGCCGGGCTCGTCGCCGTCGCCCTGCCGGCCGAGCTGCGCCGGCGGGCGCTCTCCGATCTCGACGCCCCGACGTTCACGCTGCCCGACCTGGCCGAGGTCCCGCACTCGCTCGAGGAGTGGGCGGGAGTCAAGAAGCTGCTGGTGACCTTCTCGAGCTGGTGCGGCTGCCGGTACGACCTCCCGGGCTGGCAGGAGCTCCACGACGAGCTCGCCCCCGAGGGCTTCACGGTGATCGCCGTCGCCATCGACCACAGCCCCGACGACGTCCTGCCGTTCACCGATGGACTGACCATGCCCGTGCTGTACGACCCGCACCACCTGCTGACCGAGCTGTACGCCATCTCCAACGTGCCCACCGTCGTGTGGATCGATGAGGATGACCGGATCGTCCGGCCCAACGCCGAGGCGTTCGGGACCGACACGTTCGCCGACTTCACCGGGGCCGAGTCGTCACCCCACCTCGAACTGGTACGCCGATGGGTGCGCCACGGCGAGATCCCCCTGGACGCGTCCGAGGCCCGTGACGCGGTGGCCGACCTGACCGACCAGGAGGTCCTGGCCCGCCTGCACTTCCGCATCGCCGCCGAGGCCCACCGGAGGGGCGACACCGAAGTCACCCGGAGCCACGTGCTGGTGGCCGGCGAGCTCGCACCCGACGACCTGACGGTGTGGCGGGCGGGCATGCCCCTCATCGGCGAGGACCCGTTCGGCCAGGACTTCCTCGACCGCTACGACGGGTGGAGGGCGAAGGGCTCGCCGGCCCACGTCCTGCCGGCGGGCCTCGGCGCCGATGCCGTCGGCCCCGGGTCGGTGTCCGTGCCCACATGAGGGTGGTGATCGAGACCGACGTCTGCACCGGTCACGGTCGGTGCTACATGGTCGCCCCCTCGGTGTTCGCCGCCGACGACAGTGGGTTCGGTGTCGTGGTGGTCGACGGTCCGCTGGATCCCGGACAGGTGGCCGAGGCCCGATCGGCCATGGCCAACTGCCCGGAGCGGGCCATCAGGATGGTCGATCCCCCGGCGGGCTGACCCCGCCCCACTCCGTGGCGTGGGCCCCGACCGGGGTCGCACCGTTCGGGCCGGGGCCGCCGCTATGCCGGCTTCGGCTCGCGGGGCAGGCCGAGACCCATCTCGGCGATGATGTTGAGGTTGATCTCGGTGGTACCGCCGGCGATCGTCGTCTGACGGGCGGCGGCCAGGTTGTAGGCCCACGGGCCGTCGATGCCACCGGCGGTGCCGAGCATGTCCACGGCCAGTTCGGCCAGGCGCTGCTCGACCCGTCCCCACGCCAGCTTGGCCAGGGATCCGTCGGGGCCCGTCGGCTGGCCGTTGCGCATCTGGGCCAGCGACCGGTTGCACATCCAGCGCATGCAGGCGATGTCGGCGTAGACGCCGGCCACACGGTCGCGGATCCTCGGGTCCTGCAGCGAGATGGCTGCGCCCGGCTCGGACAGGAGGTGCTCGAGCTTGCGGGAGAGACCGAGATGGAGCCGGGCCACCCCGGCCCGCTCGAAGCTGAGGGTGGTCATGGCCACCTGCCAGCCCTGGTGCAGCGGTCCGAGCAGGGCGTCACGGGGGACGCGGACGTCGGCGAAGAAGAGCTCGCTGAACGGCTGCTCGCCGGTGATCGTCCGCACCGGCCGGATGTCGATCCCGGGGCTCCGGAGATCCACCAGGAGGCAGCTGATGCCCTTGTGCTTGGGGACGTCGGGGTCGGTCCGCACGTACAGCTGGCACCAGTCGGCGATCTGGCCGAGGCTATTCCAGGTCTTCTGGCCGTTGACCACGAAGACGTCGCCGTCCGCCACCGCACTCGTGCGGAGGGAGGCCAGGTCGCTCCCGGCGTCGGGCTCGGACATCCCCTGGGACCAGATCTCGTCGCCCCGCAGCATCGGACGCAGGAACCGCTCCCGTTGCCCGTCGGTGCCGTAGGCCATGATGGCCGGGGCGATGTTGGACACGCCGATCACGTTGAGCGGACCCGGGGCCGAGGCGGCGCTCATCTCCTCGAGGTAGGCGAGCTGCTCGTCGATGTCGGCCCCCCGCCCACCGTGCTCCGCCGGCCAGGCCGGCGCGGCCCAGCCGGCGTCGGCCAGCCGCGCGTTCCAGTGGCGCAGGACGTCGAGGTCGCCCTCGTCGGGTGCCCGGCCACCGGCCGCGGCGACCTCCGGGGTCAGCTCCCGGCCCAGCCACTCCCGGAGCTCGGCGCGGAACCCGTCGGCCGGACCCGGTGCGGTCGACGTCGGTTCGGGACGGGTCTCGTTGGTCATGTGCGGCTCCGTTGGCCGGCGGTTCCCGGGAAGCGGGGCCGTCGATGGGGACAGGACGCTCTCAAGCTAGCCACTCCGCGCCGGCCGGCACCACGAGGTACCGTCGCACCGGGTGCGGGGGCCGCCCCGCCCTCGACCTGTCCGCGGCAGACCGCCGTCGGCCCGCACCACCAGGAGGCCCGCCCATGCCGGAACTCGACGAGCTGCTCGCCGTCCTCGACCTCCGCCCGTCCGGTGACACGACGTGGCTGGGCGCCAGCCTGGACTTCGGCGCCGGCGCCGTGGTGTTCGGGGGCCAGCTCCTGGCCCAGACCATCGTGGCCGCCGCCACGGCTGATCCGGGCAAGTCGGTCAAGTCGGTCCACACCGTGTTCGCCCGGGGCGCCTCGACGGACACCCCTCTCGAATTCGCCGTGGACGTCATGCAGAAGGGACGGTCGTTCGCCAGCGCCACGGTCTCCGTGACTCAGGGGGAGCGACTCTGCACCCGGTCGCTCGTCCTGCTGCACGCCCCGGATCCGGACCTGATCCGGCACCAGGACGCCGCCCCCGACGTGGGGTCGGCCGCCGACGCCACGCCGTCGTCCCACGGTGCCGGGTTCTGGGAGATCCGCACGGTGGGCGGGGTGGACATCGCCGATCCCGACGCCGTGGGTCCGGCACAGCTCGACGTCTGGACCCGGTTCCCCGACGCCCCCGACGACCCGACCCTGAACCAGGCGCTGCTCGCCTTCGCCACCGACGGGTTCCTCATCGGGACGGCGATGCGCCCCCATGCCGGTGTCGGCCAGTCCCTGGCCCACCGGTCGATCTCGACCAGCGTCATCACCCACACGCTGGCCTTCCACGGAGCGGTGGACGCCGCGGCATGGCTCCTGCTCGACCAGGAGAGCCCGGTGGCCCGGGCGGGTCGCAGCTACGGGCGGGCCGACGTGTTCACCGAGGACGGCGACCTCGTGGCGTCGTTCGCCCAGGAGAACATGATCCGGGCCTTCGCCGCCGACCAGGCGCCACCGGCCGGGGGCCGCTCCGCCCACTGACGGCCGGGCGGGCAGCGGGCCGACATGTTTGGCAGGACCCGGGGGATGTCCTAACGTCTGCCGGACAGCACCGTCCTCCACCACGAGGGGCGGTGCCGGCGCGGGGACAGCCGCCCGTGCCGCGAGCCACCGGCGATGCCGGGGCCGAGCCGCACCCCGACGTCGCGTCGATCGGGTGGGCAGGTCCCCCGAGCGCCGACGGGGCCCGGGAGACGGTGACGGGGATGGGGGAGCCGATATGGACGACGTACTCGGATACGGGGGGAAGCGGGCCGTGGTCACCGGCGCCGCCTCGGGGATGGGTGCCGCCACGGTCGACGTGCTGGTCCAACTGGGTGCCGAGGTGGTCGGCCTGGACCGCGTGCCGATCACCGGTCCGGTGCGTCAGGCCGTCGAGATCGACCTCCTGGACCCCGACTCGATCGCTGCGGCCGCCGACCGGATCGAGGGAGACGTCGACGTCCTCTTCAACTGCGCCGGGCTCCCCGGCCCCCCGTTCTCCGACCTCGAGACGATGCTGGTGAACTTCGTCGGTGGGCGCGACCTGATCGAGCGGGTGGTACCCAGGATGCCGTCCGGTTCCTCGGTGGTCTACGTGGCCTCCGCGGGCGGCATCGGCTGGCAGGCCAACCTCGGTGTCTTCACCGAGCTGTTCGCCCAGGACTCTTACGCCGCCGGCCGGGACTGGCTCGAGGCCCATCCCGAGGTGTGGGAGGGGAACGGCTACGCCACCTCGAAGCAGGCCATCAACGCCTGGACGGCCTGGCGGTCGGTCGGGCTGATGCGGGACCACGGGATCCGGCTCAACTGCACCAACCCGGGACCGACCAGCACGGCCATGATGCCGTTCTTCCACGACGCCGTCGGCAAGGACCTGGTGGACGCGGCCATGGGCCCGGTGGGCCGCTACTCGACACCCGAGGAGCAGGCCTGGGCCATGGTGCTGATCGGGAGCGTCCGGGCCAGCTACGTGGTCGGGGAGTCGCTGTACGCCGACGGAGGGTTCTATGGCGCCCTGCAGACCGGCCAGATCGACTTCTCGCACCTGATGCCCAGCGAGTAGCGCCGTGGACCTCCGTCCCAGCGACGAGCAGCTGCAGCTCATCGATGCCTTCGGCGCGCTCTACGCCAAGGAGTCGACCGCCGAGCGCGTCCGTGAGGCCGAGCCCCTCGGATTCGACGACCGGCTCTGGGCCCAGCTGGTCGAACTCGGCGCGCTGTCCATGGCCGTCGGCGAGAGCCACGGTGGATGGGGCGCCTCCATGCTCGACCTGGAACTGGTGGCCGAGCAGCACGGTCGGGCCCTGGGTCCGGCACCACTGCTCGAGTCGCAGGTGGCCTGCCGGCTCCTGGCCCGCACCGGGGGAGCCGCCGCCACCGCGCTGCTGGCTGCGGCCCTCGCCGGCGAGCGACTGGTGACCCTGTCGCCGCGGGCCCCGGCGTCGGGCGTCCTCGCCCTGGTGCCGGCCGGCGCGGTCGCCACCGACGTGATCGTCCGCGACGGCGACCGCCTGGTTGCGCTGCCCATCGGTGACGATCGCACCCGCCCGGAGAACGTCGGATCCCAGCCCCTGGCCGACGTGCCCGCGGACCGGTCGCGCCTGGCCGCGGCGACGGTCCTCGCCGAGGGGTCCGCCGCCGAGCTGGTCGACCGGGCGCTCGACGACTGGCTGGTGCTGACGGCCGGGGCGCTCGCCGGCATGGCCGAGCGGGCCGTCGCCATCGGTGTCGACTATGCGGCGGAGCGCGAGGCGTTCGACCAGAAGATCGGGGCGTTCCAGGCCGTGGGGCACCGGCTGGCGGATAGCGCCACCGCCTCGGCCGGTGCCACCCTCCTGGCCCGGGAGGCGGCCTGGGCCGACGAGGAGGAGCCGGCACGACGTGGGGAGCTGGCGGCCATGGCGTTCTCCTTCGCCGCCGAGACGGCGCGGGACGCCACCGATGTGGCCCTGCACGTCCACGGTGGGTACGGGTTCATGCTGGAGTACGACATCCAGCTCTACTACCGGCGCTCCCGCGGCTGGGCGAACGTGCTGATGAGCCCGTCGACCGCGGCCCGCCGGGTGGCGGACCGGCGTTACGGGCCGAGGGGGTCGAACTGATGGACTTCCGGCTGGGACCGTCGAGCGAGGCGCGCCGGACCGAGGTCCGGGAGTTCCTCGAGGCCCACATGAGCCTGGCGTTGGAGGAGCGGGTGTACCGCACCGGCGTCTCCCACGACGAGGACTTCACCCGGGCACTGGTGGAGGGGGGCTGGATGGCCCCGAGCTGGCCGGTGGAGTTCGGCGGCCAGGGCCTCGACCCCGAGGAGATGGTGGCGGTGGGGGAGGAGCTGCGCCTGGCCGACGCCCCGATGTACGGCATCGGCACCACCATGATGGTGGCCACGGTGATCCGAGCCGTGGGGACCGACGAGCAGAAGGCCGAGATCATCCCGAAGGCGCTGGCCGGCGAGATCGTCATCGTCCTCGGGTTCAGCGAACCCGAGGCCGGGTCGGACGTGGCCGCCACCGTCACCCGGGCCGTGCCCGACGGGGACGAGTGGGTGATCAACGGGCAGAAGATGTTCACCACCAACGCCCAGATCGGCGACTACGTCTTCCTGCTCACCCGGACCAACACCGAGGTGGCCAAGCACAAAGGGCTGACCATGTTCCTGGTGCCCCTGCACCAGCCCGGTGTCGAGATCCAGGCGGTGTTCACCCTCTCGGGCGAGCGCACGAACATCGTCTACTACAACGACGTCCGGGTGGCCGACGCCTGGCGGATCGGTGACGTCGACGGGGGCTGGCACGCCATGACCGTGGCCCTGACCAACGAGCACGCCGCCGGGTTCGCGGCGGCCATCGACCGGCTGCTGGTGGCGGCCGAGGCGTGGGCCCGGACGACCACCGACGACGACGGTGTGCCCCGTCTGGAGGACGGGACGGTCCGCGAGGCGCTCGGCCGCACGGCCATCGACCTCGAGGTCTCCCGGCTGCTCCAGCGCCGGGTGGCCTGGATGGCCGCCACCGGGCAGGCCATCGTGGCCGAGGGGCCCATGTCCAAGCTGTTCAGCTCCGAGGCGCTCAGCGCCCGGGCCCAGGACATGGTCGAGGTGGTGGGCCCGGACGCTCTGCGGAGCTATTTCGATCCCAGCGCACCGGCCCACGGCGTCATCGAGCACATGCTGCGCTTCTCTCTCGGGACCACGATCTACGCCGGGACCAGTGAGATCCACCGCAACATGATCGCCCAGCGCGGGCTGGGGCTCCCCCGGAACCGGTGAGCCCCGGCCCGAGTCCCCGACCCACCGGTCCACTACGGAACCACCGGACGGAACCTTCCGTCCACGACAATTGGACGGTACCCTCCGTCCACGACAATTGAATGGAGTCACCTTGCCCGATCCCGTGATCCTCGCCGCCTGCCGAACCGCGGTGGGCACCGCCTACCGGGGCACCCTCACCGAGACGACGGCCTTCGACCTCGCCGAGGTCGTGGCCGTCGAGGCGTTGCACCGGTCCGGCCTGGAGGCCGCCGACATCGACGATCTCATCCTGGCCGAGAACCTCTACGGCGGTGGGGTGATCGCCCGCTACGTGGCGGCCAGGGCCGGGCTGACCGGAGTGCCGGGCATGGCGCTCAACCGGCACTGCGCCGGCGGGATGTCCGCGGTGCAGGTGGCCGCGTCGTCGATCGCCGCCGGCATGGACAGTGCCGTGATCGCCGGCGGCACCAACTCCCAGTCGACATCCCCGTCCTCGCGCTGGCAGGAGCCCGGGGCGGCCGAACCCTCGGACGGTTGGATCTCCCCCAGCCACCCGGGCACACCGGAGGCTCCCTCCCTCGACATGTCCATCACCGTCGGGTGGAACGCGGCGGTCGAGGCAGGCCTGACCCGCGAGCAGCTCGACGCGTGGGGCTACCGCTCGCACCAGCGGGCGGTGGCCGCCATCGGCGAGGGCCGCTTCGTCGAGGAGATCGTGCCCATGACCATCACCAAGGCCGGGGAGACCCTCACCTGGGAGGTCGACGAGCACCCCCGTCGGACCAGCACGCTCGAGAAGATGGCGTCGCTCCCGCCGCTGCACCCCGAGATCGAGGGCTTCTCCATCACGGCCGGCAACTCGGCCGGCCTCAACGACGGGGCCGCCGCCCTGTGCCTGGCGTCGTCCGACCTGGCGGCGACCCGCGGGCTCACCCCGCTCGCCACCGTCCGCTCCTGGGCGTCGGTGGGGGTGGAGCCGGCCCGCACCGGCATGGCCCCGATCGACGCCATCCCGAAGGCCCTGTCGCGCGCCGGCCTCGGCATCGAAGACGTGCACCTGTTCGAGATCAACGAGGCGTTCGCCTCGGTTCCGGTGGCCGCGGTGGCCGCCCTCGGTCTGGACGAGGAGATCGTGAACGTGTCGGGCAGCGGCTGCAGCCTGGGGCACCCGATCTCGGCCACCGGGGCCCGGATGCTCACGACGCTGGTCTACGAGCTGCAGCGCCGGGGCGGCGGGATCGCCGTGGGCGCCATGTGCGCCGGTGGGGGTATGGGGTCGGCCACGGTGATCGAGGTGCCGGGCTGAGTCAGCCGTTCCCCGGAGCCAGCACTCCGGACAGGCACCAGCGCACCAGTTCGTCGGGTGTCACGGCACCGGGGCGGGGGTCGGCACCCAGGACGCGTCGGTCGAGGATCGAGATCAGCGTGTGGGTCACCAGTTCGGCGAGGACCCGCACCGGCAGGTCGTCCCGGAAGGTGCCGTCGTCCACCCCGGGCGCCAGCACCTCGGCCACCGTGTCGACGTAGGGGGCGACCGTGGCGCCGAACTCGTCGGTGCGGGTGGCCGCCAGGTGCCACTGGAATAGGACCATTCCCCGCGAGGCCGGGTCGTCGGTCTCGGCCGTGCCGAACATGGCCCGCACGAGGGCCTCGAAGCGGTCCCGGGGGGTCGACCCGGAGGCCACCTGGCGGCGCACCCCGGCCAGGTGCTGCTGGACGGTCTCCTCGATCAGGGCCAGCAGCAGGTCATCCTTGCTGGCGAAGTGCTGGTAGAAGGAGCGGAGCGACAGGCCGGCCCGGTCGACCACCTCCTGGACGGTGAAGTCGGCTTTGCCCGTGGTGCGCAGCAGGTCCACGGCGGCGGCGATGAACATGCCGCCCCGGGTGAGGGCCCGCTGACGGGCGGCCTGCAGCGAACGGTCCATCGTCCGCTGCTGCCACCGGGTGGTCTGCGAACCTTCCTCCGTCATGCATGCGCCTCGTCGGTCGGGGGCCGCCCGAGGTCGAGCGACCGGCCGATGATCTCCTTCATGATCTCGGTGGTCCCTCCGTAGATGGTGGTGACCCGGGCGTCGACGTAGGCCTTGGCGATCGGGTACTCGCTCATGTAGCCGTAGCCACCGTGCAGCTGGAGGCAGCGGTCGACCACCCGGCCCTGGAGTTCGGTGCACCACCACTTGGCCATGGCCGCCTGCTCGGGGCTGAGCTCGCCCCGGTTGAGGTCGAGGACGCACCGGTCGATGAAGGTCTGGCCGATCTCCACCTCGGTGGCCAGCTCGGCCAGGGTGAACCGGGTGCTCTGGAAGGAGCCGACCGGCACCCCGAAGGCGGTGCGTTGGCGGACGTAGGCGATGGTCCAGTCGAGCGCGGCCCTGGCCCCGGCCAGGCCGCCGGCGGCCAGCGACAGGCGCTCCTGCCCCAGGTTGGCCATCAGATGGGCGAACCCGCCGCCCTCGGTGCCGAGCAGGTTGTCCACCGGGATCCGGCAGTCGGCGAAGAAGAGCTCGGCGGTGTCCTGGGCGTGCAGGCCGATCTTGTCCAGGTTGCGGCCCCGGGTGAACCCCGGTGCCCCGTCCTCGACGACCACCAGGCTCATGCCCCGGTGGGCCTGGGACGGGTCGGTCTTGACGGCCACCACCACCAGATCGGCGTTGACGCCGTTGGTGATGAACGTCTTGGACCCGTTGAGGACGAGTTGGTCGCCGTCGCGCCGGGCGGTGGTGGCGATCGAGGCCAGATCCGATCCGGTGGCCGGCTCGGTCATGGCGATGGCGAGGATCCGCTCACCTCGGGCCACCCCGGGGAGCCACCGACGGGACTGCTCCTCGGTGGCGTAGTGGAGCAGGTACGGCAGGGCGATGTCGTTGTGGAGGGCGAACCCGAGGGCGGCCCCGTTCATCCCCACCCGGTGCAGCTCCTCGGTGAGCACCAGGTTGAAGCGGAAGTCGGTGCTCCCCCCGCCGCCGAGCTCGATGGGGACGGCCATGCCCAGGAAGCCGTTGCGGCCGGCCTCGGCGAACACGGACCGGTCGACGATCCCGGCCCGGTCCCACTCGTCCGAGCGGGGGAGCATCTCGTGCTCCACGAAGCGCCGGAAGCTGGCGCGGAATTCCTCGTGCTCGTCCTCGAACAGGCTGCGTCCCATGGAACTCCTCGCCTCGGCGCCGTGGACCCGGACGATGCATTCTAGGGTCCGGGGAGGCGGACACTATGCTCCGTTTCGTGCCGGTGCGGCCGCAACCTCCCCGGTGGTGGTCGATTCACGGTCGGGTCGGGGGCGGGCGCGGACCTAGGGGACGAGGACGGTGACGGGGAACATGAGCACGGGGATCCTGGCCTGGGGCGTGTACCTGCCCTACTGGCGCCTGCAGCGATCGGCCATCGGTGCCACTCTGGGCGGCCCGTCGGGCCGCGGCACCCGGGCCGTCGCCTCCTACGACGAGGACACCACCACCATGGGTGTCGAGGCCGCCCGCCGGGCCCTGGTGGGGTTGGCCGGCGACCCGCCCGACGACCTCTATTTCGCCACCCCGGCTCCGGCCTACCTCGACAAGACCAACGCCACCGCCGTCCACGCCGCACTGGAACTGCCCCCGTGGACCGGCGCCTATGACCTGCTCGGTTCGGTGCGCTCGTCGGCCGCCGCCCTGCGGGCCGCCCTGGCCCAGTCGGAGGCCGGCGGCTCCCGCGGCCTGGCCGTGCTGGCCGATCTGCGCACGGGACTGGCCGGTGGGGCCGAGGAGCGCGACAGCGGCGACGGTGCCGCCGCCTTCGTGTTCGGTCCGGACGGGGACGGTGCGCCGGTGGTCGCCGGGCTCCTGGCCCACGCCGCGGTGTCCGCCGAGTTCCTCGACCGGTGGCGGACACCGGGTGACAACGACTCCAAGGTCTGGGAGGAGCGGTTCGGCCAGGAGGTCTACGTCCCCCTGGTCGAGGCCGCCTCCGCCGAGGCGTTCAAGCGTGCCGGCATCGTGGCCGCCGACATCGACCACCTCGTGGTGTCCGGACTGCACGTCCGGGCCGTGCAGGCGGTGGGCCGGTCACTCGGGACCCGGGCCGAGGCCGCGGTGGACGCCCGGTCGTCGGTGGTGGGCAATCTCGGGGCGGCCCAGGCCGGGATGCTGCTGGCCGACACCCTGGAGCGGGCGGCACCGGGCGAACTGATCGCCGTGGTGGTGGTGGCCGACGGAGCGGACGTCTTCGTGTTCCGGGCCACCGACGCCCTGCCTGCGGTGCGGGCCGACCGTGCGTCCCGAGGGGCGGTGACGGTGGCGGACTCGGTCGGGGCGGGCCGGGACGACCTGCCCTACGCCCGGTTCCTGACCTGGCGCGACGAACTGCGGCGTGAGCCCCCCCGCCGCCCCGACCCGGAGCGGCCAGGCGCACCGGCGACCTGGCGGGTCACTCCGTGGAAGTCGGGCTTCACGGCCAGCGACTGCCGGGCATGCGGCTTCCGTCACCTGCCCCCTTCCCGGGTGTGCCTGCGGTGTCGCACCATCGACGAGATGGACCCGGTACGGATGGCCGACGTGGCCGGTCAGGTGGCCACCTTCACGGTGGACCATCTGGCCTTCAGCCCGTCGCCACCGGTGGTCGGAGCGGTGGTGGACTTCGACGGGGGCGGGCGCTACCGGTGCGAGATGACCGACGTCGATCCCGACCGCCTGGCCATCGGCACCCGGGTGGAGATGACCTTCCGGATCCTGTCCACGGCCAAAGGCGTCCACAACTACTTCTGGAAGGCCCGACCCGTGGCCACGGTGCCGGCCGACGATGCCGGCCCGGACCCGAGAGGAGACGCATGAGCAGCAATGGGATCCGCGACCAGGTGGCCATCGTGGGGATGGGGTGCACCCCGTTCGGCGAGCGGTGGGACAAGGGCGTCAACGACCTGCTCCTCGACGCCGCCAAGGACACCATCGCCTCGGCCGGTGTGACCCTCGACGACATCGACGCCTTCTGGCTGGGAACGATGGCCTCCGGGGTGTCCGGGGTGGCGCTGTCCAAGCCGCTCAAGATCGACTACAAGCCGGTGTCCCGGCTCGAGAATTTCTGCGCCACCGGCTCCGAGGCCTTCCGCAACGCCTGCTACGCCGTGGCGTCGGGCGCCTACGACCTGGCCATGGCCATCGGGGTGGAGAAGCTCAAGGACTCGGGGTTCTCGGGTCTCACCGGGGTCCGACCGGTGGGCGACGGCACGGACGCCGCCCTCTCCTCGCCGGCCGCCTTCTCGTTCGTGGCCCCGGCCTACGCCCACCGGTACGGGGTGGACGCCGAGGAGATGAAGCAGGTGATGAGCCGCATCGCCTGGAAGAACCACCGGAACGGTGCGCTCAACCCGCGGGCGCAGTTCCGCAAGGAGGTCCCGCTCGAGACGATCACCCGGTCCCCGCTCGTGGCCGGCGACCTCGGGGTGTTCGACTGCAGCGGGGTCAGCGACGGCTCGGCCGCCGCCATCATCTGCCGGGCGGAGGACGCCCACCGTTACACGGACCACCCGTTGTACGTGAAGGCGCTGAGCTTCGTGGCCGGCCCCGGCGGTGGGGCCAGCGACCCCGACTACGACTACACCACCTTCCCCGAGGTGGTTCGGTCGGCCGAGGACGCCTACCGCCAGGCCGGGATCACCGACCCGCGGTCCCAGCTGGCCATGGCCGAGGTGCACGACTGCTTCACCCCGACCGAGCTGGTGCTGATGGAGGACCTCGGGTTCTCGGAGCGGGGCCTCGGCTGGAAGGACGTCATGGCCGGGGTGTTCGACCGCGATGGCGAACTCCCGGTCAACCCGGACGGGGGGCTGAAGAGCTTCGGCCACCCGATCGGGGCATCGGGGCTGCGCATGCTGTTCGAGTGCTGGCTGCAGCTGCGCCACGAGGCGCCACCCGAGCGCCAGGTGGGGACCGTGGGGCCCGGGCGGACCCTGGGGCTCACCCACAACCTGGGCGGCGCCCCGGGGGAGTGTGTGAGCTTCGTGTCCATCGTGGGCCCGGAGCCGTCGGCCTAGGCACCGGCCTGGATGCCGGCCCGCCAGACTGCCGGAGCGACGGGGGTCCCGCTCAGGCGGGGACGGCCACGCCCATGAGGCCGGCCAGGTTGCCGCCCATGATCTTGGCCTTCACCCCGGCGTCCATGCCCTCGAGCTCGTCCACGTAGGAGATCGGATCGGCCAGCCCCTCGGGGTGGGGGTAGTCGCTCCCGAAGAGCACGTGGTCGGGCCCGACCAGGTCCACCAGCGACCGCAGGTCGTCCTCCCAGAACGGGTTCACGTAGACGTTGCGCAGGAACGCGTCGCGGGGATTCTCGGCGAACTCTTGTGGCATCTTGTGGTACACGTCGTCGAGGTCGCCCAGCAGGTTGCGCACCCAGTTGGCGCCGTTCTCGACGGCCGCCACCTTGAGGTCGGGGAAGCGGGTGAACGCCCCGTGGCACACCAGGGCGGCCATGGTGTCGTAGATGGGACGGCGTCCCTGGGCCAGGGCCCGGAAGGCCGAGGGCTGGAACGGCAGGAACTCGGAGCTGTGCTCCCACCAGTTGGCGATCTGGTTGTACCCGCTGTCGGAGGCGTGCATGCCCACGAGCAGCCCCGCCGCCTGGATCCGCTCCCAGATGGGGTCGAACTCGGGGAGCCCGGGGGAGAGGGTGCCGCGGAACCCGGGGACGGGAGCCGGGCGGATCAGGACGCAGCGGGCACCGCGCTCGATGACCCACTCCAGCTCCTCGAGGGCCTTGTCCACCAGCCCCATGAAGATGACCGGGGTGGCGAAGATGCGGCCCTCGTAGTCGAACTGCCAGGTCTCGTACATCCACTGGTTGAGCGAGTGGACGATGACCTGGATGAGCTCGGGGTCGTCCTTCAGGCGCTCCTCGATGAGGCTGGCCAGGGTGGGGAACATCAGGGCCCGGTCGACGCCGAGTTCGTCCATGAGCTGCAGCCGGGGCGCCGGCTCGCGGAAGGCGGGCAGGCTCTTGATGGGATCGCCGATGAGCTCCCGGTAGGACTTCCCGTCCGGGTTGCCGTGGCGGTAGTACTCCTCCTGGGCACCGGGGGCGGCCACGACGGCGAAGGTGGGGTTGGGGATGTACTCGCTGATGGTGCCCCGCACCACGATCTTGGTCCGCCCCTTGATGTCGATGTACTCGATGGCCTTGGCGTACCGCTTGGGGAGGAACTTGGTGAGCGCCTCCTCGGTCTCGTACATGTGGTTGTCGGCGTCGAAGATCGGGAAGTCGAGTTCTCGGGATGGCACGGTGTTCCCCCTTGGTGCGGTCGTCCGCGCCCGGCCGTTCACCGGGGCGCTCGAGCGGCCCGCCCGGGCGTCCCGGACGGCGCATCTCCTGTGGTGAGAATGACGTTATCACCAGCCCCGGAAGGCCTCAAGGGGATGCCCCGGCCACCCGGGACGGTCCCCTGTACCCGAGGAGGGTGGTCCCGGGCCCGACGAGGGTGGTGCGGGCGTGACAGGATGCCGGGGACCGATGGACGGACGCCGAGGGAGGGTCAACGTGGAATTGAAGCCGGGGACCCGGTTCCGGAGTCAGGTGTGCGAGACCGAGGTCGTGGTGGTCAAGGTCGGCAGCGGCGGCGACCTGACCTGTGGCGGCGTGCCGGTGGTTCCGATCGACGCCACCGTCGACGGGGGCGCATCGGTGGCCGGAGGCCACGATGGCGGCACCCTCCTGGGCAAGCGCTACACCGACGAGGCCTCCGGCGTCGAGATCCTGTGCGTCAAGCCGGGGGCCGGCTCGCTGGCCGTCGACGGTCGCCTGCTCGAGCTCAAGACGGCGAAGGCACTGCCCTCCTCCGACTGACCGGACCGCCTCGTCGGGATGGCCCCGGGCGGCGGGGCCGACGGGTCAGGGCTCCGACTTGAGGGCCGGCTGCACCGGTGGAGCCGAGCGCCAGTCGGCGATCCCGTCCTCGACCGTGGCGATGGGCATCCCACCCCCGTGGACCTCGGCCCAGTGGGAGTGGTTCAGCTCGTGGAGGGTGAAGCAGGCGTTGAGCGAGTTGTAGAAGCCCATGTTGTCGACCGTCTGGTTGACGGACTCCTTGATGAGCAGTGCCGTCATGGTGGGCAGGTCGGCGATGCGGCGGGCGAACTCCAACGTCCGGTCGGCGAGCTGGTCGGCCGGGAAGACCTTGGACACCATGCCCAGGCGGTGGGCCTCGTCGACGTCGAGCGAGTCCCCGGTGAGCATCAGTTCCTTCGTCTTGCGGGGCCCGAACTCCCAGGGGTGGGCAAAGTACTCGACGCCGCACATCCCGAGGCGGGTGCCGACGACGTCGGCGAACGAGACGTCGTCGGCGGCCACGATGAGGTCGCACGCCCACATGAGCATCAGCCCTGCGGCGAACACCGTCCCGTGCACCTGGGCGATGGTGATCTTCCGCAGGTTGCGCCACCGGCGGGTGTTCTCGAAGTAGTAGTGCCACTCCTGGAGCATCCGCTGCTCGGCCCCGGTGCGGGTGCCCCCGTTCACCAGCCGGGTCGGGTGGGGGTTGTCGGAACTCCATTCGGCCATGGCCACCTTGGAGCCCATGTCGTGTCCCGCCGAAAACATCGGGCCCATGCCGCCCAGGATGACCACCCGCACCGCGTCGTCGGCCTCGGCCCGCAGGAACGCCTCGTCCAGCTCGACCAGGAGGCCCCGGTTCTGGGCGTTGCGGGCCTCGGGCCGGTTGAGCATGATGCGGGCGATGCGACCCTCGTCGAGGGTCTCGTACTTCACGAACTCTTCGGACATGCCTGCTCCTCGGGTGTCGGGGCCGCCAACCGGCCGGACGGGCGCTTCGGGGCGGGAGGCGGCATCGGCCGCCCGGGTCCCCGGGGGGAATCTAGGGCACCCGGTCGTCGGGCGCCGGGTTGACGGAGAACGCGGCGGTGGCGACGGCGCACAGGGTGTCGGTCCCCGCGTCGATCACGTCGACGGTGACCACGGCGGAGCGGTTGCCGCGGTGGACGACGGTGGCCACGGCGCGGGCCGGCCCGACGGTCAGCCCCCGAAGGAAGTGGACGGAGAGCTCCGAGGTGGCCACGCCGTCACGCGGCCCCCCGGCCAGCACGGCCCGGCCGGCCACGATGTCGACGAGCGTCGCCAGGAGGCCACCCTGGAGGGCGCCGCGGGGATTGGTGATCCGCCCGTCGAGTTCCAACTCGACGGCGAGGTCGGCCCCGGCCACCTGGACATCCCGCATGGCCAACTGCTGCAGGAGGTGGCCCCCGGCGGCCAGGACCCGGTCGTGGGCGTCGCGCACCTGGGCCCGTGACGCGTGGCGCTGGTCGTCGGCGTCGGCGTCGGCCCCGGCGCCCGTCACTTACCGACGGCGATGGTCTTGGTCTCGAGGTGCTGCTCGAACCCTTCCCGGCCGTTCTGGCGTCCCACCCCGCTGCCCTTGTAGCCGCCGAAGGGCGAACCGGCGTGGTAGTAGATGCCCCCGTTTACCATGACCGTCCCGGACCGGATCCTCCTGGCCACCGACAGGGCCCGCTCCTCGGAGGCCGAGGTGACCCCCCCGGACAGGCCGTAGTCGCTGTCGTTGGCGATGCGCACGGCGTCGTCGTCGTCATGGAACGGGATGAGGACGAGCACCGGGCCGAAGATCTCCTCGCGGGCGATGCGCATGGAGTTGTCGACGTCGGCGAACAGCGTGGGCTCGACGAACCACCCCTTGTCCAGGTGGGCGGGACGCCCGCCGCCGGTGACCAGCCGGGCTCCCTCGGCCACCCCCGACTCGATGTAGCCGAGCACCCGTTCGCGCTGGCGGGCGTTGATGAGCGGGCCCATGATGTTGCCGCCGTCGGTGGGGTCGCCATAGGTGACGCCGGCCACGGCGGCGGCCGCGATCTCCACGGCCTCGTCATAGCGCGACTCGTGGACCAGGGTGCGGGTCAGCATGGCGCATCCCTGCCCGGCATGCAGGCACATGAATCCCAGCATGGCCATCTTGGACTCGACGTCGCCGTCGTCCAGGATGATGTCGGCCGACTTGCCGCCGAGCTCCAGGAAGAGGCGCTTGAGGGTGGGGGCGCCGGCGGCCATGATGCGCTTGCCGGTGGTGGTGGACCCGGTGAAGGAGATCAGGTCGACCCGGGGGTCGGTGACCAGCTGCTCGCCGACCAGGTGGTCGGACGAGGCCACCACGTTGACCACCCCGGGCGGGATGTCGGTCTGCTCGGCGATGAGCCGGCCGATCCGGGTGGCGTTCCAGGGCGTGTCCGGCGCCGGCTTGATCACCATGGTGTTGCCGGTGGCCAGCGCCTGGCCGAGCTTGCCGATGGTGATCTCGAAGGGATAGTTCCACGGCACGATCGCCCCGACCACACCCATCGGCTCCTTGACCACCCGCTGCCAGCTGGGCACACCGAAGGCCTCGATGTCGGGGAGCGCGCGTTCCCACTCGAAGGAGTCGATGTACTCGGCCGGCCACAGCAGACCCTCGGCCAGGGGGGCGTCGAGCTGGGCCAGGTAGGTGGTCATCAGCGGGCAGCCCACCTCGGCCACCAGCTCGGCCCGCAGGAACTCCTGTTCGCCGACGATGGCCTCGTGGAGCTGACGCAGGCAGCGTTGGCGGAATGCCCGGTCGGTCGACCACGTCGTGTCGTCGAAGGCGCGCCGGGCGGCGGCGATGGCCCGGTCCATGTCGACGGCCGTGGCGTCGGCGGTCTGGCCGAGCACCTCCTCGGTGGCCGGGTTCACGTTGTCGAACCGGCCGCCCTCGGCGGCGTCGACCAGAGCACCGTCGATCAGCAGTCGGGACTCTCCGGTCAGCGAGGTGGCGGGCATGCGGGGGCTCCTGTTCGTGCGGGTGTCGGACGTCGGAATGCGGACTCTCGGATGTGTGCTGCTCGGATGGCTCGGTGTGCTGCTCGGATGACGGGGACCGGACGGCCCCGGTGCGGGTAGCTCCCCGCCGTAGGGGGATCGGGGACGAACCGTCTCCCCGACCCCCGCCACCGCTCACGTCCCCCGGAACGGTGCGCTCCGGGGGCGAGTATGGCATGCGGTCGCCAGACCCGGTCGGATTGCACTACAACGGGGATCGATGAACCTCTCCCTGTCCGAGGAGTCGCGCCGTTTCCGTGACGAGCTGCGCGGGTGGCTGGAGGCGAACGTCGAGCCCGCGCCCGTCTTCGGCGACTTCGACGAGGAATTCTCGTGGGGCCGGCGCTGGCAGGCACGGCTGGCCGCCGACCGGTGGGTCGGGATCCACTGGCCGACGGCATTCGGGGGCCGGGACGCCACACCCGTGGAGGTGGCGCTGTTCAACATCGAGTACGCCCGGTCACGGGCACCCCAACCGGTGAACCGGACCGGGGTGAACCTGGTGGGCCCCACCCTGCTGGCCCACGGTGACGACGCCCAGCGCCGACGGTGGCTGCCCGGGATCCTCGACGCAGCAGAGATCTGGTGCCAGCTGTTCAGCGAACCCGGTGCCGGATCGGACCTGGCGTCCCTCACCACCCGCGCCGTGGCCAGCGGTGGCGGCTGGGTCGTCGAAGGCCAGAAGGTGTGGACCAGCTACGCCCAGTACTCGCGCTGGGGGATCGCCCTGGTGCGCACCGATCCGGACGCCCCGCGCCACCGGGGGATCTCCTGCCTGGCCGTGGACATGACGGCGCCCGGCGTCGAGGTCCGGCCGCTGGTCACCATGACCGGCGAGGCCGAGTTCAACGAGGTATTCCTGGACGAGGTCTTCGTGCCCGATGACCAGGTCATCGGGCAGGTGCACCAGGGGTGGCAGGTGGCCAACACGACCCTGGCCCACGAGCGGGGCACCACCTTCCCGTTCAAGGAGCAGGTGGTCCACGAGGTGTACCTCGGTCAGCTGCTCGATCTGGCGGTGGCCACGGGTGCGCTCGACGACCCGCTGGTGGCCGACCAGATGGTCGACGCCTACGTGAAGCTCCGAGTCCTGCGGCTCCACAATTGGCGGACCCTGACCCGCCTGGCCCGGGGCGAGGAGCCCGGACCGGATTCGTCACTGGTCAAGCTGGCGTGGACCGACATGACCCAGTCCCTGTCCGACGCCGGGCTCGCCGTCCTCGGCGACGCCGCCCCGCTGTGGGGGCCGGCCGCCGGGAACCTGGACGACGGCCGCTGGCAGCGCCAGTGGCTCTGGAGCAAGGCCGCCTCCATCGCCGGAGGCACCTCGGAGATCCAGCGCACCATCATCGGCGAGCGGATCCTGGGGCTGCCCCGGTGACGAGCGGCGAGGCGCCAGGCAAGGTGGTGGGGCACCTGTTCATCGGCGGGCGTTGGGTGGCGCCGTCGACGGGCGACACCGTGGACGTGGTCGAGGCCCACTCCGAGCAGGTGGTGGGCCGGGTGCCGGTGGCCGGACCCGAGGACGTCGACCGGGCGGTGGGCGCGGCCCGGACCGCCTTCGAGGGCTCGCCCTGGTCCGACAGCACGATCGACCAGCGGATCGACGCCGTGGGCCGCATCGCCGCCGGCATGGGCGAACGGGCCGAGGAGCTGGCCCGCACCATCAGTTCGGAGAACGGCGCGCCCATCGGCTTCTCGCGCCTCGGCCAGGTCGGCGCGCCCATCGACATCCTGCACTCGATGATGGAGATCGCCCGGGACTACCCGTGGGAGGTCCGGCGCACCGGTCGCTACATGGACTACGTCGAGCGCCGGGAGCCGGTCGGAGTGGTGGCCGCCGTGGTGGCATGGAACGTCCCCCAGGTCCTCATCGCCACCAAGCTGGCCCCCGCCCTGCTGGCCGGCTGCACCGTGGTCGTCAAGGCCGCGCCCGAGGCCTCGTTGGACGCGGTGATCCTGGCCGAGGTCATCGAGGCGGCCGGCCTGCCCCACGGGGTGGTGTCGGTCCTCACCGGCGGAGTGGCCACCGGCGAGGCGCTGGTGGCCCATCCCGGGGTGGACAAGGTGGCCTTCACCGGCTCGACGGCGGCCGGTCGGCGGATCGCCGCCGAGTGCGGGCGCTCACTGCGTCGGGTCAGCCTCGAGCTCGGGGGAAAGTCGGCCGCCGTGGTGCTGGACGACGCCGACCTGGGGAAGCTGGCCAAGGGCCTCCGGTACGCGTCGTTCGTCAACAATTCGCAGGCCTGCGCCGCCCAGACCCGGATCCTCGCCCCGGCCGGCCGGTACGACGAGGTGGTCGACGCGGTGGCCACGGCGGCGGCCGCCCTCCCGGTCGGGGACCCGTTCGATCCGGACACCCGCATCGGTCCGCTGGTCAGCCGGCGCCAGCGCGACCGGGTCCGTGGCTACATCGACGGCGGGACGGAGGACGGGGCACGCCTGGTGGTCGGTGGGAGCACCGCCCCCCACGGGCTGCCCGTCGGCTGGTTCGTCCGACCGACCGTCTTCGCCGACGTGGACAACGGGATGCGCATCGCCCGGGAGGAGATCTTCGGGCCGGTCCTGAGCGTGATCCCCTACGACGATGACGCCGACGCCGTCCGGATCGCCAACGACTCGGACTACGGACTGGCCGGCTCGGTATGGACGACCGACGAGGCGCGGGGGATGGCCGTGGCCTGCGGTGTGCGCACCGGGACGTTCGGCATCAACGGCTACGCGCCCGACCCCCTGGCCCCCTTCGGCGGGTACCGTGACTCGGGCATCGGGCGCGAGTGGGGCGAGGCGGGCATGGACGAGTACGTCGAGCGCAAGGCGATCCACGGGGTCGGGGGATGACGCCGGACCCGGTGGACGGCGGGCGGTTCGACGCCGACGTCGAGCACCATCCGATGTCGGGGCTCGACGAGTTCCTGATCCACAACAACCCCCTTCCGGTGCGGGTGATGTGGACCTCGGACCCACGGGCCTACGAGCGCATGTGGTTCACCTGCCAGGACGACGCCGGGGACCTCCTGGTGGTGGCGGGCATGGGCGTCTACCCGAACCTCGGCACCGCCGAGGCATTCGCCATCGTGAACTGGCGGGGCCGGCACACCACCGTGCGGGCCCACCGCAAGCTCGGCCTGAACCGGATGGACATGGCGGTGGGACCGCTGTCGTTCGAGGTGGTGACCCCGTTCCGCGAGTGGCACCTGTCACTCGGCGACAACGACCAGGGGATCGCCTTCGACCTGGCCTGGCTCGACACCAAACGCCCGGTCTACCGCAACATCGGCGGCGGCTCGGTGGTGGGCACCCGGTCCTTCGCCGGGGTCGCCGGTTACGACGGGTTCGGCCGGCAGTCCGGGTGGGTCGAAGTCGGCGGAGTCCGTCACGAGGTCACGACGGCGCATCACTGCGGTACCCGGGACCATCACTGGGGAACCCGGGACGGGGTGGGCGGCCGGTCGCTGTGGGGCGGCTACCAGCACCCCCACTCGGGGGAGTGGGTGGAGTTCGCCGAGTACGGGATCTGGGGGGACCACGTCCTGTACAACCTGGGCGATGAGCGGCGGGGGAGCGACACCCTCCGCGACCGTCGCTACCGCCTGCGGTTCGAGCCCGACACCCGGCTCCTGGTGTCGGGCGAGGTGGACTACGTCTTCGCCGACGGCCACGAGCGCACGGTCACGTTCGAGCGCCTGGGCAACCAGATCGCGTTCCTGCGGTGCGCCATGTACGGCGGTCCCAACGGGGGCACTCCCGACGGCGACCTGTGGCAGGGCATGGAGGTGGGGGACGGGGTCGTCACCGGGGAGACCTACGACGTGGACGACCCCGAGGTGCGGGCCCGGATCTGCGGGCTCGACCAGCACCACGCCCGGTTCGTCAGCGAGGGGGAGACGGTCTACGGCATCGTCGAGCCCTACGACACCCTCTGCTACGAGCTGGCCCGGGCCGGCCGGGGCGGGTTCAGCCTGCTGGAGTGACGGGGCCGGACCCGGGTGGGGGACCGAGCACGTAGCCGCTGCCCGCGGGGTCGTGGTACCACCCACCGGCGGCCTCGGTCCCTCCGTCCACGTGCAGGGTCTGACCGGTCACGTAGCTCGACAACCCGCCGGCCAGGAACACGGCGGCGCCGGCCATCTCGTCCACGTGGCCGGCCCGACCCATCGGGACGATCCGTCCGAACTGCTCCTCGGCCCCGTCGGGCGCCACGGCCACCATCCCTTCGGTCCAGGTGATGTCCGGGGCCAGCGCGTTGACGCGGATCCCGTGGGGAGCCAATTCGAGGGCGGCCGTCCGGGTGAGGCTGATGACTCCGGCCTTGGCCGCCGCGTAGGCGGCGTACCCGGGGGCGGCCCGCACGCCCTCGATCGAGGTGATGTTGACGATGCTGCCCCCGGATCCGTGCGCGACCATCGACCGGGCCACCCGCTGTGTGCACAGGAGCACGCTGCGCAGATTGGCCCGGTAGAGCGCGTCCCAGCCGTTCTCACTGGTGTCGAGCAGATCCGAACGGAACACGCCGCCGGCGTTGTTCACCAGGACGGTGACCGGGCCGAGCGCGTCCAGGGTGCGGGCCAGCGCCGCGTCGACCTCGTCGGGTCGGCGGACGTCCACCGTCAGACCGAGGCCACCGACCTCGTCACCGGCCGAGGCGGACGTGTCCGGGTCGCGCTCCCACACGGCCACCGATGCACCGAACGCCGCCAGGCCCCGGGCGATGCCACGGCCGATGCCCGCCCCGCCGCCGGTGACGACGGCCACGCGGCCGGTGAGCAGCGCCGTGGAGGGGTCCATGGACCCGAACGTACCCGCATCGGTGGACCGTGGCGATGATGATTCCGTCCGGTCCCCGGCCCGGACCGCGGCGTCACCCCAGGCCGAGGAATCGCATGGTGGCGTCGATGACGCCGAAGTCGGACGGCGTGGCGAAGTGGTCCACACCGGGGACCGACACGAAGGTGGCCGACGGCAGGGCCTCGACCAGCCGGTCGGCCGACGGCACGAAGTCCTCCGTGCCGAGGACCACGAGGACCGGACAGGTCACCACGGCGAGGTCCTCCGGCGTGAGGCGGGGCGGCGACCGTCGGAGGAAGGCGGCCAGGGCCACCGGGTCGTTCCCGGTCGACGCGGCCAGTCGGGTGAACACCCGGGCCTGGACGTCGTCCGGCTCGGCGGCGGACGCCAACGCCTCGACGATCGACGAATTGTCCGAGGCCTCGAATACGTTGTCGCCCACGCCGAGGAGGACGAGCCGATCGAACCGACGGGGGTGGGCGACGGCGATCCGGAGCAGGATCTGGGCCCCGGCCGAGAACCCGACGGCCGACGTCGGCTCCGGAAGCAGCGAGGCGACATCCTCCTCCACCGACCCGTAGTCGGCGGGATCGGCGGACCGGTCGGAGGTGCCGTGACCGGGTAGGTCGATCACGGGAACGGTGCAGTCGGCATCGGCCAGGATGTCCACCCATCCGGTCTGCACCCAGTTGTGGTCGAAGGTCGATCCGAAGCCGTGGAGGAGCACGAGCGGACCCGGGGGCGGCGACATGGTCGCCGAAGCTAGCGCACCGCGTCGATCGGAGCACCCACCCGCGAAGCCGTCGCCCGCTCAGACGATCCGGGAGTCGCGCCCCTCCCAGTAGGGCTCCTTCAGCAGGCGCTTGAACAGCTTTCCGCTGGGGTCCCGGGGCAGTGCGTCCACGAGGTCGATGGAGCGGGGGCATTTGTAGGCGGCCAGGTGGTCCCGGCACCAGCCGAGCAGCTCGGCCTCGTCGACCGGCTCCGCCACCTGCACCACCCCCTTGACCGACTCGCCCATCTCGTCGTCGGGGACGCCGAACACGGCGGCGTCGACGACGGAGGGGTGGCCGAGCAGCACCTGCTCGGCCTCGCGGGGGTAGATGTTCACCCCGCCGGACACGATCATGTCGGCCGACCGGTCGGTCAGGTAGAGGTAGCCGTCCTCATCCACGTAGCCGACGTCCCCGAGCGTCCTCCACCCGTGGTGGTCGTGGGCGGCGGCCGTCTTGTCGGGGTCGTTGTGGTATTCGAACTCTCGACCACCGGCGAAGTAGACCGTTCCCGGCTGCCCGGTCGGGACCTCCTCGCCGTCGTCGCCCACGATGTGCATCTCGTCACGGGGCCGACCGACGGACCCGGGATGCTCGAGCCACTCGCCGGGGGTGATGAACGACGATCCCAGGTCCTCGGTGCCGGCGTAGTACTCGTAGATGATCGGACCCCACCACTCGAGCATCCGATGTTTCACCGGCACCGGGCAGGGTGCGGCGGCGTGGACGACGTAGCGCAGGCTCGACACGTCGTAGCCCAGGCGCTGCCCCTCGGGCAGGCGGAGCATCCGGGTGAACATCGTGGGGACGAACTGGGCGTGGGTGACCCGGTGCCGCTCGATGGCCTCCAGGCAGCCGGCGGCGTCGAAGGACTCCATGACCACCGCCGTGGCCCCCAGCCGGTGCATGGCCATGGAGTAGACGAGCGGCGCCGAGTGGTAGAGCGGCGCCGGGGACAGGTACACCGTCGACCCGGTGACCCCCATGGCACCGATGCCCAGGGCGATGGCCACCGACACGGCCTGTGGATGGCCGGGGACGGTGACGCCCATCGGCTTGCGCACGCCCTTGGGTACGCCGGTGGTGCCCGAGGAGTAGAGCATCTCCCGGCCCTCGGCCTCGTCGTCGATCGGCGTGGGATGCCCGCCGGCCAGGACCTCCTCCCAGGGCGTGAACCCGGGGACGTCACCCCCGACGGCGACCTTGAGGGGGATCGCTCCGAGGTCCAGGGATGCAGCCACTCCGGCCAGTCCGGCGGTGATCACCAGTGCCCGGGCACCGCAGTCGTCCAGGATGTACTGGGCCTCGTCGCGGCGCAGGTGGGAGTTGAGGGCCGTGTAGTAGAGCCCGGCCCGCTGTGCGGCCCATGCCGCCTCGAGGAAGGCCGACCCGTTCTCCATCATCAGGGCCACGTGGTCGCCGGCCCGCAGGCCGGCCTGCCGGAAGGCGTGGGCCAGGCGGTTCGAGCGTTCGTCGAGCTCGGCGTAGGTGGTCACCTCACCCGAGCCCGCCATGACCACCGCCGGACGGTCGGGGTGGTGGGCGGCCTGGGCGCCGAGGTGGGGGGCGGGGGTCGGCGGTGCGGACTCCATGGTGGCCGGAGTGTAGATCGTCCCGACGTCATCCGGCTGGGTAACGTGGTGGTCCACCGGGGAGGGTCGATGGTCGGGACGGGGGAGTCGGGCGGGGCCGGGGAGCGGTGGATCGAGGACGGACCGGAGCTCGCGCTCGGGGTCCCCGGGTTCTACCTCCGGCCCGACTACCACGAGGTCCTGTCCTGGCTGCGGCGCAACGAACCGGTCTTTCCGACGGCCGACGGGATGGTGGCGGTCAGCCGCTACGAGGACGTCCGGGACATCAGCCGTGACCCGGAGCGGTTCGTGTCCGGTCGGGGGGTGCTCATCAACGACCCCCTGCGGGACGTCGGCAGCGGGGGGCTGGGCGCCTTCTCCATCCTGCACCTCGACCCGCCGGTACATGCCGCGTACCGCTCGGTGGTCAACCGGCTGTTCACCCCGCGGTCGGTGGCACCCCTCGAGGAGCGGATCCGCGAGGTGGTCCGCGGCGCGCTCGACGCCGTGCCCGACGACGAACCCCTCGACCTGGTCGACCTCCTGGCCGCCCCCATCCCCATCGCCGTGATCGCCGAGCTCCTGGGGATGGACGGGACGGACGGCGAGCAGCTCCGGCGGTGGTCGGACGCCACCATCGAGACCGCCGACGGGCCCCCGGGCGGGTCGGCCGACGGGATGGGCGAGCTGCTCGGGTTCCTGGCCGACCGGGTGCGTTCGTCCGCGTCCGACGGGGAAGGGTTGGCCGGGATGCTCGCCACCACTCCGGTCGGGGACCGGCTGCTCGACGAGGGTGAGGTGATCGGATTCCTGCTGACCCTGCTGGTCGCCGGCAACGAGACGACCCGGACGCTGCTGTCGGGCGGGGTCGAGGCCCTGGCCCGCCACCCGGACCAGCAGATGGCCCTGGCCGCCGACCGGTCACTCCTGGCCCCGGCGGTGGAGGAGATGCTCCGGTGGGTCACCCCCATCCAGGCCTTCGGCCGCACCGCCGTGGTGGACGTCGAGCTCGCCGGCACCCCGGTGGCGGCGGGGACGTTCCTGGTCATGCTCTACGCGTCGGCCAACCGCGACGAGGCGGTCTTCGGCCCGGACGCCGGCCGGTTCGACGTCCGACGGCGGACGACCCCGCCCCAGCTGGCCTTCGGGTTCGGCGAGCACAGCTGCCTGGGTGCGAGCCTGGCCCGGCTGGAGGCCCGCGTGTTCTTCGAGGAGCTACTGGCCCGCCACCCCCGGTTCACCCTGGCCGGCGCGCCGACCTACACGGCCTCGACCCTGGTGAACGGGGCGCGGACGCTTCCGGTGCTGCTGGGCGGCTGAGCCTCAGCCGGTGAGCAGCCCGTCCCGTCCGTTGGCCACGAATTCGGCGCTCAGCGCGGCGACGTCCCCTGCAGTCATGCGGCGGTACGACGACGACGGGTCCCGGCGTTCCCAGTAGGGGTCGTCCGAGGACCACCGGTCGGCGCGCAGGGGTGCCTTGTCGACCTTGTCGGTGCCGGTCACCGGCAGCGCGTCCACGATCCGCAGGTAGCGCGGCGCCCACTTGGTCCCGAGGTCGGGCTGGTCGTCGAGGAAGCCGGCGAACGCCGCCGGGTCGAAGCGCTCGGGGTGGTCGAGCTCGAGTGCGGCCATCACCTGGTCGCCGGTGCGGGCGTCCGGCACGGCGTAGACGGCGACGCCGCGCAGCCCGGGGAAGCGCCCGAGGATCCGTTCGATCGGAGCGGCGGTGAAGTTCTCGCTGTCGACGCGCAGCCAGTCACCCGACCGCCCGGCGAAGTAGAAGATGCCGTCGGTGTCCCGGTAGGCCAGGTCGCCGGACCAGTACCACCCGTCGCGGATCCGCTCGGCCTCGGCCTCGGGATTCTTGTAGTAGCCCTCGAAGGCCGAGTGCGGGGACCGCCCGACCAGCTCGCCGATGGCCTCGGCGGGGTTGGTGAGCCGTCCTTGGGCGTCGAACACGGCGGTAGCCCGCTCCTCGCCGGTGGCCGGGTCGACGATCTTCGCCTCGGCACCCTTGGGCAACCGGCCGAGCGCACCGGGCCGGTCATCGCCGACGGGGTGCAGCACGATCGCTCCTTCGCTCGACCCGTAGCCCTCGAACAGCGGGACGCCGAAGCGACGGGTGAACTCGGCCTTGTCGGTGGCCGAGGTCTCCGGGCCGAGGACGAATTTGAGGCGGTGGTCCGTGTCGTGCCCGGTGGGCTCGGTGGACAGGATGTGAGCCACGGCTCGGCCGACGGTGTTCATGAACGTGGCGCCGTGCGAGCGGACGTCGGGCAGGAACCCCGACGCCGAGAACCGCCGCCGCAGCGCCAGGGTGGAACCACCGGCCATCCAGGGGAAGATCGAGGAGGAGAGCGCGTTCCCGTGAAACAGCGGCATGGCCGAGTAGAGGACGTCGTCCGGTCGGAAGGGCATGCGCAGGGCGGCCCGGGCGGCGCGGCCCTGGGACATCCGGACCGCCTTGGGGGTTCCGGTCGACCCCGAGGTGAACACGAGGAGGTAGAGGTCGTCGGGTGCCGGCGCCGGGGTCGGCGTGGGGGAGGCCAGCCCTGCGCCCTCGTCGACGAGCCGCTGGTACCCGTCGGTGTCCGTGAGGAGCACCCGGTCGTGGGCCATGCCCAGGTCGAGTCCGTCGAGCATCCCCCGGTGCCCGGTGTCGGTCACCACGAGCCCGCAGTCGGTGGCCCGCACGTCCCGGGCCAGCTCCTCACCCCGACGGGTCGGGTTCAGCCCGACGACGACGGCTCCGGCCAGGGCCGCCCCGGCCAGCAGGAACACGTACTCCGCCGTGTTGTCGAGCAGGACACCGATGTGCACCGGGCCGTCCCGGCCGTACCGGGCCAGCAGGCCGGCCCGGGCCCGGGCCTCGGCCACCACCTGCCGCCACGACCACACCTCCCCTT
>Ga0302279_10001287_pt1 | contig 35905 bp, 28 predicted proteins | sample III_Bog_N3_3_FD_194541 | JGI IMG/M metagenome (GOLD analysis project Ga0302279, IMG submission 194541) | Peat permafrost microbial communities from Stordalen Mire near Abisko, Sweden - III_Bog_N3_3 | ecosystem: Environmental > Terrestrial > Soil > Wetlands > Peat | place: Sweden: Abisko...
CGGAAGGAGGGATGATGATGATGATGATGAGGGGGCCGATGGGGGAGCGGATGGGGGGGCCGACGGGAGCGCCACGGGGGGGCAGGATAGGCCGACGGGCTATGCGGGTGGAAGCTCGCGAAACGTGGGGCCGCAGGGAATCGGCGCAAAGGCGTTTACACCGCTCTTCGCGGTCAGCTACCGTTCGAGTTCGGCAACCGCGTCCTCAGAGCGCCGACTGCCTGCCCGCGTTTGGCGTCGCGTTTGGCGTCGCACCCCCTGCCCCGAGCTCCCATGTCCGTTCGTTCTCGTGCCCTCAGCTTCCTACTTGGCGCCAAGCGTCTCGTTGGCGCTCACCAGAGCTTCGGCCCTGGTAGCCGGCAGCCGCTCCTCCGGCTGGCGGCGGTCGCTTCGCTCGTGGCGGCGGCATTCCTCAGCGGGACGGCGCTGGCCGGTTCGGTCCGGGGCAGAATCGCCGGCCAGGAGAAGCTGATTCCGGACGTCTACGCCGAAGCCGCCAAGTCCGACGCCCATCGCTGGACGTGGCGCGAGCCGTCGCCGAGCGTGAAGGTGGAGTTTCACGTGCTCTCGGGGAACCCGTCGCGTGACCTCTGCATCGCCGCGCTCTCGAGCGCCCCGGCCCCCGCCCACGACCCCGTCCTCGTCCGCGTGACGGGCGGGCACACCATCCCGACCACCATCGTCGTCTCGCCTGGGACGCGCCTCTCGTTCGAGAACCGCGACCCGTTTCCCCACCGCCTCTACCAGACCGGCAACCAGGCCTGGAAGGCCGAGGCGACGGAGTCAGGCCGCCGCCGCGAGTGGACTGCGCCTCCCGGGCAGGGGCGCTTCGAGTTCCGCGACGAGCTCTTTCCGAGCGTGCGCACGTTCGTCGTCGTGGAGCCTCAGGTTGCGGAGATCGCCTACCCGGGCCACGACGGTGCTTTCGCGATGAACCTGCCGGCCGGAGACTTCGTGCTCAAGGCGTACTTCGGCGGCAAGCAGGTCGGCAAGCCCGTCAGCGTCGCGGTCCTCAAGGACAGGCCGCTCGATCTCAAGGACCCGTTCAACGTGGGCGAGACCGCGGACGGGAAGCCGCTCTGATGGGGACGCTGCCGTCATGATGTTCCTGTCACGTATCTGGTACGTCGTCCTCAGCCTGGTGGTCGCCACCTCGCTCTACTGCGTGTTTCTCGCGGTCGGCGAGTACAACCGGCGCGGCACGGTGGCCATGACGGAGGAGCTCGCCTCCGACGTCCAGGTCGTCGGCTGGAACCTCCAGATAGACGCTCGCCACCGCCTCGACGCACTGCTCTACGGCTCGCTCGACCCGGGCATCCAGGCGGCCCTCGGGGCGGCCCAGGACAAGGACAAGATTCCCGCCAAGGCCAAGGACGACGCGAAGAAGGCGCTCGTGGCCGTCAACGAGAAGATCCAGCCCGCGGAGTTCCGGAGCGATGCGCTCTTCGCGGTGGATCACGATGGTCGGGTGATCGGCCAGGTCGGCTTCGACCAGGCCAACGCGTTCGACGATTTCGAGCTCGGTGGGTACCCGGCGGTCAACGACGCCATCCACGGCTTCTTGCGGGATGACATCTGGGTGCTAGGCGGCAAGATCTACCGCGTCGTTGCCAGGCCCGTCGAGTTCGACTCCACGCAGCGCCCTCTCGGTGCAGTCGTCGGGCTGAAGGCCGTCGACAACAAGTTCGCCCAGGAGCTGTCCAAACGCACCCGCACGAGCGTGGTCTTCTACGCCGGTGGGCAACGGGTGGCCTCGGCCGCGGCCGAGGGCTTCGACGTCGCCACGGTGGACCAGGCGGTCACGCTGCTGCCGAAGCTTGCGCAGGACAAGGCGTACACGGACGGGCGCTCCGACGTGCAGTTCCTCGGCGAGGAGCCGGCTGCGCCGGGCGCCATCTTCGCGCGTCTCGCCGGTGATGCGTGGGAGGGCGGCGCTGGCTTCGCCGTCGTCCGTCCGCGCGCGGCGCTCGCCGGTCCGATGGGTATCCTCAACGGTGCGGACGACAAGGACAAGCAAGGCGTCAACCTCCCCATCCTGGCGCTCGTGCTCGTCGTGGGGAGCGTCTTCGGCATCCTGTTCTCGTTCCTCGAGCACTCGCTGCCCCTCCGCGAGATGGTCGCCCAGGCAGAGAAGCTGAAGCGCGGAGAGCTCGACTACCTGCAGCTCCCCCGGTTCCGGGGCGGGTACCGCGGCATCGCGCAGGACATCAACGCCGGCATCGAGCGGGTCCTCGAGAAGGGTGGCGGCGCGGCGCGCAAGCCTGCCGACCTCGCCTCGATCCTCGGACCGGTGCCGGCGCAGCCGGCGATGAGCGCGTTCTCGTTCCCGCTTCCGGACGCCAACCCCCCGCCGCAGGCGCCCGCCGCCCCACCTCCTCCCCAGCGCCCGACGGGCTCGCAGCCGCGGCCGTTCCCCGGTGGGGGGCCGGCGCTGCCTCCCCCGCAGCCGCCCTCCCCGTCGCGCCCCAACTTCCCCGTGGGCAATCCGGTGGACTCGCCGACGCTGCAAGCGGGCCAGAGCCCGGTCCTGCCGAAGCGCAACGCGCCGACGATGATGGGCGTGGCGCCCCCGCCACCGAGCGGAAACCAGGTGGCGACGTCCCCGGCGTTCTACTCCCCGGCACGCGCGCCCTCTCCCTCGCACCCGCAGCTGGGCAATACGCCGCTGCCGATCTCCAACCCTCAGCCGCCGCAGCAGCAGTCTGGCTTCAACATGCCGATGCCGCCGCTGGACGACGGCGCGGACGAGCGCGACGAGGCGACCGTCATCGCTCCGGCGCCGAGCGACCTGCTCGCTGCCGTCGACTCGAAGGGCGGGGAGTCGGCGGAGTGGCTCAGCGTCTACGACGATTTCGTCCGCACAAAGAAGCAGTGCAACGAGCCGACCGATGGGCTCACGTTCGAGAAGTTCCAGCACACCCTGAAGAAAAACCGCGACGCGCTCATCCAGAGGCACGGGTGCAAGCGCGTTCGGTTCTCCGTGTACGTCAAGGAGGGCCGCGCGTCGCTCAAGGCGACGCCAGTCCGCGAATAGACCCGCCGAGCTGAATTGCGCGGGAGGACCCCCGTACCCGATCGGAGCGCTCGCATGCGAATTCTGAGATCGCGCTGTACCCGTGCCATTCACCCTTCCGTAGCGCTCGCCATGCTCGCGGGGCTCGGTGCGACCGTCCTCGCACCAGGGGTTGCACGGGCCACCAACATCCTCGAGTTCCCCGACAACGGCTCCGAGCAGATGGCGCGAGGGGGGGCGTGGATGGCGCGGGCGAGCGACCCGCTCGCTGCGTTCTACAACCCGGCCGGCCTGGCGGGCCAGCAGACGCGTCTCACGCTCCAGGCGAACATCAGCGTCGAGAACACGTGTTTCACCCGTCAGCTCGCCAAGAACGACCCGACGATCGAGCCGCTCGCGGGGGCGAACGGGGCGTTCCCCAAGGTGTGCAACGGCGGGTCGCCGTCCCCCGATCCGCAGCTGGGGCTAACCTACCGGCTCACCCCCAAGATTGGGCTCGGCTTCCTCCCGCTGCTCGCTCCCAGCGCACCCGCAGCGAACAACAGCTGGCCGATGTTCGTCAAGGATCAGCCCGCCCCCCAGCGTTACATGCTGGTGAGCTCGAACCTGCTCCTCATCACGCCCACCATCGCCGCCGGCTTCGAGGTCGTCGACCGGCTGAGGCTCGGGGCATCGTTTCAGTGGGGCATCGCGACCTTCGACTACAAGAGCGCCACCGCCGCGACGAACGGTGCGGCCGTCACGGGGGGCACGGTGGACCCGAAGAGCAACGACGTGCTCGCCGAGGCCACGGGCAAGCAGGTGTTCGTCCCTGGCTTCACGCTCGGGGCAATCTGGAGCCCGCTCGACGACCTCGACATTGCCGGCTGGTACAAATACAGCGCGCCCGTCAGTACGGACGCGGACCTGAAGGCGGCGCCTGGCGCCTTCTCCGGCGCAGCCGCGCTGGGCAAGACGCCCACGCTGAATAACGTGAATGGGCCCCAGGGCCAGACGAACATCGGCCAGGTGAAGCTCGTCCTCCCGATGGAGGCCAAGGTAGGCTTCCGCTTCCACGTCCCGCGTGCCGGGGTCGCCTACGACGAGCACACGCGCGACCCGCTATCGCAGGACAAGTTCGATGCCGAGGTGAACCTCACGTACGCGAACAACAGCGCGGCGAACACGCTGCAGGTGCGATTCCCTGGCAACGCGAACGGGGACGGTACGGTTCCGGTCCCCGGGACGCCCGGGTACGCGCCCCCCATCTCGGACGTGAACCACGGCTACAGGGACGTCTACGGCGTTCGCGTGGGCGGTGACTACAATGCCATCCCCGACAAGCTCGCGGTCCGCGCCGGCGCCTTCTTCGAGTCGAACGGGCAAAACCCGACGTACATGAACATCGACAACGTCGGGTCCCAGAAGATCGGCCTCGCCCTCGGCGGGACCTACCGGATCCACTTTGGCGGCGAGGGAAAGACACGAGCCCTGGAGATATCCCTCGGCTACATGCACGTCTTCTACGCCGACGAGACGAACAACGGCCCTGGCGGTCTTCCGGCGATTGCGGGCACGGCCTGCAACCCCGTCGAGTCCCCTGCGCCGGCACGACCTGCGCAAACGGCACGCCGAAGAACCGCACCAACTGGCCGATCAACCTCGGCACCATTACAAATTCGGTGAACGTATTCAACGTGGGCCTCTCGTATCGATTCTGATCGACCTCTGATCCGATAAAACGAGCAGTCGGGGCCTCACCGGAGAACAAGAGACGCCATGAGCAACGAAGCACGCAACGTCATCATCATCGGCTCCGGCCCTGCGGGTCACACCGCCGGCATCTACGCCGCCCGAGCGAACCTCAAGCCTCTCATGTTCGAAGGGGTCGCCCGCGGCGGGATTCCCGGCGGTCAGCTCATGATCACCAACGACGTGGAGAACTACCCGGGCTTCCCCGAGAAGGTGGCGGGCCCCGAGCTCATGAAGGCGTTCCGGGAGCAGTCCGTCCGGCAAGGCTGCGAGATCCTCACCGAGGACGTGAACAAGGTCGACTTCACCAAGGCCCCGTTCCGCGTGTGGGCAGGGGATGACAACCTGGAGCATTCCGCCCGCGCGGTCATCATCGCCACGGGGGCCCAGGCGAAGTGGCTCGACATTCCGAGCGAGCAGCCGCTCAAGGGCCGCGGCGTCTCGGCGTGCGCGGTGTGCGACGGCGCCTTCTTCCGCGGACAAGACGTGATGGTCATCGGAGGCGGCGACACGGCCATGGAAGAGTCGATGTACCTCTCCGGCCTCTGCAAGACCGTGACGCTCGTGCACAGGCGCGAGGAGTTTCGCGCGAGCAAGGCCATGCAGGACCGCGTGCTGAAGAACCCGAAGATAAAGCCCGTCTACAACTGCGTCGTGGACGAGGTTCTCGACGTCAGCAAGGGTGAGGTCACCGGCGCCCGCCTCAAGAACATCAAGACGAACGAGACCATGGTCGTGCCCGTGACCGGGCTCTTCGTCGCCATCGGCCACACCCCCAACACCGACCTCTTCGCCGGGCAGCTCGACCTGCACCCGAACGGCTACCTCAAGACCAAGCCGGGAAGCACGTCCACCAACATCCCGGGCGTGTTTGCCGCGGGGGACGTCCAGGACTTCGTCTACCGTCAGGCCGTGACCGCGGCCGGAACGGGCTGCATGGCGGCCCTCGAGGCAGAGCGCTGGCTGGCCGCCCAGGGCGCCCACTGACCAGGGCGCGTTTCGTCGAGCACTTTCCTGCGTGCGCCCGCACGAGGTAGGCTCCAGACCGTGACGGCCACGAGTGCCACCGCGCCGCTTACCGAGCGCGAAGAACAGCTGGCGAAGGTCTCGTTTTTCGACGGCCTCAGCCGAGAAGCGCTCGCGCTCGTCGCCCAGGTCACCACCGAGGAGACGCACAAGCTCGGGACGCGGATCTTCCAGTACGGCGATCCGGGCGACAAGCTGTTCGTGATCCTCGAAGGCAAGGTGCGCATCTCCCGCGAGGTGGCGGGCATGGGCGAGGAAGCGCTCGCGGTGCTCGGACAAGGAGAAATGTTCGGCGAGATGGCCCTCCTCGATGAGTCGCCCCGCTCGGCGGATGCGCTCGCCCACGAGCGGTGCCGGCTCCTCGTCATCGCCAAGGAAGCGTTCGACGACCTCCTGTTTCTCCACAAGGACCTCGCGTACGAGGTCCTCTGGAGCTGCGTGCGCATGCTCCTCACGCGACTGCGGGAAACGAACGAAAAGCTGACGTTTCTCTCGACGAGTGGAAAGTTTTGACCGCACGCGCTCGGCGCCGCGGAGGAGCCGTGGCGACAAGTTTTCCCCAGCTTTGTTGACGGGGTGACGTGTGTTCAGTAGCCTAACGTTCCATGGTAGGCCTGACGCAGCGGCAGCAAATGGTCCTCGACTTCATCCGCCAGTCCATCACCGACCGGGGGTACCCGCCCACGCTCCGTGAGATCGGAGCCCGGATGGGAATCCGGTCGACGAACGGAGTGAACGACCACCTGCGCGCGCTCGAGCGCAAAGGCTACCTCACGCGCGAGGACATGAAGTCCCGCGCGCTGCGGCCCGTCACGCCGAACGGTGTGCCCAGCCCTCCGATGAACGGTGCGTCGCATGCGCATGGGGACGGCTCGAACGGCTTCGGCGCGAACGACCTCGCGCGCACCCTCGGTGGCCACGGCCCGTCGAACGGCAGCCCCGCCAACGACGACGACATGGTCGACGTTCAGATCCTGGGCCGCGTCGCCGCTGGGCTCCCCCTGTTCGCCGAGGAGCAGGTCATCGACACCGTCCGCATCGACCGCGGCCTCCTGAAAGGCGGCCGTGAGGTGTTCGGGCTCAAGGTCCACGGCGATTCGATGATCGACGCCGGTATCCTGAACGGAGACTACATCTTCGTCCGCAAGCAGCTCACGGCGAGCCGCGGGGAGATCGTCGTCGCCCTCATCGGTGACGAGGCTACGGTGAAGTACTACTTCCCGGAGAAGGACTACGTCCGCTTCCAGCCCGCCAACAAGACGATGGCCCCCATTCTGGTGCGCGCCATGGACTTCAAGCCGACCATGCTGCTCGGCGTCGTCGTCGGCGTGTTCCGGCGCCTGTAACGAGCCGTCTCTTGTGCCTGCGGCGTGGTCCCTGCGCGGGTTGTCTTGACCGACCTTCGCGGCGGCTGTTAGGGATTTCGTAGCCTCATGCGAATTCTCCTGGGCGCCGTGGCCACCGTCGGTCTGCTGACCGGATGCGGCGGAGTCTACTACGCGGCGGAAGTGAACGGCGCTGCTGCGCGGCTCGAGTACGCGCGCGTCGTCGGGGCCGAGTCGCTGGCGCCGTACGAGTACTACTACGCGAAAGAGCACCTCGAGCAGGCCCAGATCGAGGCGAGCCAGGCGAGCTACTCGGACGCGGCGAACTACGCCGAGACCGCGGAAGAATACGCCAACAAGGCCGTGGAGCTCGCGCAGGCCGCTCACAGGGCTTCGGGTCGATGACGTCGCGTGCGGGGCGAAACGGGCTCGCGCTGTCGCTCGCAGCCATGCTCGTTTGCATGCAGGCTTGCACCCAAGGATCCATCGTCCGTGGCCGCATCGGCGGCTTGAGCCAGGACGTCCAGAACGCCGAGAAGAACGGCGCGATGCGGTGCGCCCCGCGTGAGCTCGCGCTGGCGAAGTCTCACCTGCACTTCGCGGAGCTGAAGCTCGACCAGGGTGACCTGTCGGCGGCGGAGGACCACCTCACGATCGCCGAGCCGAACGCCCGGGCGGCTCTCACCCAGTCCCCACCGGACCGATGCGCCGAGCGTCGCTTCGTCGAGTCGAAGCCGAACGACAAGGACGGGGACGGCTACAAGGACAACGAGGACAAGTGTCCCGATCAGCCCGAGAACTACAACGGGGTCGAGGACGAGGATGGCTGCCCGGACGACCCGGACACCGACGGCGACCGCATTCCCGACTCGAAGGACCAGTGCATCCTCGAGCCCGAGGACGTCGATGGCTACCTCGACGAGGACGGCTGTCCCGATCCTGACAACGACGCGGACGGCATCCTCGACACCGCCGACAAGTGTCCGATGAAGCCGGAGGACATGGACGGGTTCCAGGACGCCGACGGCTGCCCCGACCCGGACAACGACAACGACACCGTCCTCGACGTCGACGACTTCTGCCCGAACACTCCTGGCCAGCCCGGCGGGTCACGCCCTGGCTGCCCGGGCCTCGTGGTCGTGACGGCGAGGGAGATCCGCATCACCCAGCAGATCCACTTCGAGTTCAACAAGTCGACGATCCGCTCCGAGAGCTTCCCCATCCTCGACGCCGTCGCGGATGTGCTCAAGGACAACCCCAAGATCACGCTCGAGATCCAGGGCCACACGGACAACGTGGGGCAGCCCGGCTACAACAAGAAGCTCTCGCAAGCCCGGGCCGACGCGGTGCGCCAGTACCTGGTCGCCCACGGGACGGAAGTGAATCGTCTGAGGTCCACGGGCTACGGGCAGACGCAGCCCATCGTCCCCAACTCGACGGACTCGAACCGCGCCTTGAACCGCCGCGTTCAGTTCATCCGCACCGAGCCGACGCCTCCGTAGGCGCGGCCCCCCGTCGGGCGGGCTTTCCTTTCCCATGACGGCCTTGCCCCGGGACCTGCGCGCGTAGGTTTACCCTCGGCAACACCGCGGAAACGTTTATGCTCCGCCCCGCCGTGAATACTGGTATGGGCTGATCCGCCCGGATTTCGTCCTCCAAGGGAGACCTCGACGTGCGACACGCTTCTCGTTTCTCGCTCTCTCTGGCGATGCCATGCATTCCTCACGAGACGCCGCCGCGAACCCGCAGGCCGGCGCTGCTCGCGGTCTTCTTCTTCGTGTTGGCGCTCGTCGCGGCGCGGCCCGCCTGGGCCGACAGCGCGGAGTCCCAGGCCCGCGCGCTCCAGAAGAAGGCGATGGAGGAGGACTACCTCACGGTGGACTTCGACAAGGCCCTCGACAAGCTCAACAAGGCCATCGCCAAGTGCGGGGAGAAGTGTCCCACACCACTGCGCGCGACCCTTCACCGCGACGTGGCGACGGTCCAGAGCGCCGCGGGCAAGAAGGATGAAGCCCTCGCCGCGATGACCGAGGCGCTCAAGATCGACGCTGCAGTGCAGCTCGACGCGAACTTCAAGACCAAGGAGCTCGAGGCCATCTACGCCGCCGCCAAGAAGGCGGGCGGCGGTGGAGGCGGCGGCGGTGGAGGCGGCGCTGGGGGTGGGGGTGGCGGCGGTGGGGGTGGCGGCGGTGGAGGAGCCGCGCCGGCCGGAGACTTCACTCACACGCCGGCGGGCGAGCAGGCCCAGCGGACGCCGATTCCCGTCTACGTGGAGTACGGCGGCAGCGAGACCATCGCGAAGGTCATCCTCAAGTACAAGGCCTACGGGATGACGGAGTTCAAGACGCTCGAGATGAAGAAGATGGGGGTCGGCTGGGGCGTCCTCATCCCGTGTCTCGACTCGATCCTCGGCGAGACCCACTATTACATCCAGGGCTTCAACGAGCAGAACGACCCCGTCGCCACGGGCGGCGATCGGAATAACCCCTACAAGGTCACGATCAAGCGGTCGATCACCGGCGTGCCCCCGCACCTCCCCGGCCAGTCGCCTCCCGCGGCGTGCGCCGATACGGGTGATTGCCCTCCCGACTTCCCGGGCTGCAACAAGACGCCGACGGACAAGCCGGCGGGCGGCGGCGAGGAGGTCACGACGAAGGGGGAGGGCGAAGACTGCATCGAAGACGCCCAGTGCACGAGCGGATCGTGCAAGGAGGAGAAGTGCACGGCGCCCGCCGAGGGAGCTGCCAAGGGCGGCCCGGTCGGCAAGCGCAAGAAGCTCTGGATCGGGCTCGACCTGTTCGCGGACATCGACTTTCTGCCGACCGCACAGGACGTGTGCCTCCTCGCCTCGTCGGGGCCCGCCACGCCGACGAACACGGCGGGCTACTACTGCACCGACCCGGGCAACAACAACTCGAACTACCCGGCGCGCGTCTACGACGGCGACGGAGAGGGTATCCAGAACCGCCAGATCATCCCGGGCAAGGACGACACCGTTCACGGAGGCGGGGCGCTCGGCAACATCCGCATCGCCGTGTCGGCAGACTACGCGGCCACCGACAACATCCTCGTGGGTGCTCGCGTCGGCTTCGTGCTCAACACGTACCCCGGCTCAGCGGCAGGGCAAGACGGCGTGGGCTTGCACGTACCCCTCCACCTCGAGGCACGTGGCACGTACGTCTTCGGCAAGGACGCGCTGGCGACCCCGGGCGTGAAGTTTTACGCCTACGTCGCCGGCGGCGTCGGAGAGGTTGACGCCCCGGTGACGGTCACTGTCGCGCTCGCCCAGGCGGCGGCGCCCACGGGTAGCCAGACGCTGGGCGGCTTCCCCGCCGGGACCAAGACCGTCACCGCCTGGGAGATCGGCGGCCCTGGCTTCGGCGCCCTCGGCGCGGGCGTACGCATCGGCGTCGGTGGCGGCGATGGCCCCCCGAAGTTCGCCATCGTCGGCGGCTTGCGCCTCACCGGCGCGATCGGCAACGGCTTCCTCCTCGGGTTCGCCCCGGAAATCGGCGGCCAGTTCGGCTTCTGAGCCGGTCGGGCTGCTGTTATCCTGACGGGGCTGTGCATCCGAAGCCGGCCCGCCCTACTCCACCTTGGCGATCTTCTCCGTCAGCTTGGCGACCAGGTGAGGGTAGCCCTTCGCCGGGTCCGTCAGCATCTTGTGGAACTGGTCGTAGTAGTTCTTCGTGAGGCTCGACCCCTCCGTCACGATGTCGACGATGCGGTAGGCGCCCGCGCTGCCGGGCGTCGGTGAGGCGCGCACGACGTAGTCCACCTGGACGGCCGGATCGCGCGGCTTCGCCTTCGACTTCGCCTCCGTGCGGACGCGGGTCTCGCCGCCCTGGTCTTTTGCGCCCTTGTATGTGATGTCGTAGTCGAGCGTCTTCACCAGGTTCTTGCGGTAGTTTTTCTCGACGAGCTGCTTGAGCTTGCTCGTCGCCTCGGCCTTCTGCGCGTCCGTGAGGTCGGCCCAGTGGTTCTGGCAGGCGGCCTCGGCCGCGGGGCAGGGGTTGCCGAAGGCGCGACGGGCCAGCTCGTCGTAGTCGACCATGCCATCGAGCGTGTGGTTGATCTGGGCGTCCCGGCCCGCCGAGGACGGCTGGTGCAGGAGGGTGTTGATCTGCGTGTGCTCGCTCTCCACGAACGTCTGAGCTCCGGCGTCCTGAGCGATGGCAGGGGCGGCGATCGCGAGCGAGACCGCGAAGGCCAGGGAGGCAGCCATTGGGAAAAAGCGTTTCGTTCTCATCGGCGTCTCTCGTGTGCGTTTGATGGCCGGTTGCGTTTGCTGGCTCTCGTGCCTGGCTCGCACGTTTTGCGCCAGGGGCGAGCGCGGGGGTAGCCGTTCGGTTCGGGTCGGTCGTAAGCGTTAGACGAAGGCGGTTTTGCAGTGATTCACGGGAGTTGGCACGCTGTCCTCCCTCGGATGCCCTGGCTTGCCATGAGGTCGCGCCATGGCAGCGTGAACGAGGGTGGACAATCTGTCGTACGGCTTGGCCCCCCGTAGCACGACACCTGGGTGCCACGCCAAGAGACAAGGCTCGAGCCGCGCGAACGGCCCCAGGGGCGCCCGCCGCCGGCCTGCCTCTACCGCGGCGCCTCCGGGACCCCCGAGGACAGGGACCAGCTACCCGTGGGGAGGCTCCCCACGTCGGTGCGGAGCGTCACCTGGAACGAGGCTCCGCCGTCCGGCGGACTCTCGACCGTGATGCGGGCGCCCATCGATGCATGGTCGTCCAGGATGCGCTTCACGACGGCGAGGCCGATTCCCACCCCGTGGGAGCGCGTCGTGTAGAAGGCGTCGAAGATGCGGGCCCGTGCCTCTTCGGACAGCCCCGGCCCCTCGTCGTCGACGCGCAGGACGACCTCGCTCCTCTGCGGGATCACCTTCACCGTGACGGTCCTTCCCGCCCCGCTGGCCTGCACGGCGTTGCGCACGAGGTTCCACAGGACCTGCCGCATCTGCGACGCGTCGCAGCGGGCGAGGGTGGGGGCCGTCGGCCCGTCGTAGGTCACGCGGACGTCGCCCGTCCCGCTGCGCTCCGAACGACCGGCCAGCGCCACCACCTCCTGCGCGAGCCGCGCGACGTCGACCGCCGACGCCTCGGGGGCGCGCTGCTTGGACAGGTCGAGCATGTCGGTCACGAGGTTGTTGAGACGGAGGACCTCCGCCCGTACGATCTCGCAGAGCTTCTTGTCGTCGGCGGACAGCGCCGGTGACTCGGCGAGCATCTCGACCGACCCCGAGATCGACCCGAGGGGGTTCCTGATCTCGTGGGCGAGACCGGCGGCGAGGCGACCGAGCATCGCGAGCCTCTCGGCGCTCTCCGCGCGCTGGGTCGCCTCGACGAGGGCGCCGCCCGCGAGCCGGAGCCGCTCCGCCAAGTAGCCGGCGAGCAGCGCGACGACCAGGATGGCGAGCCCGTTGACGAGCAGCGGGTAGATGAGCTCGCCCCAGGTCGTCGCGTACTTCACGCCCACCTGGTCTTCGGGCTGCATGATCCAGTGCTGGACGAAGGCGAGGCAGAGGGTCCCGTACGCCACGCCTCCGCTCACGGCCGCCGTCGCGGCGCCGCGCGGGCCGACGAGGACCGCCCCCATCAGGCACGTCAGCGCATAGAACGAAGTGGCGCCGCTCGTCCCGCCGCCCGACACGTAGACGATCGCGGTCCACGTGATCTGGTCGAGGACGATCTGCGCGTACGCCAGCTCGCGAAGGTGGCGCGCCGAGCGGAGGACCGCGGCGTACGCGGCGGCGAGCGCGAAGGCCACCCCGATGGTGACCCAGACCACGCGGAGGCTCTCGGGGAAACGCGAGAGCTCCCCGCCCAGGTAGAAGGTCGCCGTGGCGACGAGGAGCAGCGTGAGAAACAAGAGGCGCAGCGCCGTCATCCACGCGAAGCGGCCGGCGAGGCCCTGCTCCTGTGGTAGGGTGGCGGTGAGGCCGAGCTTCATGAAGGCGCTCCTCCTCGTGACGACGCGGGCCGGTGTGCGGCCGGCCTAGTCAGCCTTGATGTGCCCTGCGATGGCGAAGATCGGCAGGTACATGGAGATGAGCACGACGCCGACGGTCCCGCCGATGCCGACCATCATCACGGGCTCGATGAGGCTCGTGAGGCCGCCGACGGCGACGTCCACTTCCTCTTCGTAGAAGTCGGCGATCTTGTTGAGCATCGTGTCGAGCGCGCCGGTCTGCTCGCCGACGCCGACCATCTGCACGACCATCGGCGGAAACACGTTCGTCTCCGCCAGCGGCCCTGCCATGTTCTTGCCCTCGCTGATCCGGAGGCGCGCGTACATGACGGCCTCCTCGACGACGACGTTGCCGGCCGTCTTCGCGACGATGTCGAGGGCGTCCAGGATGGGCACGCCCGAGGCGAGGAGGGTACCGAGCGTGCGCGTGAACCGGGCGACCGCGATCTTGCGCATGACCGGGCCGACGATGGGCATCTTCAAGAGCAGCTTGTGGGCGAACTTCTTGCCCTTGGGCTGCTTGTAGCCCCACGACAGAAAGAACCCGAGGCCGGTCACCCCGACGACGGTGAAGGGCAGGTAGCTCACGAACCCGCGCGAGAGCGCGATGACGAACTTCGTCAGCGCCGGCAGGTCGTCCTTCGCGCCGAACTCCTTGAACATGTTCTCGAACGCCGGGATGACGAACACGAGGAGGATCGTGAGGACGATGGTGAAGATGATGCCGACCGCCGACGGGTAGATCATCGCGCCCTTCAGCTGGCGCTTCAGCTTCACGTTCTTCTCGATGTAGACGGCGAGACGGTTCAGGATCGTGTCGAGGATGCCGCCGACCTCGCCTGCCTGGACGAGGTTGCTGTAGAGCGAGTCGAACACCTTCGGGTGCTTGCGCAGCGAGTCGCTGAAGGTCGAGCCTTGCTCGACGCTGTTCTTCACGTCCTTCAGGACGACCTGGAAGTGCGGGTTGTCCGTCTGCCCCTGGAGGATGTCGAGGCACTGCACGATGGGAAGGCCGGCGTCGATCATCGTGGCGAAGAGGCGCGTGAAGGTGACGAGGTCCTTCGCGTTGACGCCGCTGCCGAACTTGAGGCTCAGCGCCTTTATCTTCTTCTTTACCTTCGTCGGATTGAGCTGCTGCTGGCGGAGGCGTGTCTGGACCGTGTTCTCGGTCTCCGCCTCCATCACGCCCTTGCGTAATTCGCCGGTCTTGCCCCGCGCCTCCCAAACGAATTCCGCCATAGCGTTGCCCTGCTCTCCCGATCGTGCCCAGCGTATCCGTCAGACGGCCGGCCGTGTCCCGGGTCCAACGAGTCCAGCTTACCGGGCTGCTCCCCCCTGGGTCAAAGAACGCCCTACCAGGACGGTGAGCTGATGCCGCCTGTGTAGGTGGTCGTGCTATGCCCGCCCGCATGCCGTCGTGCGCAGAGGTGGCGCGGGAGGTGGTCCGCGCGGGGGTGGCCCCCCAGACGGCGGCGGGCTGCGCGGCCTGGGACGGATCCGCCTGGACATCGGAGCTCGGAGGCGACGTCGAGCTGTTCTTCGACCTGGCCAGCCTGACCAAGCCCATGACGGCGTTCGCCATCGCCCGCAGCAACCTCGCCAGGCAGCTCCGCGTGTCGGAGCTCCTGCCCGAGCTGTCGGGGACGGCCAGCGCCGGCGCGACGCTCGAGCTCCTCCTGTCCCACCGCGCGGGGCTCGCTGCCCACTTGCCGCTCTGGGAGCGGCTCGTCGCGGGGGCCGACGTGGCAGACGTGATCCACGCGGCGTCCGACGGGCGTGCGCCTGACGCGCGGGCCCTCGCGGAGGGCGGCGCCGCTCCCGTCTACAGTGACCTCGGGTACATTCTCGCGGGCCTCGCGCTCGCGCGTCACGCGGGGACGGAGGACGCTGGCGAGGCGATCGGGCGGCTCGTCGTCGAGCCGCTCGCGCTCGGCCACGCCCTCGGGACCGCGCGTGACCTGGCGGCGCGCGGCGTCGCCCTCTCCGAGCGCGCGGCCCCGACCGAGGACGCACCGTGGCGCGGGGGCATCGTCCGGGGGCGCGTGCACGACGAGAACGCGTGGATGCTCACGGGCGAGGGCGGCTCGGGGCACGCGGGGATGTTCGGCACGATCGAGGGGACCCTCGCCTTCGGGACCGCGGTGCTCGACGCCGTGAAGGGTCGCGCTCCCGGGAGCGCGGACGTCGCGTGGCTCGTCCGCGAGCGCCCCGGCGGGACGCTCCGCGCGGGCTTCGACGGCAAGAGCGCTCAGGGCTCGAGCGCGGGCGAGCGCTTCGGCGCGCGCTCGTTCGGCCACCTCGGCTTCACGGGCACGAGCCTCTGGATCGACCCCGACGCCGACGTCGTGGCGGTCCTCCTCACGAACCGCGTCCATCCCACGCGCGACAACGTCCGCATCCGCGAGGCCCGGCCCCGCGCCCACGACGCGCTCTTCGCGCGGGCCCTCGAGCTCCGCGGACGGTAGACTCGAGGCGTGACCTTCGCGCGTGGCTCGTGGGCCTGGCTCGTTCTCATGCCGCTCCTCGGCTGCACGTCGGACGGCACCGCGGTCCCGACCGGCGACGCAGGCGCCGACGGCGGGGGCGACGCGGCGGTGAGCTGCCCCGTCATCGCCACGGCCAGCGGGCCCCTGGCGGGGCTGGCCTCCGGCGCGACGTGCACCTACCAGGGTGTCCCGTTCGCGGCTCCGCCCGTCGGCCCGCTCCGGTGGAAGCCTCCGCAGCCGCCCGCCTCGTGGACGTCGCCGCGGCCGTCTGCGCCCGCCTCGGGCTGCCCGCAGGTCGCGTCGCCGTTCGGGGCCGCGTCGACGACCGAGGACTGCCTCTACCTCAACGTGTGGGCGCCGCCCTCGGCGCTCACCGGCAAGGGCACGAGCCCGGCGCCCGTCATGGTGTTCGTGCCCGGCGGAGCCTTCGAGTGGGGCTCGGGGACCTTCGAGCTCTACGACGGCACGAAGCTCGCGGCCGCCACGGGCAACATCGTCGTCACGATCAACTACCGCCTCGGCGCGCTCGGCTTCCTCTCGAACCCCGCCCTCCGCGCGGAGGACCCCGCGCACCCGTCGGCGGGCAACTACGCCTTCGAGGACCAGGTCGCCGCCTTCCAGTGGGTCAAGAAGAACGCGGGCGCCTTCGGAGGAGACGCGTCGAACGTGACCATCTTCGGCGAGTCGGCCGGGGGCACGAGCATGTTCCTGCACCTCGTGTCGCCGAAGAGCCGCGGCCTCTTCGATCACGTCATGATCGAGAGCGGCTGGGCGCCCTACGGCTCGGGCGCGCTCACGCAGGCGGTCGCCGACGCGAACGGCGCGACGCTCGCCGCCGCGCTCGGGTGCAAGGCGACGCTCGCTCCGGCCGCGCTGCTCGCGTGCCTGCGCGCCGCCTCGCCGACGGATCTCCTCGACGCCGTCACTGTGAAGGGCGGGGGAGTCCAGGCGCCCACCGGCGTCGACTGGCTCCCCGTCGTCGACGGCTTCGACCTGCCCGACGACCCGCGCAAGCTCTTCGCGTCCGGCGCCTTCACCAAGGTGCCGACCCTCATCGGCAACAACGAGAACGAGGGGACGCTCTTCGTCCTGCTCGCCACCCCGACGAGCAACACGAGCTACGTCGCGCTCGAGGAGGCGCAGTGGCCCGGCCAGGGCGCGGCCATCGCGGAGGAGTACCCCATCGCGTCCTTCGGCGGCTCCTACGACGCGGCGGCCTCGGCCGCGCTCACGGACGGCTCGTTCCTCTGCGCCGGCCGCCGCGTCGCGCGGGCCATCGCGTCCGCGGGCGCGCCCACCTTCCGGTACGACTTCGATCACGCCATCAAGTTCCTCCTGCCGGGCCTCGGCGCCTTCCACGGGTCGGAGCTTCTCTTCGTCTTCGGCAACAAGATCGAGACCTCGAGCCTCCAGCCGGACGAGCTGCCGCTCTCGCAGGCGATGATGGGCTACTGGGGCGGGATGGCGGCGTCCGGCAACCCGAACGGCATGGGCCGCTTCGCGTGGCCTGCGTACACGCTCGGGACGGAGCCGGAGATCGTGCTGGACCTGACCCTGTCGACGGAGACGGAGCTCAAGAAGGCCCAGTGCGACTTCTGGGACGCGCTGTAGCCGCACCGTCGTCGTGGAGGAACGCGCCCATCCGGTGGGGCGGCGCATGGTCCCGACGGAGCACTGCACGGTCCCGATGGGGGCGGGCGAAGTTCCGACGGAGCACTGCGCGGTTCCGATGGGGGCGGGCGCGGTCCCGCAGGAGAGCTGCACGGTTCCGACGGGGGAGGGCGCGGTCCCGCAGGAGAGCCGCTCGGTTCCGACGGAGCACCGCGCGGTTCCCTACGGGGGGGAGCGCCGTTCCCACGGGAGAGCTGCTCGGTCCCAACGGACGAGCGCGCGGTTCCCACGGGGGGCACGTCCGTCCCCATCCGGTGGTCGGCCCGCCCCGGCCCGGGCATTCACGCTAGGCTGCCACCAGGATGTCCTCCCAGCCGGCCCTCCCCGAGAAGACGCCCGACCGCGCGTCTCCCGCTCTGCCGGAGCCGGCTGCCGGGGCGGTCGCGTCCCCCTCCGAGCCCGCGCCCCGCTCGGTCCGCCCTCCCTACGCGGGCTCCTCGCTCGCGTACCGCGCGCCCGGTGCCAACAAGTGGCGCTTCATCCGGGCGTACACGACGACCTACCAGGTCATCTGGAGCTACCTCTGGTTCGCCTTCCTCGCCCGCATCTTCGGGCGCGCGTGGCGTGACCAGAAGATAGGCCGCGTCCACAAGAAGAACGCGCGCAGGGTCGAGGCCACGATCCTCGCCCTCCAGGGCCTCTTCATCAAGGTCGGCCAGCTGCTCTCCATCATGGCCAACTTCCTCCCGGACGAGTTCCGCGCCGAGCTCGAGGGCCTCCAGGACCAGGTGCCCCCGCGCCCGTTCGAGGAGATCGCCGAGCGGATGGAGACCGAGCTCGGCAAGGGCGGCCAGCCGCCCACGGGCCGTCGCGGCCCGCGCGGGACGACCTTCATCGACACGCTCTACGGCGAGTTCAGCCGCGTCCCCATCGCGAGCGCGTCGCTCGGGCAGGTCTACGAGGCGAAGCTCAAGGACGGCACGCGCGTCGCAGTGAAGGTGCAGCACCGCGACATCGACACCATCGTCCGCCTCGACCTCAAGACCATCCGGCGCATCCTCGCCATCGTGCAGTGGTTCGTGCCGCTCCAGGGGCTCGACGCCTACTACCACCAGATCAAGGAGCTGCTCCGCCAGGAGCTCGACTTCGTCCTCGAGGCCGACCACGTCGAGCGCATCGCGCGAAACTTCAAGGACTCCAAGGACGTCCTCTTCCCCGTCCCCGTGCGCGAGCTGTCGACGCGCCGCGTGCTGACGAGCACGTTCGTCGAGGGCAAGAAGATCAGCGACACCGCGGCGCTCGACGCGATGGGGATCGACAAGAAGGACGTCGCGCAGAGGCTCGTCCGCACCTACTGCCAGATGATCTTCGTCGACGGCGTCTACCACGCCGATCCGCACCCCGGGAACATCCTGGTCGACAAGCAGGGCCGCATCATCCTGCTCGACTTCGGCGCCGTGGCCGAGCTCTCGCCGCAGATGCGCGACGGCATCCCCGAGTTCCTCGAGGGCGTCCTGCGGCGCGACACCGAGCGCCTCATCAACGCGCTCCGCAAGATGGGCTTCCTCTCGCGCACGAGCGACGTGGGCGTGAGCGAGAAGATCATCGAGTACTTCCACAGCCGCTTCCAGGAAGAGGTGAAGATCGAGAGCCTGAACCTCAAGGACATCAAGATCGACCCGCAGAAGGGCCTCGAGAACCTCCTCGATCTGCGCAAGATGAACATCGGGCTGAAGGAGCTGTCGGGCGCCTTCCACATCCCGAAGGACTGGGTCCTCCTCGAGCGCACCATCCTGCTCCTCTATGGCTGCTGCACGATGCTGGACCCGGATCTCAACCCGATGGCCATCATCCAGCCGTACATGCGCGAGTTCGTCCTCGGCAACCGCGACTGGGCCCAGATCGCCATGGACACCGTGCGCGAGATGGCGCTCGGCGCCGTCACGCTGCCCGAGGACATGAAAAAGTACCTGACGCGCGCCGTGCGTGGCGAGCTCGAGGTCCGCGTGCGCGGGCTCTCGGACGGCGCGCGCACGGTCTACGCGATCGGGCGGCAGATCATCTACACCGCCGTCGGCATCGCGGCGGGCTTCGCGGGGCTCTCGCTCCACATGCACGGAGAGGACCACCCCGCGAAGATCCTCTACGGGGTGTCGGGCGCCTGCGTCCTTTTGCTCGTGCTCTCGTCGCTCTTCGCCCGCCCGCGGAGGTAGGCCGCGCCGCCGTCACTGCGGCGTGGTGCAGATGCCGGCGGTGTAGGGGGCAGGGAAGTTCACCGTGTTGCTCGTGCACGCCTGGCCGGCGGGGCAGCTATTGGTAGCGTCGCAGAGCTCCTGGCAGGTGCGGTTCGGAAAGGCGCCCCAGCAGGTGAGCCCGGCCTTGCAGTGCGCCTCCTCGCAGCTCTCCCCGACCTGCTGGCTGCCGACCGGGATGCACGCGGTCGTGCCTTGCGCGTCGACGATCGTGCAGGTGAGCGCGGCGGTCGCGCAGGGCGCGAAGAGGGTGCACGATGGCTCCTCCACGCAGACCGGTACGGCGTTGCCGGGGTAGGCCGACATCGGCTCGATGTCGCAGAACGGCACGCGCCCCACGTTGCCCGCGTCGCCCGCGTCGCCGCCGTCGGGGACGGAGCTGCCCGTCGGACACGCGTTGTCGCAGCAGTAATGGCGGCAAACGCCGGTGCCAGGCTCACCCACGCACTCGAGGCCCGGGGCGCAGTCCGAGCCGGAGGCGCAGGTGGCTCCGTCCTGCCCCGCGCCGCCGACGAGGCACGCAGGCGCGACCGCGCCTCCGGACCCTCCCTGCGGAACGACGTGGCACGCGAGCGAGGTCGTGGCGCTCGCGTCGGTCGCGCCGTCACGGGCGGTCCCCGCGTCGGAGGGCGCTGCCGCGTCCCCGTCCCCCTGGCCCTGGCAGCTTCCCGCACCGGCGTCCCCCGCCGTCTCGTCGGGGTTGCAGGCGGAGACCGACGCCGGGCTGCCGCAGAGAGGGCTGCCCTGGTAAGGCAGGGGCGGCCCCGGCGCGTCGAATCCCGCGTCGTACTGGCCGGGTCCGCAGCACTGGTAGCCGGTCGTGCAAGAGCTCGGCCCCGAGGAGAGAGGGGCGGTCTGCGGGCAGAGCAGGCTGTTCTGGATACACGGTCCCCCCCCGGGGCACGCGGGCGGGGGGGGCCCGCCGTCCACGGCGGCCGGGTCGCAGCACTGGTACTCGGGGCCGCAGGAGCCCTGCCCCTCCGAGACCGTGTCGGGGACGGGGCAGGGGAGGCTGTCGGTGTGACACACCGAATCGGGCTGCCGGCACAGGTTGGGCTGCGGCAAGGCGACGGCGGTTTTCCCGGTGCTGCAACCCGCGACGAGGGCGCCGATGGAGGACAGCGCTGCCAGGACGTGGGGCAAGTAGCGAAGACGGGAAGGGGTCATGGCACGCAGCAATTCACGGTCCGTGCCGTGCGGGAGATACGGCGCTGCGTAGGGCCTCACCGTGGTCGCGGCTGGCAGCCCTGTCGTGCCACAGGGGCGAGTTGTGCCACGTGCCCGTGCCCGTGCCCGTGCCCGTTCGGCGGGCCCTCCCAGAAGAGGGGGTTTACGGGCGTGGACGGCCGATCGGGGTGCCCCTCCCAGAAGAAAGCCGGGGACGGGCACGGGCACGGGCACGGGGAGGCGGTGAAACAAACGGGGTGGGGTGAACGTCTACTGTCCATGGCCGACGCCTCCCCGTACCGCATCCCGGCCCCTCCCCCCGCCCTGGACCGCGCCGACGGAGCGGCGGATCGGGCAGCCGCGTACCGGTGTCTCGGGTGGGCGGCGCTCACGTGGGTCGTCACCCTGTTCGCCTCCGTGCTCTTCATGTCCCGGTGGGTGGGCGTGTGCGGCTTCGGGGTCGGCGTGGTGCTCGCGGGCCTCGGTGCCGTTCGCGCCATCGTCGGCGTGGTCCGCGTCGGCCGGGGACCGAGCCCCCGCCGGCTGTCGCTCCTGTTTCACACGGCGACGGTCTTCCTGGCGAACAGCGTCTTCCTTGCGTTCGGGGCGCTCTCCACGCTGCTTGCCTCCGTCGGCGGCTTCCACCGCGGGCGGCAGCTGCGGAGCTTTGGCCGCGTGCTGCTGCCGCGCGTCGTCTCCGGTGGCGCGTGGGCCAAGCCGCGAAACGGAGCCCCCGCCCCGCGCATCCGTGACGAGCTCGACCCCTCCGTGCGTGGCCCTCTCGCTGCCCAGTGGCGCGAGAGCGGCCGCACCGAGCACGCGTCGGTCGCCGCGTTCGCCCGCCTGACGCTGGACCTCCTCGCCCTGGGCGCGCCCCCGCACCTCGTGGCCTCCGCCCAGGAGGACGCGCTCGACGAGGTTCGCCACACGGAGCTCTGCTTCCAGCTGGCGCGCGCCCTCGACGGCGCGAGCGAGAGCCCCGGACCGTTCCCCGAGGCCCGCGCCGCGCGCACGCTGGAGGGCGTACGGTCGCTCGCCCTGGCCGAGCTGGCCGTGGGCTCGCTCATCGACGGCGCGCTCCACGAAGGGATCTCGGCGCGCATCGTGGCGAGGCTCGCCCGCTGCTGCGGGGAGCCCACCATCAAGGCGGTGCTCAAGGAGATCGCGGCGGACGAGGGGCGCCACGCGGCCCATGGCTGGGAGGTCGTCGAGTGGTGCTTCGCCCAGGGCGGAGCTCCGGTTGCTCATGCGCTGACGGGCGCCGCCCGCATGCTCCCCCAGCGGATGGCGTCCCCTTTGCCTGACGCGGCCAGGGGCGGGGGGTGGGAGCGCTACGGCATCCAGGGCCACGCGCTCGAGGCAGAGGAGCACGCCAAGGCGCGGGCCGAGCTCGTCCTCCGCGTGCACAAGCTCGTGGGGAGCAAGACGAAGGTCGCGGCGTAGACGACCGGGGCGCGGCGGGGTTACGAATGGCGCATGGCCAAGCACCTCCTCGCGATCGATCAGGGGACCACGGGCACGACCGCGCTCGTCGTCTCGCTCGAGGGTGAGACCCTCGGCAGGCACACGGTGGAGTTCCCGCAGTACTTCCCCAAGCCGGGCTGGGTGGAGCACGACGCGAAGGAGATCTGGAACTCGGTGGGCGAGGCGGTCAAGGGGGCGCTCGCCGCGGCGAAGATCGGCGGCGCAGAGCTCGCCGCCATCGGCATCACCAACCAGCGCGAGACCACGCTCGTCTGGGACCGGGCCGCGGGCGAGCCCATCGCGCGGGCCATCGTGTGGCAGTGCCGGCGCACGGCCGACGTCTGCGACGAGCTGAAGAAGCAGGGCCACGAGCCGCGCGTGCGCGAGAAGACGGGGCTCGTCCTCGACGCGTACTTCTCGGCGACCAAGATCGCGTGGCTGCTCGACAACGTCGCGGGGGCCCGCGCGCGCGCCGAGAAGGGAGAGCTGGCGTTCGGCACGATGGACAGCTTCCTCGTGTGGAAGCTCACGGCGGGCGCCCTCCACGTGACCGACGTGACGAACGCGTCGCGCACGCTCGTCATGAACCTCGCGCGCGCCGAGTGGGATCCCGAGCTGTGCGCGCTCCTGCGCGTGCCGAAGGAGGTCCTGCCCAGGATCGTGGGGAGCGCCGAGGAGGTCGGGCGCACGAAGGGCGTGGGTTTCCTGCCGGACGGCATCCCCATCGCGGGCATCGCCGGCGACCAGCAGGCCGCGCTCTTCGGCCAGGCGTGCTTCGCCGAGGGCGACGCCAAGTGCACCTACGGCACGGGCGCCTTCGCCCTCATGAACATCGGCTCGCGCCCGCTCCTCAGCGAGAGCGGCCTCGTCACCACGGTCGCCTGGCGCATCGGCGGCGTGACGACGTACGCGCTCGAGGGCAGCGCCTTCATCGCCGGCGCTGCGGTCCAGTGGCTCCGCGACGGCCTCGGCATCATCAAGAACGCCTCGGAGATCGAGGCGCTCGCGCGCAAGGTGCCGTCGAGCGAGGACGTGGCCTTCGTCCCTGCGCTCTCGGGGCTCGGCGCGCCGCACTGGGACCAGGCCGCGCGCGGCATGATCATGGGCCTCACGCGCGGGAGCACGGCCGCGCACCTCGCCCGCGCCACGCTCGAGGGGATCGCGCTCCAGGTGTGGGACCTCCTCCAAGCGATGACGCTGGACGCGAAACGGCCGCTGTCGACGCTGCGGGTGGACGGCGGGGCGGCGGCCAACGATCTGCTCATGCAGATTCAGGCCGACGTGGCGGACGTCGCCGTGGAGCGGCCGACCGAGATCGAGTCGACCGGCCGGGGGGCGGCGATGCTGGCGGGCGTCGGGGCCGGCCTTGCCACGCCCGAGACGGCGCGGAAGATGCTGCGCATCGCCAGGCGCTTCGAGCCGAGCATGCCCAAGGATGAGCGGACCCGCCACTTGAACAAGTGGAAGGACGCCGTGCGCCGCGCCCGCTCGAAGAATTAGCGCCAGAGCCTGCGGCTGAGATGACTCTAGGTCCCACGCGGGCCGTGGGCATACGATTGGCTAGCTCCAATGCCCACGCTTGAGCATATGATTGGAAGCTTTCCTTCGCGCGCTCTGGCTCGGATGCCCGATCAGCCCTCGGTCGTCCCTCTTACAAACCATCGCGCCGCGAAGACTTAGCGAAGGGAGACGTCATGTCCGAATCGGAACACACCGTCCAGGTTCCGGGCCCCGCCCGGGACGTGCCGGTGGATTGGGAGGCGCTCGAGGATGCGTTCGAGAACAACGCGCCGGAGGTGCACAGCTATCTTCACCTGACGACGGGGGAAGTCCTCCGCGTCGTCGACGGCGTGGCCGACCCGCAGATGCACGTACGCATCGCGTCGGACGGCAACTACCTCCGCATCGACCCTGTGAGCTCGCGCGAGCAGTACCGGTGGATGGAGCGCTTCATCCCGATGGTGGACGAGCCGGACCTGCGGGGCAAGCTCACGCAGGCCATCGACGGCAAGGGCGCCTTCCGCAGGTTCAAGGACGTCCTCATGTCCTTCGGCGCCGAGCGCGAGCGCTGGTTCACCTTCCGCAGCGAGAGGCTGCGCACGTTCATGGAGGCGTGGCTCTCGGCGCACGCCATCAAGGCGACCCCGCGTCCCCAGTGGGTGGACGGCCCTCCCGGGCCGGACAGCGGCGACATCGCCCCCGACAGCGTCGTCTCCACGCCCGAGCTCGAGGGGCCCAAGTCCGCGAGCGGCAGGCGCGTCCGCAACGCCGAGGCCACGCGCGAGCACATGCGTGAGCTCCTCGACACCATCGGCCCTCGCGACCTCGACGCGCTCGTCGCGTTTGCCGAGTTCCTGAAGGCGCGGCGGGCGGCGCGCGGGTTCGCCCACCACCACGAGCACTTGCAAGCCCAGCAGGACAAGGCCGAGAGCGTGATCTCGCCGCGCCCGAAGGTCGGCGACGAGGTCGCCGGGGCGGCAGCGAAAGAGCGAGGCGAAGCGGAGTGATGCGTGCGCGTTCCCGCGGGGGCGCTCGGGTGCGTTTCGCTTCGCTGCTGGGCTCGCTCGTCGCGCTGAGCAGCACGGCCGTGGTGCGCGCGGACTCCTCGCCGGCAGCGGCCGTGGTGGACCGTGTCGTCCTGCGGTTCTACGCGCCCGAGACGGGCAGCTCGTCCCGCCCCCGCTTCATCACCGAGCGAATGCTCGCGTTCGAGACGCGCCTCGAGGCGGCCATGGACGGCGCGTCGCTCGTCGGCGGGCCGCCGTCCGGCCCCGGCCCCGAGACGACGAGTGGGACCGACCCGCCCGCCTCCCCGGGCATCTACCAGGACCGCTACGTGCGCGCGGCGATGGAGCACCACATCGCCGAGGAGATGCTCGCCTCCCTCGAGGTCCAGAGCGACGGGGCTGCGGAGGCGGCCAAGCCGCGCGATCCCAGGGGCCCCGGCAACCCCGGCGAGGCCGCCAAGCCGGCGACCGACCAGGCGGAGCTCGCCCCTCTCGCGGCCGCCGCGCGGGCCGCGCTGATCGAGCGCGTCGGGGGCGCCGACGCCCTCCGCGAGGCGGCAGAGGCAGAGGGGATCCTCGGCTCGGAGGTCGACGCCATCCTGCGCAGGCAAGCGCGGGCGGCGTACTACATCGACCGAGAGATCGCCCCCATCCTCCACCCGAGCGAGGAGCAGCTGCGCGAGGTCTACCGGACGAGCGCGCACCCGTACAAGGGTAAGAAGTTCGAGACCATTCACGAGGACCTCGAGCGCTGGTTCGTCGCGGAGCGCCTGCGCGTCGCCGAGCTCGCCTTCTTGCAGTCGGCGCGGAGCCGCGTGAAAATCATCATCGTCGCCCACTGAGCGGGGAGAGCGCCTCCATTGTCGTCGGCGGACAGCAAGAAGGTCGTCCTCGCAGCCCTGGCGGGCAACGTCGCCATCATGACGTGCAAGTTCGCCGCGGCGTACCTCTCCCACTCGACGGCGACGCTCGCGGAGGCCGTGCACTCGCTCGCGGACACGGGCAACCAGGCGCTGCTCCTGGTCGGCATGCGCCTGGCCGCCGCCCCCGCCAACGACCAGTTCGCCTTCGGCCGCGCCAGCGAGCGCTACTTCTGGCCGTTCGTCGTCGCGCTCATGCTCTTCTCGGTCGGCGGAGCGTTCGCGATCTTCGAGGGCGTCAAGCACCTGACCACGCCCGCTGCCGAGAAGACGTCCGCGCTGTGGAGCTACGGCGTCCTCGGGCTGTCGCTGTTCTTCGAGGGGCTGAGCTTCCGGGTCGCCTGGAAGGAGTTCAAGGTGCTCTCGCGGGGCAAGACCTGGCGGCGCGCCGTCCTCGAGACGCGAGACCCGACGATCCCCCTCGTCCTCGCGGAGGACGCGACGGCCATCATCGGGCTCACCATCGCGCTCGTCGCCGTCGCGGTGAGCGGCGCCTCGGGTCAGGCGTTCTGGGATCCGTTGGGGAGCGTCCTCATCGGCGTCCTGCTCTGCGGCGTCGCGCTCGTCCTGTCGTGGGTGACCCACGGCCTCCTCATCGGCGAGAGCGCGACGGCGGAGGACCAGGGCCGCGTGCTCATGCTCACGGAGGGCACCGAGGGGGTCCTGCGGGTGACCCAGCTCCTGACGATGCACCTTGGACCCGACGTGGTCGTCCTCGCCATGAAGATCGCCTTTCGCCCAGGGATGACCGTCGAGACCGTCGAGGAGACGACCAACCGCATCGAGGCGCGCGTCCGCGCCCAGATGCCCCAGATGCGCAAGATCTTCATCGAGGCCGACTCGCAGGGTGACGGGCGCGGGGTCGCGCTCGCTCGCGCCAGCACGCCTCGCCTGCCGGAAGCGGACGACCCTTCGTAGATGCGAACAGGGCGCTCACCGCCGACGGCCTCGATGGCTCGCGTGACCGCCGGGATCGTGGCGCTCGCGATCGCGCTCACGTTCCTGCCCGCGCGCAACGCCCCCGCGGTGGCGGTGGCTCGCCCGGCGGGAGAGCGCGTCCGCGTCGGCCTCGTCTTCGACGTCGGCGGACGCGGCGACAAGAGCTTCAACGACGCGGCGTACGCGGGGCTCCTCCGCGCCGAGCGCGAGCTCGGTGTCGAGGCGAGTTTCCTCGAGCCCACCGGGAGCGAGGACCGCGAGGCGGCGATGCGCCTGTTCGCGGCCCGCGGCGTCGACCTCGTCATCGGCGTCGGCTTCATCTTCTCGAGCGACGTCGACGCCGTCGCCCGGGCTTACCCAGCCATCCACTTCGCGTGCGTCGACTACGCGCCCGGCCCGCTCGGCATCCCGCGGAACGTCGAGGGGCTGGCGTTCCGGGAGGAGGAGGGCTCGTTCCTCGTTGGAGCCGTCGCGGGCCTCGTGTCGACCACCCATCACGTCGGCTTCGTCGGCGGGATGACGATGCCGCTCATCCGCAAGTTCGAGGTCGGCTACGAGGCCGGCGTCCACGCGGCGTGCCCAGCCTGCATCGTCCACAGCGCGTACGCAGGCGCGAGCCCCGACGCCTTCAAGGACCCGGCGAAGGGCAAGGCGCTCGCGATCGGCGAGATCGCGGCGGGGGCGGACGTGGTCTTTCATGCCTCGGGCGCGACGGGCCACGGCGTCTTCGAGGGGGCCCACGACGCGCACGTGTGGGCCATCGGCGTCGACGCCGACCAGTACGACGAGATGCCGGACACGGTGCTGACCAGCATGACGAAGGGCGCCGACGTCGCGGTCTTCGACGCGATCCGGTCGGTGGTCCTTCACCGTTTCGAGGGCGGCATGCACGTGTTCGGGCTCAAGGAGAACGGGATCGACTACGTGCACGACGGCCCCCACGGGGCGCACGTCCCGGAGGCCGTGAAGACCAAGCTCGAGGGTTTTCGCGCGAGCATCATCCGCGGCGAGATCGTCGTGCCCAGCCTCTGATAGGCTCGCGCCCTCTCCAAGGAGCGCACCACCATGGCGTACGTTCACGGGGGCCGGCTCGTTGCCCAGGCTCTGAAGCGGCACGGGACCACCCACCTTTTCACCCTCTGCGGCGGCCACATCCAGGCCATCTACGACGGCTGTCTGGACGAGGACATTCGCGTCGTCGACGTTCGCCACGAGCAGACGGCCGGCCACGCCGCCGACGGGTACGCTCGCGTGACGGGGCGACCGGGCGTCTGTGCGGTGACGGCCGGGCCCGGTGTGACCGACGTGGTCACCGCCGTGGCGAACGCGCACCGGGCCGGCGTGCCGATGGTGGTGATCGGCGGAGCCGGGCCGAAGCTGCTTTCCGACATGGGCTCGCTGCAGGACATGGATCACGTGACGCTCATGCGCCCCATCACCAAGTGGAGCGTGCAGGTTCCCGAGACGCGCCGCATCGTCGAGTACATCGACGCGGCGTTCCGCATCGCGCAGGCGAACGTGCCGGGTCCCGTGTTCCTGGAGATGCCGCTCGACCTGCTCATGAACATGCACGACGACGCGGACGCGCCGGCGACGCAGCCCCTGGCCGAGCCGCCTCGCCCCGCCGGCGACCCGCGCGCCATCGCGCGCGCAGCGGAGCTCCTCAAGGGGGCGGCGCGTCCGTGCTTCCTCGTCGGGTCGCAGCTCCGCTGGTCCCCCGCGAAGGACGCGGTGCGGCGCGCGGCGGACGCGTTCGCTGCGCCGTTCTACCTGAACGGCATGGCCCGCGGCGCGTTGCCGGCCGAGCACGCCGCGCTCTTCTCCCGGTCCCGAAGGTTCGCGCTCTCGGAGGCGGACGTCGTGTTCGTGTTCGGCACCCCGTTCGACTTCCGCGTCGACTACGGCCGGTCACCGACGTGGGCCGAGGGCGCGAAGATCGTGCAGGTCGATCTCGACGGGGCGGAGCTCGGGCGCAACCGGCGGGTCGACGTGGCGATCGACGGAGACAGCGGGCTCGTCCTCGAGCAGCTCCTCCTCGCGGCCGGCCCGCGCCCCGACGCGGGCGGGTGGCTCGCCGCCGTGCGCGCGGACGAGACCAAGCGCCGCGCGAAGATGCTCCCCGAGATGGAGTCGAACGACTCTCCCCCGAACCCTCTGCGCGTCTGCGCGGAGCTAGGCAAGCGCCTCGGCAAGAACGACATCGTGATCGGCGACGGCGGGGACTTCGTGGCTACGGCCGCGTATGTGCTCAAGCTCGAGTGGCCGCAGCTCTGGATGGATCCGGGGCCTCTCGGCACGCTCGGCGTCGGGCCCGGCTACGCGATGGCGGCGAAGCTCGTTCGGCCCGACGCAAACGTCGTGCTCGTCTACGGAGACGGGAGCTTCGGCCTGCACGGCCTCGAGTTCGAGGCGATGGTCCGCCAGAAGATCCCGGTCATCGCGGTCATCGGCAACGACGCGGGCTGGACCCAGATCCGCCGAGGCCAGGTCGACATGTACGGCGAGGCGCGCGCGGTGGCGACGGGGCTCGAGTACACCCACTACGAGAAGGTGGTCGAGGCCGTCGGCGGGTTCGGGGCGTGGGTGGAGCGCGCCGAGGACATCGGGCCGGCGCTGGACGCCGCGTTCGCGAGCGGCAAGCCCGCCTGCGTGAACGTGAAGATCGCGAAGAGCGACTTCAGGAAGGGCGCGATCAGCGTCTAACACGTGGCCAGGTCAGCAAGCGCGAACGCGAAGGGCACGAGAGCGAAGGCGAGCGGGGAGCCGGCCGCGAAGGGGAACCGCGTCCACGTGGCGCTGCTCCGGGGGATCAACGTCGGGGGCAAGAACATGCTCCCAATGAAGGACCTCGTCGGCATGTTCGAGGCCGCCGGCTGCGGTGACGTCCAGAGCTACGTCCAGAGCGGGAACGTCGTCTTCCGCGCCGACCCGGCGCTCGCACGCAGCCTCTCGGGCCGGATCGCCGCGGACATCGCGGACCGCTTCGGGCACCGGGTCCCTGTCATCTTGCGCACCGAGAGAGAGATCCGCGACGTGAAGGACGAGAACCCGCTCCTCGCGGCGGGGGCGGACCCCGGCACGCTTCACGTCGGCTTCCTCGCGGACCTCCCCACGGCCGCCGGCGCCGCGAGCCTCGATCCAGAGCGTTCCCCTCCCGATACGTTCGTCGTGCAGGGGCGCGAGATCTACCTGTGCTGCCCGGAGGGACTCGCCAGGACCAAGCTGTCGAACGCCTACTTCGACACGAAGCTCGGCACGACGAGCACCGTGCGCAACTGGCGGACCGTCCTCGAGCTCGCCCGCATGGCCGCCGCGCTTCGTGGGTGAGGCGTCGATCGGGCGCGTCGGTCGCTACTGCGCGCAGCCACAGGAGCAGACCGCGACGGCGATCCCCTTGAGCGCCGTCTCCAGCGCGGCGCCATCGGCGGCTGCATAGAACAGGGGTGTCGTGACGCCGGGCGCGGTGACGTAGCCGGCAGCGCCGTCGCGCTTCACGCAGCTGGTCGCGAAGCTCGACGCGGTCATGCCCGCGCACGCGATGTCGTTCAGGTCGGCGACGCCGGCCTGGGCGCCGAAGCCCACCACGTAGGTCTCGATCCCCGCGGCCGCGAGGCTCTGCGCCGCGGTGACGGGGCTCCCTCCGCCGACGCTCGCGTCGAGGCACGACGGGCTTTGCTCTCCGTCCGTCACGATGAGCACGTACCTCTTGCGGCCCCCGGTCGCGAGCGCCTGCAGCGTCGTCTGCGCGGTCGTGAGGGCCGCGCCCAGCGGCGTGCCGCCGCAGAGCGGCGCAGCCTGGATGGCGCCCGTGATGGCGGCCCCGTTGCCGGCGCCCGGCAGGACGACGACCTCGCCCGGCTCGCAGCTCACGTTGTCGAGGTTCGCCGCCGTCACCGAGCGCGCCTCGTCCACCGTGTAACAGGCGCTCGCGTCGGGCGCGCTGGAGATGGGGACGGCCTTCGGCAGGAGCTCCAGCCCGAAGAACGTCGTCTCGTCGTTCGGCGCCATGACGATGTCGCCGATCGCCGCGCCGGCCAGGTACCACTTCGTCTCCAGGTAGCCAGCGTCCGTCTTGGGCGGATAGCCGGTGCCGCTGGGCAGCTGCGCCATGCTGAGCGAACGGTCGAGCACGATGAGGAGGTCGGGCGGCTCGCAGGACGCATCGGCGCTCGCGACCACGTCGCCGGCCTCGGTGTTGAAGATGGGCACCCCCGTGTCGAGCGAAGGCGCTCCGCTGTCCGAGGTGTCCGACCCGCCGCTGTCCACCCTGCCTGCCTCGGTGCCGCCTGCGGCGACGGGGCTGCTCGACGACCCGCAAGCCGCAAAGCCAAGCGCGGCCCCGAGCCCACCCAACGTCATCGCCACGCCCAGGACCCATCGGGAGGAGTGCACCCGCGGAGCGTAGCGGCAGCCCGCCAGCGGGCAAAGCGCCACGGGTTTCGGGTGCCTGCGGGCCCGGTTCGTTCTCTATGCTACGGTCCGCCGCGCATGGATCCGGCCACGCTGCGCGAGCTACTCGAGAAGGTTCAGACCGGGGCGTCGAGCATCGACGAGGCGGTCGGCAAGCTGAAAGACCTCCCGTTCGCCGATCTCGGCTACGCGATGGTCGACCACCACCGCGCCCTCCGGCAGGGGGTCCCCGAGGTCATCCTCGGCGAGGGCAAGACCGCCGAGCAGATCGCGGGCATCGCCCGTGAGCTCGCCCGGACGGGGCAGAACGTGCTCGTCACCCGGCTCGACGCTCGCAAGGCCGAGGACGTGCGGGCCCTCTTTCCCGAGCTCGTCTACAAGCCGGTGCCGCGCGTGGCGACGTTCGAGCAGAAGCCCATCCCGCGCCTGGGGACCAAGCCCGTCGCCCTCGTCAGCGCGGGCACGAGCGACCAGCCCGTCGCGGAGGAGTGCGCGGAGACGATGCGCATGCTCGGCGTCGGCATCGAGCGCGTGTACGACGTGGGGGTGGCGGGCATCCACCGCCTGCTCCACCGGCGCGACGTGCTCGAGCGGACGGCGGTGGTGATCGTCGTCGCGGGGATGGAGGGGGCGCTGGCGAGCGTCGTGGGTGGCCTCGTGGAGAGCCCCATCATCGCCGTCCCCACGTCCATCGGGTACGGCGCGTCCTTCGGCGGCCTCGCGGCCCTCCTCGGCATGCTGACGAGCTGCGCGTCGGGCGTCACGGTCGTGAACATCGACAACGGGTTCGGGGCGGCGTTCGCCGCGGCGCGGATCCTGCGAGGGCAGGGCTGATGGGGCACGAGGACCACGAGCACGGCCACCCCCACGAGCACGGGCATGGCCATGAGCACGATCACGACCACGATCACGATCACGGGCACGGGCACGAGGGGGTGCGGAGGGCCGACCTCGCGCGTGGAGCGGGGGAGGGGAAGGTGCTCTTCCTCGACGCGCCCAGCGGGCTCGCGGGGGACATGATCATCGCCACGCTCGTCGATCTCGGCGTACCCGAGACCGTCATTGCCGAGGCCGTGGCGGCTCTCCCCATCGCCGGCTTCCATATCCACTTCGGTACGCGGGTGCGAAGCGGCATCGTGGCCTCCTACTTCGACGTCCACGTCGACGACGCGCAGCCCGAGCGCACGTACGCGGCCGTTCGCGCCATCCTCGACGCGTCGAAGCTCGACGCCCCCATCCTCGCCGCCGCGCACGCGACGTTCCGCAAGCTCGCGGAGTCCGAGGCCAAGGTGCACCAGAGCCCGCTCGACGACGTGCACTTCCACGAGGTGGGCGCCATCGACGCGCTCGTCGACGTGGTCGGCAGCGCGGCCGCGCTCGCCTGGCTCGGCGCCGAGGTCCTTGTGTCGCCCCTGCCCATGGGGCGCGGGTTCGTGAAGGCACGGCACGGCGTGCTGCCGCTGCCTCCGCCGGCGACGGTCGAGTGCCTCGCGGGGTTCGCGACGTACGATGGCGGCCTCGACTTCGAGTTCGTGACGCCCACGGGCGCGGCCATCGTCGCCGCCCACGCACGGGCCTCCTCGCGCTGGCCGTCGATGTCCCCCGAGCGCGTCGGCTGGGGCTCGGGCACGGCCGACCTCGCGGACCGTCCGAACCTGCTTCGTGCCGTCCTGGGGACCCGGTCTTCGTCATCGTCGGCATGGTCGACGGGCGAGCCGGGAGGGCAGGAGCCCTCGGGGTCGCACGTGGTCATCGAGACCAACGTGGACGACGCGACCGGCGAGCTCGTTGCGAGCGCCATCGGCGCGCTCCTCGCGGACGGCGCGCTGGACGCCTGGGCAGCCCCGATCACCATGAAGAAGGGGCGCCCGGCGCTGCTCCTGTCGGCCCTCGCCCCGGCCGAACGCGCCGACGCCGTCGCCCACACGATGATCAGGGAGACGACCAGCCTCGGCGTGCGCCGCTACGCGGTCTCGCGGCTCGAGAGGCCGCGCCGCGTCGTCTCCGTCGATACCCCGTTCGGCCCGGTGCCTGTGAAGATCGCCGAGGGGCCCTTCGGTCCGTCGCAGGCGAAGCCCGAGTTCGACGCCTGCCTGGCGCTCGCCCGGGCCCATTCCGTCCCGGTTCGGGAGGTCATCCGGGCTGCCCTCCTCGCGGCCACGGGCAAATAGCCTGCCCCGCCCTTTGCACGGTTGCTCGCAATTTTGCCAGAGCCTCCATATGCTCCGGCCTGCGCGCCTCCTAACCATTCTCGCGCGTGGAAGGCCTGTATCCGAGCAATGAGCGCCTGCCCGAACTGCGGGACGACCCCGCGACCGACCGACAGGTTTTGCAACACCTGCGGCACACCCGTCGTGCAAGCTGCACCGAGCCCAGGCCCGGGCGATGCGGCCCGAGCAACGCCCGGGGCCGGGCAACCGGCCCCGCAACCCGGCTACGCGCCAGCGCCGCAGTTCGGCGGTCCTGCGGGCGCACCCGCGTGGGGGGCACCTCCGCCTCCCCCTCAATCCCCCCACTGCCAGATGGGTCACGAGATCCCTCCGGGCGCCAGCTACTGCGCCCAGGGGCACCCGCTCGCGCTCGAAGGGATGCAGTTCGCCGGCGCCGCGGCCGCGCCTGCTCCTCAGCCGTACGGGGCTCCGCCCGCCGGCGGGGCATACGCACCTCCGGGTGCCTACGCTCCGCCGCCAGCGCCGCCAGCCGCGGCCGCACCTGGGTACGGAATGGGCCCCGCTGGGTACGCTCCGGCGCCCCGCTACACGCCGCAGCCCCAGGGCTACGCGCCGCCCCCGCCGGCCCCTGCAGCTGCGCCAGCGTACGCGCCCCCTCCTCCGGCGCCGGTTCAAGCGTACGCGCCGCCGGCGCCGGCGCCGCCCGCTCCTCCTCCTCCGGCGCCCGCCCCGGTGGCCTCCCCGGCGCCGGCTGCCGCCGTGCTCGCCCCTGGCGCCAAGGTCCTGCGGGGCTTCCTGGTCTCCTACCAGAGCAACGCCGCGGGTGACTTCTGGCCCCTCCACACAGGCCGGGCGACCGTTGGCCGATCCAACTCCGGAGAGACGCTGGACATCCCCCTCGCCGACGCGACGATCTCGTCGCGCCATGCCGTCCTCAACATCGACGCGACGACGGGCTCGGTGCAGGTCGAGGACACAGGGTCGACCAACGGCACGTTCGTGAACGACGAGCACGTCGGGTTCAACGGGCGGAGAGAGCTCAAGGACGGAGATCGCGTTCGTTTCGGTGGCTTCACCACCGTGATGAAGGTGATCTCTCGCCCGCTGCCTTGAGCGGGGGCTGCGGCAAGTCGCAGCGTGGTCTCTACGAAACGACGAGGCTCGCGATGATCGAACGATCGAAGTCCCCGCTCCGAAGCGAGCGTGCGCGCCACGCTGGCCTCGCGCTGGCCCTGGCGTTTTTCCTGATCGCCCTCGCGAGGCCCGCCTCCGCGATCCCCGCCGCCCACATCCTCCGGATCGACCCGCGCGCCGGCGTGACGGGCGGAGCGCCGGTGCTCACGGTCGTCGCCGAGGTCGTGCAGTTCAACTCGTTCTCGGAGGCGACGGTCGGATGCGCGGGGATCACGAACGCCTCGGCGGCGCTGGACTGCGAGAGCGAAGCCCTGGAGAAGCCCAAGGCCATCTGGAGCCCGATGCCCTTCCCCAAGGACAAGGCGCGGCTCCTCGTGAAGGTCGACGGCTCGCAGACCTACGCCAGCCTGACGGGCGACGTGACGACGTGGGGCGCCTCGCAGAAGCAGCCCGGCATCGGCACCGCGTGGCTCGTCACCCTCGACGCGTCGAGCGGCATGGGATCCCGCTACGGCGAGGCGCGCGCCGTCGCGCGCGAGTTCATCGAGGCGATGCAGCCGAACGATCTCATGAACCTCATGATCTTCGACGACAAGCAGGTCGTCCGTGAGTCGCACTGGAGCACGTACGCGCAGCGAAACAACCTCGTGAAGGTGCTGAACGACCAGGCGTCGACGATGCCTTCGCACGGGCGCGACCGTCCGCTCTTCAGCCAGCTCCAGGCGATGACGCGCGACGGCTTCAACTCGCTCGGCAACACGCAGGGCCCGCAGGCCATCCCGCTGCACCAGGCGATGGTCATCCTCTCGAACGGGTCGGGCCGCAACGACGCGTCGAGCGCGGCTCCGACCGCGGCGGTCTTCCACGACTTCGTCACGAAGGGCCGCTTCCCCGACGACAACACGAGCTTGCCGAAGACGCCGCTGCCGCTCATCGCAGTCTGGTTCCCGGCGGGCGGGGGCCTCATCAACGAGGCGATGCGCACGGTGGACGAGCAGTTCATGCAGGCGCTCGCCAACCCCGAGATCGGCGGCTTCTTCGACATCGTCCGGGAGGGTCAGGGCGACGCGAAAGGCAAGAAGATCATCCAGCTCGTCAAGTCGCGCTTCAACGCGATGTACATCACGCACTGGCGCCTCGGCTGCCTCAACTCGACGGTTCAACAGAGCTTCGACCTCGAGTTCGAGAACACGGTCCCCGTGATCGCCGGAGACTCCTCGTTCAAGGACGTCCCCATCGGCGTCGACCCGTCCCAGTGGCCGCTCGACATCGACATGAAGAAGACGGAGGACGAGGCCACCGCCAACCCGATCTACCCCGGGGGCACCTTCAAGGTGTACGGCGACTTCTGCTGGGGCGGCGACAAGACCCGCGCCGAGGCCTACTTCATTCCCGCCGGGACGAGGCCGGACCCGGCCGCCAACAGCACCGACCCCGAGACGGCCAAGAAGGCGATGCAGACGCTCATCGCCCAGAACATGCGCGGCGCCGCCAAGGACGCGAGCGACACGTTCGTCGTGTTCGACGTGCCCGACGACGACAAGCTCCTCGAGGGGACGGGCGAGAATGCCATCGCGCGCCTCGTCGTCTACGACAACAAGGCCCACCGGGCGAGCGGGCACGACGAGAAGAGCGTGCTCACGCTGAAGGCGAAGAGCCGCCCGTTCAACGTCTTCCTCATCGGGGGCGCGGTCGGGTTCGTCGTGGTGGTCGGTCTGCTCGTCATCGTCGTCATGCGCGGCGGAGGCGGCGGCGGGAGCAAGAAGCGCGGCACGC
>Ga0302279_10001290_pt1 | contig 35840 bp, 35 predicted proteins | sample III_Bog_N3_3_FD_194541 | JGI IMG/M metagenome (GOLD analysis project Ga0302279, IMG submission 194541) | Peat permafrost microbial communities from Stordalen Mire near Abisko, Sweden - III_Bog_N3_3 | ecosystem: Environmental > Terrestrial > Soil > Wetlands > Peat | place: Sweden: Abisko...
AAGTAGCCTGGAACGTCGGTGACCTCCCTGCCTGCGTCTTCCAGAAGCACTTGCCCGTAGTTCATGAATTCGTGAAGGCTACGATGCAGCGTGTCGACGACTGCCTCAGCCGCAAACGGGGAGGGTTGCTCGAGAAAGCCGGCGATCGCGATGCAATAGCGCGAGGCTTCGGCGTCGAGCATCGTCATTTGGGCCCGGTAGTAGGGGGCTGCGGTCGCCTTGGTGCGTCGGTCGGCAATGGAGGTCATCAACCCGTGCCGAACCGCCTCGGCATCCTTCATCGGAGTCAGCTTCGGTCGAGCTGGATTCGTGCGCGCCATGGGATGCTTCGGCTTCGGATCGAGCACGGCGCCCGCGAGTTCGTCCCACAGCCAAGGAAGGGCCTCCTGTTTGACCCACGAGCCGAGTTCGGCCAGATTCTTTCGGGTTGGTTCGCCGAGTCGTTTCAACTTGGATCGGTAGCCGGCGATGTCCATGGAATTCGTCGCTGTGGCGGGAAGCAGCGCTAGGTCGAAGCGCATGTGCCGCAGCTCGAAATGCTCGACGCAGCCAGATCGTTGGGAGAAGTAGGCTTGAAAGAACTGGAAGTCGGCGCGGCCGGCCGCCCGGCATTTGGCCTCGATGACTCGCGCGATGGAGAGCTTGTCCTCGGTCGATGTCTTGATCCCGAAGACGATTCCCTTCAACGCTGGGAACTCATATTCGAGCGATCTGGACTTCGCGTCGGAGAAGCGCGCGCCGTCGCCTTTGACGATCAACCGGAATTCGCGTTCGCGCTCCCAGTCCTTGAGCTTCGTCGTCACGCCTTGTTGGAACGACTGCCAATGGCGGCTTCGCCATTCGTCGGGTCGATCAAAGAGCTCCTCGGCGCATGCGCTTCGGCCGCCGGCTCCGTCCGAATACCACTTTTCGGCGATGACGGGAGTCGGAAGGCTCGCGATCGATCGGAAGAAGTCGACCTCGGGGTGTCGCCTCACGTATCGAACTTCTTCGAACGGTTGCGGCACCACCCCCATGATCGGTCCGTTGTCGTCGTGGCCAATGGGGCGTCGAAGGCCAAGCGACGGCGAGCTGGGCGATCCCCCGTCGAAGACCAAGCACGCCCCCTTGTGGTTGTCTCCGTAGTAGGCCCAAAGAGCGGCGTCTCGGCAGTCGTCCATGAAGCACGCCGTAGCCCAATCCGGAAACAAGAGCGTTTCCAGGTGGTCGACGTATTCTTCCGGGAACGTGGACACCACGAAGTCGGTCGCCGGCCTGTTCGGCGGAATCGCTCCGTTGTGGCGGTGGATCAACTCCATCTGCACCAGAGTCTGGTGGCTGGTCGCGAAGAGCTCCGCCAAGTCGTCATCGCTGCCCGGGCGGCTGTTGGCTAGGTTCTCGGCGGCGGCTACACTTCTCGTCGCATTCTCGAAGCCTTGTTTCAAGAGCCCGAGTGGCGCGCTCGATTGAGTCGCATCGCATTGGCTGATGTCGACAGCGTGGCAGAGGCGAACCAAGGCGACGGTTCCGTAATGGATGCTCCGGATCAGGACGCCAAGCTCTTCCCGGCGCAGTGGCGTCTTGCGCGACGCAAGCGCGGCGACCAGCGCCTCGGCTTCCGTCGTGAAGAACGCCCGTTGAATCTCGAAATCGTGCTGGCGCTCGCCGGCCGGAATCTCCGCTTGCAAGCGCGGATCGATGATCGCGATTGCCTTCCAGGAGATGGGCGCCCTCCCTCGCGACAGCGCCTCCAGTTCGCATGCGCGCGAGACTGCCTTCAGATAGTGCCGGAGAAGGTTCTTCCAAGCTATGCCGTCGCCGCGCCAGAAAACATCCCTGAAGCCCTCCATCGGATCATTGAGTGTTGAGGGCGGTGGGAAGAAGACATACTGGCGTTCGAGCTCGGCACGGGGGCCGACGAGGCTGTCGATGTTTCGGAACCTGTAGAACAACTTGGACATCGCGGGTGCACCTTTTTCCCCGGATGCCGAGAGCCGGGCCTTTGGAATATATGCGCAGGCACACGGCCGATGATCGGTCAGCTCCGTGAGGACGCGACGAGTTCGGACGCTTCCTCTTCGACGTCGATGGCGCCGCGGCGGTCGCGAGGAATCAGCGTGAGGGAGAGGCCGGGATCACCTCAATTTGGTCTGTCGATGGCCCAGCTCAGGTAGGCCGAAGCCAGGGAACTCGCGTTCACGACAAACTAGACGTCCGGCCTCTTAGCAGCCGCGAACGCCTGCAACGGGCCGATGCAGAGAATGGTTGTCACCCGCTCAGCCGCGGAGGCCGAGTGGATGTCTTTCGGGCGGCCTCAGAGAAACGTCGCCGCTTTCGCTCGGACGCTTGACGATGCACTTCGGTCAGCAACGTTGCCGTAGCGCCATCGGACAATTCCAACTACCTTCCCAGCGGGCGAGCTTGCATGGACGGCACCTCGCAGAACGATGGGTGCTCACTGCTTTTGGCGGCGGCTTCGCAGAGCTGAAGGGTGGATCCGCGTCGCAAACGGCGTTGGCGACAGCTCCATGGCTTGGCGCGAGACCCGCATGATGGGCACACGGTCAACAGGCGCTCAAAAGCCACCCCAAAATCGCCGCCAAAAAATCATAAATCAGGCTGCAACCCGCATGAATACGTCATCGCGCAGTTGATGCGCCATCATCGGCGTGTGCGCGCTGTAGTCGCCCGGTTCTTTCAGGCCTTGCTCGGATTTTTCGGAGGACATCGACGACGGGCTTCACGCGGGCGCGCCGCGCGGGAGTCGCGTGGCAGGAGGCGGATTATCGCGTGCCGCCGCCCGTCGGATCCGCGGGTTTGGAGGCGACCAGCGAGATGCCCGAGGCGGTCAGCTGGATGTCGAGGGGAACGAGGCCGGCCTGGCGTGCCAGCAGCTCCAGCGACCGCGGCGAAAAGAAGTTGATGTGCTCGCGCATCGCCCAGAAGCCCAGCGGCGGCGTCCAGCCGAGCTTGACGCGGCAGGCCGTGGAGACGAAGTCGAGGACGACGGTCGCCCGGATCGAACCGGCGACCGCCCGCAGCCAGCGCGCGCGCGCCTTGCCCGGGCTCGCGCACGACGATCTCCAGCGCTCGTCGGGTACTTCGATGTAGAGCCATCCGCCGGGGCGAGCCATCGCCGCGGTCTCGCGCAAGGCTGCCAGCGGATCGTTGACATGCTCGAGCACCTGGCAATTGAGCACCAGGTCGAAGCGGCCGGCCTCCGATGCCAGCGATTCCAGCCGTTGGGCCCAGGGGTCGAGCGCGACGCCCGAGACCTCGTGGACGAACTTGTCGGCGTCCGGCAGGTCCTTGAGCAGTTGGCCGCGGTCGCCGCCGAAGTCCAGGCACCTGCCCTCGGGCCGCGGCCCCGCCTTGTCCACGGCGGCGGCCAAGGCCGCGGCGAGGACGGCACGGCGGCCGACCATGGCTTGATCGGACCCGATGGCATCGTTGATGGCTCGCGTGTACCAGAACTCGGTCGCGTGGCGGGCCTCGAAATAGTCGTCGCCACGATAGCCGGCGTACAGCCGCGCCGCCTCGTCATCGGAGAGTCCGCGCAGCGACCACGCATGCCCGCAAGCGGCGCATCTGGCGAGCTCGACCGGCTCGGGCGAGCCGAGCAGGGCGCGCCGGGCCAGGAAGGGCGACACCAGGCCCAGCTCGGATGTCGTCGATGGCGTCGCGCAACAAGCGCAGGTACGGGGGCGGATGGCGGCGGATGAAGCGAGCATCGGTAGCGTGTGTCCGTCCGTTGAATCGACGAGCGCCTGGCGGCCAGGCGATCCGCACGGCGATCGTGCGGGCGAGCGGCCGGATTATCGCGTGCGCTTCACTCGCCCAGCAGGTGCGCCGCAACCTCGCGGCGATGCGGCCTCGTCCGGTGTTCCCACAGGTAGATGCCCTGCCAGGTGCCCAGCACCAGCCGGCCGCCGGCCAGCGGAATGGACAGCTGCACGTTGGTCAGCGCGCTGCGCACGTGCGCTGGCATGTCGTCCGGGCCTTCGTCCTGGTGGCGGTAGAGCGGGTCGCCGTCGGGCACGAGGCGGGCGAAGAAGCGGTCGAGGTCGGCGCGCACGTCGGGGTCCGCGTTCTCCTGGATCAGCAGGCTGGCCGAGGTGTGGCGCACGAACAGCGTCAGCAGGCCGGTCTTGAAGCTGCTCTGCGCGACCCATGGTGCGACTGCGCGCGTGAACTCGACGAGACCGCGGCCGCGCGTCTCGACGGCAAAGGTCGTGATGACCTGGCGCAGCATGGGCAAATCGCAGCGGACGCCGTGACCTTGGAGATCAGGCGCGGCCGCGCGGCGTGCGGGGCCCGCTGACCTTGATCGCCTTGCGCGGCTTCTTCTCGGCCGCTTCGGCCGGCGCGGCCTCGGTGGCGCTGGCCACGAACGCGTCGGTGGCGTCAGGGAGCGCCTCGCCGGTGGCCGGGGCGGCGCCATCGTCCTTGATCACGCGCGTGTACGGCGCCAGGATGTTGACCAACTGGCCGTAGACCTTCGGGTTGCCGGCGACGACCTCGCGCTGGTACAGGAAGTCGGCCTCGCCGCTGAAGTTGCCGATCAGGCCGCCGGCCTCGGTGATGATCAGCGAGGCCGCGGCGATGTCCCACGGGCTCAGCCCGGTCTCGAAGAAGCCGTCGTAGTAACCGGCCGCCACGTAGCACAGGTCCAGCGACGCGGCGCCCGGGCGGCGCAGCCCGGCGCACTGCTGCGAGATCTCCTCGAACATCTTCAGGTAGCGCTTGAAGTTGTCGCCCTTGCGGAACGGGAAGCCGGTGCCGATCAGCGAATCGGCCAGGCGCAGGCGCTTGGACACGCGCAGGCGCCGGTCGTTGAGGTACGCGCCGCGGCCGCGCGAGGCGTAGAACAGGTCGTTGCGGTTCGGGTCGTAGACGACGGCCTGCTGCACCACGCCGCGCCAGGCCAGAGCGATCGAGACGCCGTAGACCGGGAAGCCGTGGATGAAGTTGGTGGTGCCGTCCAGCGGATCGATGATCCACAGGAACTCGCTGTCCTTTGCGCCCAGCTCGCGGCCCGACTCCTCGGCGAGGATGCCGTGGCCCGGGTAGGCGGCCAGCAGGATGTCGACGATGACCGCTTCCGCGTGCTTGTCGACTTCGGTGACGAAGTCGTTCACGCCCTTGCTTTCCACCTGCACCTTCTCGATGTCCAGCGAGGCCCGGTTGATCACCGCCCCCGCGGCACGCGCCGCCTTGATGGCAATGTTGAGCATCGGGTGCAGGGACTGGGACATGGATGTTTCCAATGAGAAGGCGGCAGCCATCGCTGCACGCGCAGCGACGGCGGGATGGAAGAGGGCGACAGCGACGAAAGAGCGGTGGCAAGGGCGCGCGGCTGCCGGAGCGGGCCGGTGGCGCGACAATGCGGGGAATCCCTATTCTATCCGGCCCGACCGCGCGACGTCACGCGCGGCTCCGCGGCCGCCTCACGCGGGCGGTGCAGTTCTTGACAGATTCGACGCGATTCATCCTGGTCGACACCAGCCATCCCGGCAACGTCGGCGCCGCCGCGCGGGCGATGAAGGTGATGGGCTTCTCCGACCTGGTGCTGGTCACGCCGCGCTTTGCCGACGTGCTGGCGCAGCCCGAGGCGATCGCGATGGCGTCGGGCGCCACGGACATCCTCGAGCACGCCCGCATCGTCGCGACGCTGGACGAGGCGCTGGACGGCACCACCTTCGCCTGCGCCACCGCGATGACGCCGCGCGACTTCGGCCCGCCCACGCGCGCGCCGCGCGATGCGTTCGAAGAACTCGCGCGCGGCGACCACCGCGTCGCCTTCGTGTTCGGCGGCGAGCGCTTCGGCCTGTCCAACGACCACGTCTACGCGTGCCACCTGTGCATCAGCATCCCGACGCAGCCCGAGTACGGCTCGCTCAACCTGGCGCAGGCGGTGCAGCTGCTGGCCTACGACTGGCGCCAGGCGCAGGGCGGCTTTCCGGTGGTCGAGCGCACGCAGGTGCCCGTCGAGGCCGACGCCGGCGCCGTGCGCGGCCTGCTGGTGCATTGGCGCCAGATGCTGGTCGACATCGACTTCCTCGATCCGGCCGTGCCGCGCAAGCTGATGGCGCGCTTGCACCAGCTCGTCAATCGCGCGCAGGTGACGACCGAGGAGGTGCACATCCTGCGCGGCATTGCGCGCCAGGTGCAGAAGCTCAGCCGATCGAGCAACGGGTCGGATGGCGGTGGCGGCGGCGACGGCGGTAGGGCGGGTTGGCCGAAGGCGTAACCCGCCCTGCATTCGCGCTCCGAGATGGCGGGCCAAGCCCGCACCGCCGGGCAGGCCGAGGCACCACCGATACACTGACGATCCCCGTCCGTTTCACGAGCCCGTCCGCAATGTTCGATCGCCTGCGCGAAGACATCACCTGCATCCTCGAGCGCGATCCCGCCGCGCGCTCGCGCCTGGAGGTGCTGCTCTGCTACCCGGGCTTGCATGCGCTCATCTGGCACCGAAGTGCAAAGTGGTTCTGGTCCCACGGCATGCGCGTGGCCGGCCGCTTCATGTCGCACCTGGGACGCTTCTTCACGGGCATCGAGATCCATCCCGGCGCCACGATCGGCCGCCGCGTGTTCATCGATCACGGCATGGGCGTGGTCATCGGCGAGATGGCCGAGATCCACGACGACTGCACGATCTACCAGGGCGTCACGCTGGGCGGCACGTCCCTGCAAAAGGGCGCCAAGCGCCATCCGACGCTGGAGGCCGGCGTGATCGTGGGCGCCAATGCCAGCGTGCTGGGCGGCTTCACCGTCGGCGCCGGCGCGCGCGTGGGCTCGGGCGCGGTCGTCACCCGTCCCGTGCCGGCGGGCGCGACGGCGGTCGGCAACCCGGCGCGCATCATCGCCGCGGAGACCGATGCCGCGCGCGAGGCCACGGCCGCGCGGCTGGGGTTCTCTGCCTACGGCGTGACGCAGGGCGACGATCCGGTGGCGCAGGCGATGAAGGGGCTGATCGACAACGCGTCCGCGCACGAGCACCAGATCGCGCTCTTGTGGTGTGCGCTCGAGCGCGTGCTCGCCGAAGGCGTCGTGCAGGCCCGCGATTGCGTTCCCACCGATGCGCAGACCGCCGAGAACTTCGACGCCGAGGGACTGAGCCGCCTGGTGAAGTAGCGCGCCGCGCGGCGCGCGGTGGTCACTTCACCAGCACGTCCGGCAGCAGCGCGCGCCAGGCCTGGTGCCAGTTGCTCTGGACGTCGATCTTCGCGGCGCCGCTCCAGGCAGTCTTGAAGCCGTCCGGCTCGACGAAGCGGAAGCGCGCCCAGTACGTGCCGGCTGGCGGGCGGGCAAGCTTGCCGCAGGGCGCGCCGAAATCGCCGCGGGCGACGATCTGCTGGAACGCGGCGTCGCCCGCCATCTCGACCTCGACGCGGTCTTCAGGCCGGCCACCCCAGCGCAGCTCGATGGCGGCGCCGTCGGGGCTGACGTCTGCGAACGGCGCGCGCGGCGTCGGCCGCAGCACCAGGGCCTGCGTGTCGCTCCATGCGCCGCGACGGCCGTCGGCCGTGACGCTGACGACATGCCACCAATAGACGCCGTCGGCCGCGCCGTAGTCGCTGTCGACCGGATGGAAGACGATCGTCTCGCCATGGGCCTGCTCGTCGCGCTGCACGATCTGCGTGAACTGCGCGTCGCGCGCCACTTCCACCACGTAGCTCGCTGCCTCGGGGTTGCGGGTCCAGCGCAGCGTGACCTCGCCGACGGGACGCTTCGCGTTGGCCGGCGGATCCATCAGGAACGGCGATTCGGGCCGGGCGCGCAGCTGGAAGTCGCGCACCGCGTCCAGTCCTTCGAGGCCTTCGGCGCTGATCGCGCGCGCGCGCAGGTGCCAGGTCCCGTCGGCCAGGCGCGGGATGCGCAGGTCGCCGTCGGCGTCCACGCGCAGGTCGAGCTGGATATGGTTGAAGGCGGCATCGTCGGCCACCTGGACGCGCAGCGGCAGTCCACCGGGAAAGTGCAGCCGGATCGGCAACTGGTCGAAGCTCGCGGGCACGCCGCGCAGGTCCGGCGCGGGCGGCAGCGGCACCACCACCGGCTTCTTGCCCACCTCCAGCGGCGCACCGAAGTTGGCGGGCACGTCGGCCGACTGCGCCGCCGCGGTGCCGACCTGCGCGTGCACCTTGCCTTCCAGCACCTCGGTGGCCGATGCATTGACGGCGCTCGCGGTGGCGCTGGCCGGCGTGACATCGTTGCGCACGCGGTAGGTGGTGCCGCGCACGCCGATCACGGCGGTCGGGGTGCTCACCTCCAGCGGCCTGGCGCGCAGCACCTTGCTCGCGAACACCTCGACGCTGCCGCTGAGCAGGCGCAGCGACGCGGCGACCAGGCCGTCGTCGACCGCCGCGGCCGTCGCCTTGATCTGGAAGCGGCGCTGTTCGTCGAGCCGGCCTTCGGTGTCGGGGGCGAGCTTGACGTGCGAGCCGTCGGCCAGTTGCACGACCGCCGTGCTCGACGCGCCGGTGCGGATCGCGTCGCCGACGTTGATCGCGGCGCCTGCGGCGGCGGGCTTGTCGGCGATGCGCACGTCGCCGAATGCGCTGAGCAACTGCGCGGGCACGACCTGGTTGTGCAGGTAGCGTGCCGGCACCATCAGCACCTGGCCGGGGTTGATGCGATTGGAGTCGGGCAGGTGGTTGATCCGCGCGACTTCCTTCCAGGCGCCTGGCGCGGCAAACAGCGTGCGGTTCAGGCCGATCAGCGTGTCGTGCGCCGTCACGGTGTAGGGCAGCAGCAGGTCGTCGGGCGTGGCGGGGCTGGCGACCGGCGCCGTCGCGGCAAGGGCGGGCGGCAGCGCGGCCGCCAGTGCGAGACAGAGCAGCACGGGACGCGGGATCGGGAGCCTGGACATCAGCAGCATGGTCACCGGAAACGGGCAGTGGCGGTAGTCGGGAACGTCCTCACGCGGCGCGCCGTGCGGACTTGGGTCGGAATGCCTTGCACAGGGCCGGATCGGTCTCGATGTACGGGCCGCCGATCAGGTCGATGCAGTAGGGTACCGCGGCGAAGATGCCGGGCACCGGCGGCGCGAGATCGGGCAGGCCCTGCAGCGTCTCGGCGATGGCCTTGGGCTGCCCGGGCAGGTTCAGGATCAGCGCCTGGCCGCGGACCACGCCGACCTGGCGCGACAGGATCGCGGTCGGCACGAAGCGCAGGCCGATCTGGCGCATCTGCTCGCCAAAGCCCGGCATCTGGCGGTCGGCGACGGCCAGCGTGGCCTCCGGCGTGACGTCGCGCGGCGCCGGGCCGGTGCCGCCGGTGGTCAGCACCAGCGCGCAGCCCGCCTCGTCGACCAACGCGCGCAGCGTGGCGCTGATGGTGGGCGCGTCGTCGGCGATCAGGCGTTCCTCGTAGTGCACGGGATTCCTGACCGCGCGCGACAGCCAGTCGCGCAGCGACGGCAGGCCCTGGTCCTCGTAGATGCCGGCCGACGCGCGATCGCTGATCGAGACCAGCCCGATGCGCACCGGCGCGAGCACAGGAGACGACTCAATCATCGTGCGACGGGTCCGATTCGGGCGCCTCGTCGTCCTCGGCGGGCACCTCGAGCATCTGCTCCTTGACCAGCTTGAACAGGTCGCGGTACGCGCGGCCGTGGCGTTCGCCGGGCTCGAGCTTTTCCTTGCGCGCGGCGCGCACCAGGCTGCGCAACTGTTGCACGTCGGTGGCGGGGTGCTCCTTGACCCAGCTGGCCAGCGCGTCGTCGGTGGCCAGCAGCTGGTCGCGCCAGTATTCGGCCTTGTGCAGGGCGAGGGTGTCGCCCGCGCTGCCGACGCGGTACGAGGCCACGGCCTCGCGCAGCGGCGCCGGGTCCTCGTGCTTCATCAGCTTGCCGATGTACTGGAGCTGGCGGCGCTTGCCTTCGAACGAGCGCGTGCGGCGCAGCTCGTCGATCGCGTCGCGCAGGCGCTCGTCGATCTTGAGCTTGTCCAGGCGATCGACCGGCAGTGCGGCCACCGCCTCGCCCAGTTCCTGCAGATCCTGCATCTGCTGCTTGAGTTCGTTGCGGCTCGGCAGGACGCCGTCGATGGCCATCTGGCGCTTGCTCGTGGGCAGGTCCTCGATGTCGGCGTCGATCTCCTGCGCCTGGCGGTTGGAGGCGTGCTTGGGCTCGCGGGGCATGGTTCGAAGGACTCTCTGGGATCGCTATGATTGACCGGATTGTCCTGCAATTGACGCGCTTCGCCAGGATTGGCGTTCGCACCTCCAAAACATCCAACAAGGAAAGCCGATGGCCGTCACGACCTCCCAGGGATTTGCCTTCGAAAGGGCGCAGTTCCAGCAGATCATCGACGACGTGCTCAAGATCGCCAAGGCGGCCGGCGCCAGCGATGCGGCGGCCGAGGTGTCCGAGGGCAGCGGGCTGTCGGTGTCGGTTCGCAAGGGCGAGGTCGAGAACGTGGAGCGCAATCGCGACAAGTCGGTTGGCGTGGCGGTCTACATCGGCAAGCGGCGCGGCAATGCCAGCACGTCCGACTTCTCGGCCAAGGCGCTCGAGCAGACGGTGCGCGCCGCCTACGACATCGCGCGCTTCACGGCCGAGGACCCGGCCGCCGGCCTGCCCGATGCCGAGGACCTGGCCACGCCCGCCGAAGCCGGCATGGATCTGGATCTGTTCCACCCGTGGGACGTCGAGGTCGCCCAGGCCACCGCGCTGGCCAAGCGCTGCGAGGACGCGGCGTTCGCGACTGATCGACGCATCACGAACTCGGAAGGCGCCGGCGTGTCGGCGCAGCAATCGCATTTTTGGACCGGCAACAGCCGCGGCTTTCGCGGCGGCTACGCCAGCTCGCGCCATTCGCTGTCGGTGGCGCCGATCGCCGGCAAGGGCGGCGGCATGCAGCGTGACCACTGGTACACGTCGATGCGCGACGCCGGCGAGTTGTCGGCGCCCGAGGCCGTGGGCCGCTACGCAGCCGAGCGCGCGCTGTCGCGCCTGAAGTCGCGCAAGGTCGCCACCTGCGAGGTGCCGATCCTGTTCGAATCCAGCCTGGCCGCGGGCCTGCTGGGCGCGTTCGTGCAGGGCGTCAGCGGCGGCGCGCTGTACCGCAAGGCGAGCTTCCTGCAGGACAGCCTGGGCACCGCCGTCTTTCCGAAGGACGTCGACATCTTCGAGTTTCCGCACGAGCCCAAGGGCAAGGGCAGCGCGCCGTTCGACGACGAGGGCGTGCGCACGAAGGCGCGCGACGTGGTCAGCGGCGGGCAGGTGCAGGGCTATTTCCTCTCGAGCTACTCGGCGCGCAAGCTGGGCATGAAGACCACCGGCCACGCCGGCGGCTCGCAGAACCTGCGCATGACGCATCGCCGCACGCAGCCCGGCGACGACCTGCCCGAGATGCTGCGCAAGCTGGATCGCGGCCTGTTCGTCATCGAACTGATGGGCCAGGGCGTCAACTACGTCACCGGCGACTATTCGCGCGGCGCGGCGGGCTTCTGGGTCGAGAAAGGCCGCATCGTGCATCCGGTCGAGGAAGTCACCATCGCCGGGCATCTGCGTTCGATGCTGATGGGCATCCAGGCGATCGGCGCCGACGTCTACAACTACGGCGCCAAGACGGTCGGCTCGGTGCTGCTGTCGCCGATGAAGGTCGCGGGCTCGTGATCCTGCGCGACCGGAGCACGTGTTTCCACGGCTGAACGCCGTGGCTGCGCTTTTCTCTGCCGCCAGTCGGGTCTAAGGGACTTCGCAGCCATGCGCGCGTGTGAAAATCGCCGCTTCAAGAACAAGACGAGGACAGGCCGTGGATCTGAAGGTGCCGATCAAGATTTCCGATGAACTGAGCGAGGACATCATCGACTCGACGGGTCTGCTCGACCTGGCGAGCGGGGAAATCCACCGGATCGAGTACGAGGACTACGACCTCGAGGGCCGCGGCCTGCCGGCCGACAGCCAGGACTACGAATTCACCGTTGGCACGCTGTCGAACAACGGCAAGGACGTCGAGTTCAAGGTCGACGTCAACAAGGTCACCGGCCAGTACTCGGTGAGCGCCAGCGAACTGCTCGAGATCAAGGTGCGCGCGGCCGCGCTGTTCGCCGGCATCAGCGGCAAGGACATGCTGCGCAACGTCGACGCCAAGGCCGCCGCGACCCCGCCCGGCGCCGGCAAGGAACGCGGCCGCCTGCACTGAGCGCGATTGCCTGCAACGACGAAAGGCCGCATCCGCGGCCTTTCTCGCTTGACGGGCTGTCGACCTGAGGGTCGGCGGCCCGCGTCACGAAGGGATCAATGGCGCCAGCCGCCACCGCCGTGGTCGTAGCCGCCGCCCTGGTAGTGCCCGCCACCGCCGTAGTAGCGTCCGCCGCCCCAGGGGGCGATGCAGCAGCCGCTCATCAGCGTCACCAGCAGGGCCAGCGCGCCCCAGCGCACGAGCTTTCGATTCGAGTTCATTGCAGGTCTCCTGAAAGGCTGCATCAGTGCCGCCCTGCCCAATTAAACGCGCCGTGTCATCGATCGATGACAAGTGCCGGGTTTCCGTTTGCAAAGCCGCGTAAACCACTCGCCGCTCTGCCATAGGTGGCGCGCGTAAAGACGCCCGGGCTGCTCGACGGTGTCTGTCGAAACGGGTCAACGCGTGTGTCAACCCGGCCGTTGTCCTGACACAGGGTGCGCGCTTTGCCATGGACACCCGGAGGTTCACCTCGACAGGTGACGCATCTGCAACGTATCCGAAAGGAAAGCATCATGAGAAACAGTCTTGCCATCGTCATCGCCGGCGTCGCGCTGGTCTCCCTGTCCGGCTGCATCGTCGCGCCGGCGCGTCCCTATGCCGGCGGAGGCGGTTATGTCGCACCGGCCGGCGTCGTCTACGTGGCGCCCACCTACGAGAGCCCCGGCCCGGGCTGGGCCTGGGAATACAACGCGCAATACGGTTGGGGCTGGCACCATCCGCAATACGGCTGGCACAAGGGCTGGCGCTGAGATCGGCACCGGGCCGGGGCTTGCGTCCGGCCCGAGCGACAACGAAAAGGGCCTCCGCGATGGAGGCCCTTTTCACTACGGCGCGCCGCGCGAGCGCGTGATGCGCGCGCTCGCGAGGGTCGGTCAGCGCACGGTGTAGCCGCGGCCATCCATGCAGGCCTCGGTCGCGCGCTGGAACACCTTCGCGTCGGCCATCGCGTTGGGCTGGGTGGTTGCCCAGCTGTTGCAGTCGCGGCGGTCGGCCTCGGTCTGCGCCGCGCTCTGGTTGTTGCGCGGATAGATGATCGGTTCAGGTGCTGCGGGCGTCGGCGGCGGCGCGGCTGCCGAGACATCGGCGCCCGGCGGCGGCGCGACCACGACGTAGCCCTGGCCCGGCGCAGCGTTGTAGTAGACGCCGTTGGCGTAGTAGTAGGGCACGCCGCCCACCCAGATCGTGGCGTAGTCGGCCGGCAGGACCGGCAGGAAGACGCCGAACGGCGGCGCCACGACCACGTAGCGGCCGCCCCAGGGCCGGAACCACACGCCGCCGTGATAGAAGTAGTTGCCGCCGCCGAACGTGACCGTCAACGCGCCGTGCGGCAAGGCGCCGTAGACGTAGCCGCGCGACGGGTAGTAGTGGTTGTGGCCGTAGCGGGCGTCGAGCTCGAAGTGTGCCCGGCCGGGAACCGGGCCGAGATGGTGATCGTGCTCCTGCGCCATCGCGCCGGTGCCGGCGCAGGCGAGCAGAAGAAGGGTCGCTGCGATGAGTGATTTGCGCATGTTCGTGATCTGCCAGTTGGACGGAGAGTCGTCGAATTGTCGACCAGGCATGTAATGTGTCGATGACCTCATGTCAACGACACGTGAAGCGACCCGTGCGGGCAAGCCGACAGGCCCGCCTGCCGGCCGCCGCCATGCGCGCCAGGATCAGGCCCGCGCGAGCTCGTACAGCCGCGTCGAGCGCGCGCCCGAGCGGCAGAACGCCAGCAACGGATGCGGCAACAGGGCCACCAGCGTGCGGAAGGCCGCGATCTCCTCGGGCGACTGGTAGCCGCCGCTGACCGGCAGGTGACGATATTGCAGGCCGGCCGCGACGGCGGCGGCTTCCACCTGCGCCGACGTCGGCTGGTCGGGGCCGTGCTCGAAGTCGGGGCGGTTGTTGACGACGCTCTTGAAGCCCAGGCGCTTGACCTCGGCCATCGCGGCGGCGTCCAGTTGCGGTGCCACGAACACGTCTTCGGCGATCTGCCGCAGGGGCAGGGTGGTCTCCATGTCGTCTCCTAGTTTCTACTTGCTGAGAGCGGCTTTCACCGCGGTGGAAACCTGTCCCATGTCGGCCTTGCCGGCCAGCCTGGCCTTGACCGCCGCCATCACCCTGCCCATGTCGCCCGGGCCCGCGGCGCCCAGTTCGGCGACGATGGCCTCGACCTGCGCGGTGATCGCGGCGGCGTCCAGGCGTTGCGGCAGGTAGCCCAGCAGCACGTTGAGCTCGGCGGTCTCCTTGTCGACCAGGTCGGTGCGGCCGGCCTTGGTGAAGGCGTCGATGGAATCCTTGCGCTGCTTGACCAGCTTGTCGACGATCGCGACGATGGCGGCGTCGTCCAGCTCGATGCGCTCGTCCACCTCGCGCTGCTTCATGGCGGCCATCAGGTTGCGGATCGCGAGCAGGCGATCTGCTTGCTTGGCGCGCATCGCGGCCTTCATGTCGTCGGAGATTCGTTGCTTCAGCGTCATCGGCATTCTTTCAATATCAAACGAAGGGCGAACGCTACGCGGCCGCCGCGCTCGGCCGCTCCGGAGCAAGGCCGCGCGCCCCTCGGGGGCTGGCTGCGGTATTCCGCGGACTGGGGTCAACATGAATGCAAAAAGCCCGCTGCGGCGTCCCGCACGGGCTTTCGGCTTCGGACTCGGCGCTTGCGCGATTATCCGCAAGGAATCGAGCGCCAGGGCTCAGTGAAACTCTCAGTAGAGCTTCTTGGGCAACTGCATGCTGCGAACGCGCTTGTAGTGGCGCTTGACGGCCGCGGCCTTCTTGCGCTTGCGCTCGGCGGTCGGCTTCTCGTAGAACTCGCGCGCGCGCAGTTCGGTCAGAAGACCCAGCTTTTCGATGGTGCGCTTGAAGCGGCGCAGGGCCACGTCGAACGGCTCGTTTTCCTTGACACGGATGGTGGTCATTTAAAGAAGGATCCTTCGGGAGATGAATTGCGCTCGGAGTCCTTGTCCAGTCCCGCTGCGCGCTTGACGTGCGCCCCGGTTTCTAGAAGTTGGACAAAGATCGACACGCGGTTTGCCAGCAAAGCCGAGGATTCTACCCCGAAACCTGCACGTTTGCCAGTGCTTCGGCGCAAGCGTACGCGCTGGCCCAGGCCCACTGGAAGTTGTAGCCGCCCAGCCAGCCGGTGACGTCCATCACCTCGCCGATGAAGTGCAGGCCGGGCGCGCGCTTGCTCTCCATCGTCCTGGAGTCGATCTCGCGGGTGTCGACGCCGCCGGCCATCACCTCGGCCTTCTTCCAGCCTTCGGTGCCTCCGGGCGCGATGCGCCAACCCGACAGCGATTCGGCCAACTGCCGCAGCGGCTTGTCGGCCACCTCGGGCATGGCGCGATCCTCCGGCAGGCCGCCGCGCGCCAGCCAGGCCTGCGCCAGGCGCTGCGGCAGGTGCGTGGCGAGCTCGTTGCCGAGCCGGCGGCGCGACGTCGCCTTGGCGCGGGCGAGCGTCTCGGCCCAGTCGGTTCCTGGCGCGAACGAGATCTGCAGCTTCTCGCCCGGCTGCCAGTAGCTGGACGCCTGCAGCACCGCCGGCCCGCTCAGGCCACGATGCGTGAACAGCAGGTCCTCGACGAAGCGGCCGCGTTGCTTGCCGGTGCCTGCCGAAATCTCGACCTCCAGAGATACCCCCGCCAGCGCGACGAACGGCGCCCACTCGGCAGCGTCGAAGACCAGCGGCACCAATGCCGGCCGCGGCTCGACGATCGCGTGGCCGAACTGCCTGGCCAGCCGCAGGCCGAAGTCGGTCGCGCCGATCTTGGGCACCGGCAGGCCGCCGGTGGCCACGACGATGCTGCGCGCGGCGACGCAGCCGCGGTCGGTGTCGATCTCGTAGCGCGGCGCGTGCGCGTCGTCTTTTCGCGCCGATTCGCGAACGGCGCCTACGCCACACGGCTGCCAGCGCTCGACGTTGCCCGCGTCGCATTCGCGCAGCAGCAGGTCGATGATCTGCTGGCTGGAATCGTCGCAGAACAGCTGGCCGCGATGCTTCTCGTGGAAGGCGATGCGGTGGCGCTGCACCAGCGCGATGAAATCCTGCGAGGCGTAGCGCGCCAGCGCCGAGCGGCAGAAGTGCGGATTGCGCGAGTGGAAGTTCGCGGGCGTGACGTCGCGGTTGGTGAAGTTGCAGCGGCCGCCGCCCGAGATGCGGATCTTCTCGGCGACCTTGTCGGCGTGGTCGACCAGCAGCACGCGCGCACCGCGCTGGCCGGCCTGCGCCGCGCAGAACAGGCCGGCGGCGCCGGCGCCGATCACGACGACGTCGACGCGCTTCAAGCCTTGACCAGGTTGGCGACGAGCTTGTGGATGTCGGGCTTGGCGCCCAGCTCGACCAGCGCGGCCATCACGGCCCGCCATTCATCCGGCGTCACCGGCGTGATCGACAGCCGGTTGCCCGGCTTGAGCAGCTGCATCGTGGCCAGTTCGGGCCGCGCGCGCATCGCCTTGAGGGGCAGCAGCGGCGTGGTGGCCAGGTGCTTGACGTCCACGTGCTGCCAGCGCGGCTTGGCCGGGTCGGACTTGGCGTCGAAGTAGGGGCTGGCCTTGTCGAACTGCGAGGCGTCGTCGTAGGCCGTGCTGGCCACTGCGGCGATGCCGGCGACGCCGGGCTCGGCGCAACTGGAGTGGTAGAACAGAACGCCGTCGCCGACGCGCATGTCGTCGCGCATGAAGTTGCGCGCCTGGTAGTTGCGCACGCCGATCCACGGCACGCGGTGGCCGGGAGCGCTTTGAACGTCGGAGATCGAGCACTCGTCGGGCTCGCTTTTCATCAGCCAATAAGCGGGCATGTGCTGGATCGAAGATAAGGTGTCCGCCGCGAACCTCAGGCCGCATTCCTGAACCCAGGGGTGTTCAGGTGGGCGAGGTCAGTCTGGAATCGGGTTCATCTGACGCGAGACGATCACACCAACCAGACGATGTTCCAAGCCCTAGCTCAAAGAGCATCGGTTCAAGGAAATATAAAACCCTCGCGAACGCGACGGACGATTCCATTCTATGCGTCCGCTCGTGACAGAAGCCAGCATCAAGGACGTAAAGAGGGCCTACAAAATCACTTGACGAACGCGAATTACAGGAGTCGTCCGTCGTCGTTGAGCGCCGTGTCCAGACGCGCGATCAACTGCTCGACTTGTGCGGCCGCCGCCCGGCGCGCCTCGCTCGCTTCGGCATGCTCCGGGCGCGATGCCGTGGCGTCGGTTTGGACTGCAGCGGCCGGCGTCGCGGACGCGCGCGGCGCTTCCGCCAGCCGGTAGGCGAGGTTCAGCGCGGCGAGCACGGCGATGCGCTCGCGCGCCTTGACCTTGCCGGCGTCGCGGATGCCGCTCATCTCGCGGTCGACCGACGCGACGGCCGCCTGCAGCAGCGCCTCGCCGCCTTCGGGGCAGGCCAGCAGGTAGCTCTGGCCAAGGATGGTCACTTCGACTTGCTTCATGGCTGCACGCTCCGCGGGCTGTCGCTGGTGTCGGCGCCCTCGGCCGCGTGGCCACCTTCCGAAGCTGGCAGCCGGTCGATCAGCGCATCGATGCGCGCGCGCGCCGCGGCCAGCCGCGAGCGCAGGTTGTCGCGCTCGTCGGACACGGCGCGCAACTGCTGCTCGAGCAAGGCGTTGGTTCGCTTCTGCTCGTCGTGGCGCAGCAGGAGTCGTTCGATGCGTTCGGCAAGATCCGGCAGGCGTGACATGGGCGAGGACGCTGGGGACGGCAAAGAGCCATTGTAGGGGCGGCATGCGTGCGCAAATCCGCTCGCAAGCCCTTGAATGAAGTGCCGCGCGTGACCTTTCGCGGCCGCCGCGACAAGGTGTCGAATGGTACGATCCGGTCTTCAGTTGGTGCTCTGGATGGCCTGTCGTGCCGTCCGAGTCAAACGGGAATCAGGAGGGTCGTCTTCATCCGAAGCGCCGACCCGACCTGAGCTGCCCCCGCAACGGTCGCGGAGGATGTAGTCGCCTGCCAAGGCAACGACATCGGCTGTCGTCACTCATGGTCACTGTGCATTCGCGAGAACGCATGGGAAGGCCCTCGACACGCTTTCTCTCCGCCAGCCCGGATACCGGCCAATTGCTCGGGATCGTCTGCGTGCGCGCATGAGGACGGTCGTTTAGTGGCACCTGCGGGGACGCTGGCCGCCATGTTTGAAGCATTGAAGATTCCCATGAAGTCTCGCCACACCGGGTCGAACGCGCCCGTGCACAGCCGCGTCGCGGCGTGTCGCGCCGCCTCCGCCATCACCGCGGCCCTGCCGCTGCTGGCCGCATCGCCGGCGTTCGCGCAGGCCTCCGACGCGCCCGACCAGCAGGTCGTCGTCACCGCGGCGCGCGTGGAGCAGAAGCTGCCCGACGCCTTGCCCGCGACCACGGTCATCACACGCCACGACATCGAATCGGCGTCGGCCACCGACCTGCCGGGCCTGTTGTCGCAGCTCACCAGCATGAGCGTCGCGCAGACCGGCCCGTTCGGCTCGCAGACCAGCGTGTTCGTGCGCGGCGCCAATTCCGGCCAGGTGCTGGTGCTGGTCGACGGCGCGCCCGTCACCCGCGCCGATGCCGGCTCGTCGCCGTGGGAACTGCTGCCGCTGGGCCAGATCGACCACGTCGAGATCGTGCGCGGCAACATGTCCAGCCTCTATGGCTCGGAGGCCGTCGGCGGCGTGATCCAGATCTTCACCAAGGGCGGCGACCATTCCAGCATGACCGTCACCGGCGGCAGCCGTGGACGCGCGCTGGCCGACATTTCGATCGGCCGCCGCATCGGCGATGCCGATCACGCGCTGGACATCGGCGGCGGCATTTCCGGCCAGGCGACGGACGGCTACAACGCCACCAACCCCGTGACCAACCCGGGCAACAATCCCGATCGCGACGGCGGCTCGCAGACCGGCGAGAACCTGCGCATCGGCAAGACCTGGGCGGCCAACCAGCGCACCGAGCTGCGCGTGCTGCATTCGGACACCACCAGCGACTACGACGGCTTCGACGGCCCGACCTCGGTCGACCGCCTGGTCACGTCGCTCGACACCACGTCGCTGCAGTCGCACCACGCACTGGCCTGGGCGCTGGTGCTGAACGTGAACCTGTCGGACACCTTGATCAAGTTCAATGATCCGACCGGCGTCGGGCATGGCAACGCACGCTCCAGCGTGGCAGGTGCAGACCTCGGCTGGACGATTTCGGCCGACCACAGCCTGCAGTTGGGCGTCGAGGATCGCAAGGATCGCGGCGCCGCATCGCTGCCGGACTTCAGCGGCAGCGCCAATCTGGAACGCACGACGCGCTCGGTGCGCCTCGGCTACGAAGGCAGCTTTGCCGACGTCGTCGACGTGCAGGCCAACGTGCGTCACGACGCACCGAGCGACTTCGACTCGGCCACGACCGGCCTGCTCGCGCTCGGCTGGCGGCTGTCGTCCGACTGGAAGCTGGTGGGCCAGGCGTCCACCGCGTTCTCGGCGCCGCCGTTCTTCGCCATCGAGTCGCGCGTCGGGCAGGGCATCACCGACCAGCTCAAGCCCGAGCACTCGCGCGAGGTCGAGTTCGGCGTCCACTATTCGCACGCCGGCTGGCTGGCGCGTGCGACCTGGTTCTCGCAGCATCAGCGCGACCTCATCGACTACACCTACAACGCCAACACCTTCGAGTCCACCGCCTACAACGTCGACCACGCCACCAACCGCGGCGTCGAGCTTGCGGTCGATGGCGACACGGGCTTGGGCAAGCTGGGCCTGGACGCGACGTTCCAGGACGCGCGCGCCGACGGCGGCGTGCCACTGCAGCGCCGCCCGCGCACGCTGGTGGCGGCGAACTACCGCGTGACGGTGATGGGCTGCGAGGCCGGCGCCTACCTGCAGTACATGGGGCCGCACGACGACGTCGATCCGGTGACGTTCGGCGACGTCAAGTCGCGCAGCAAGACGACGCTGGGCCTGAGCGTCGAGCATGCGTTGTCGCAGACCTGGACCCTCGGCCTCAAGGTGAACAACGCGACCAATTCGACCGCACCCGTCGTGGTCGGCTACACGGCCCCGCCGCGCGAGGTGCTGTTCACCTTGCGTGGCGCCTGGTAGGCGCGGTGCCTGCGAGCGTCCTGGCCCGATGACCGACACTCGCCGGATGCCTGCTTCCGTTGCTGCTCCGACGCGACCCCGCGATCCCGCGGTGCTGCGTCTGGCGCTGGTCGCGCTCGCGACCGTGCTGGTCGCCGCGCTGGCATTGGGCCTGGGCGCAGGCGGCTGGGACTGGCAGCTGATCGTCACGCTGCGCGCACCGCGCGTTGCCGCGGCGGCGGGCGTGGGCAGCCTGCTCGCGCTGGCCGGCCTCGCGCTGCAGGTGCTGCTGCGCAATCCGCTGGCCGATCCCTACGTGCTGGGGCATTCGACCGGCGCGTCGGTCGGTGCGCTGGCGGCGCTGTTGCTGGGTGTCCAACTGTGGATCGGCGCGGCAGCCGGCGCATCGGCGGCGGGACTGGGCCTGCTGTGGCTCGCGCGGCCAGCGCTGGCCGCGGCCGACGACGCATCGCCGCGGCTGATCCTGCTGGGCGCGATGCTCGCTTCCTTGTTCGGCGCCATCGCCACGCTGATGCTGGCGCTGGTGCCCGACCAGCGCCTGCGCGGCGCCATCTTCTGGATGATGGGCGACCTGTCGGGCGCCGAGGCGAGTGGATGGAACCTGGCCGGCGCAGGCTTGTTCGCCGCGTGGCTTTGGCTGCGCGGCCGCTCGGTCGACCGGCTGATGCTGGGCGCCGACGCCGCGTGGCTGCTGGGCGAGCCGGTGCGCCGGTTGCGGCTCGAGCTGCTGGTGCTCACGTCGTTGGCGGTCGGCCTCGCGGTGGCAACGTCAGGTGCCATCGGTTTCGTCGGGCTCGTCGTGGCCCAGGGCTGGCGGCTCGCAGGCGTGCTGCGCACGCGCGAGCTGGCGCTGTTGTCCGTGCTGTCCGGCGCCGGCTTGCTGATGGGCGCCGACCTGCTGGCGCGCATCGTGGTTGCGCCGATGGAGCTGCCGGTGGGCGCAGTGATGGCATTGATCGGCGCGCCGTGCTTCATCTGGTTCCTCGCGCGGAGCGTGAAGTGAACCCCGCACCGCTGCTCGAGACGCGCGCGTTGACTCTGCGTGCCGCCGGCCGTTGCCTGGTCGACGCGATCGACTGGCGCGTGCAGGCCGGCGAACGCTGGTGCGTGATCGGCCGCAACGGCGCGGGCAAGAGCCTCGTGCTGCGCGCGCTGGCCGGCCTGGGCGTGCCCGCGCGTTCGGGCCAAGTGCTGTGGCGGGGACGGCCGCAACAGGACTGTCCGGTCGGCGTCGCGGCCACGCTGCGGTCGCTGATGCCGCAGCAGTCTCAGGACCGGTTTGCTCTGACGGTGGAACGCACGCTGGCGCTCAGCGAGGTTGCTGCGCCGCTAGCGGCGGCGGGCGTTTTCGAACTGATGGATGCGTTGGACATCGCCGCGCTGGCCGCGCGCCGCATCGACCAGCTCTCCGGCGGCGAGCGCCAGCGCGTCGCGCTGGCCCAATGCACGGTGCAGGGTGCCGCGCTGATGCTGCTCGACGAGCCGGTGTCGTTCCAGGATCCGGCGCACCAGCAGATCGTCGGCCGCTGGCTCGCGAAGGCAGCGCCGGCCGGCCAGCGCGCCTGGATCGCCAGCGCGCACGACCCGAGCTGGATCGCCCGCGTCGCCACGCATGTGCTGGCGCTGTTCGGCGACGGTGGCTGGCAAGCCGGGCCGGCCGACGAGATCCTGACGGCGGCGGTGCTGGAGCGCACCTACGGCTGCGCCTGGCGCAGCGTCGATGGCGCCTGGATCCCTGCATAGAGCGACGCGGCGGCGCGGCGCAGGACCGCCAGGCGGTTCTGTTGCCGCTTGCGCAGCCCCTGCTTTTCGTAGAGCGCGATCGCCGACGCGTTCTCGGCGATCACGTGCAGGAACGGCGTCTCGCCACGCGCGACGATGCCTTGCGAGAGCAGCCGCATCAGGTCGGTGGGCAGGCCGCGGCCTCGCCATTGCGGATGGCAGCAGACACCGCTGATCTCGGTGTAGCCTGGCACCCGCATGCGTTCGCCCGCCATCGCGACGATGCGGCCGTCGGCGTCGAAGCCGAGGAAGCGGCCGAGCTCGGGCGTGCGCGGATACCACGGGCCCGGCTCCGTCAGCTCCACCAGCGCCGTCATCTGCGCCATGTCGGCCGGCCCCAGCACGCGGAAGCGCTCGGGCGCGCGCGCCTGGCCGCTCACCGCGCCGATCATCTGCACGAGGTTCTTGCGGTCGACGACCTCGAACATCGGTGCCGGGTCGAAGTCGTGATCCACGACCAGCGCGACGATCTCGTCGGGCGCGAGGTCGGCCGCCAGCGCGCGCAGCGTCGCGTCGTTCAACGCCGGCACACCGCAGAAGCGCGCGAACTCGGGATGGTAGCGGCGCGCCAGCTCGCCGCCGCGCGAGAAGTTGGCGTGCAAGGTCGTCAGCGCCGTCCACATCACGTTGTCGAGGGGATGCTCTTGTGCGGTCGAGGTCATGCCCGTCAGTGTGCCCGCGTGCGGGCACAGGCCCTAGTTGCTCAATGCGCGCGCCGCCGGCGCCAGCGCCATCTCGCGCTTGATCGCCGCGCCCAGGTCGATCACCGCCATCGCGTAGTAGGCCGACCAGTTGTAGCGCGTGACGACGTAGAAGTTGCGCGTGCCGGCGACGTAGGTGGGCGCATCGCTGCCGTTCTGCAGCTCGACGAAGGCCAGCGGCCCGTCGAAGTTGCGTGCCGACTCCGGCAATTGCGCGCCCGCGGTCGCCAGTTGCGCGGCGCTGAACGTCGGCACGATGTCGGCCGCCACCAGGCGTGCGCGCGCGTCGAGGTCGGCGGGCGCCTGCACGGGAAAGTAGATCGGCATGTCCCGTTGCCAGCCGAACCTGGCCAGGTAGCTGGCGATGCTGCCGATCACGTCGTCGCCGCCCGCCGACAGGTCGACATGGCCGTCGTGGTCGTAGTCGACCGCGTAGCGCAGCAGGCTGCTGGGCATGAACTGCGGCCAGCCGATGGCGCCGGCGAACGAGCCGCGCACGCTGTCCGCGTCGCGGCCTTCGAGCGCGCACCAGACGAGGTAGGCGCGCAGTTCGCTGCGGTAGAACGCGCTGCGGTCCGAACGGCCCGACGGGAAGTCGAACGCCAGCGTGGACAGCGCGTCCAGCACGCGGTAGTTGCCGGTCATGCGGCCGTAGAAGCTCTCGACGCCGACGACGCCGGCGACGATCTCGGGCGGCACGCCATAGCGCTGCTGGGCGTCGGCCAAGGTGGCCGCGTGGGCCTGCCACCATTGCACGCCGGCGGCAATGCGCTTGGGCTCGACGAAGCGCGCGCGGTACGCGGCCCAGTTCTTGGCGCTGCCGGGCGCACCGGGCATGACGGCCTTGGCCACGCTGGGCAGGTAGTGCGCCTTGGCGAGCTGCTCTTCGACCCAGGCGCGATCGAGGCCGCGCTCGTCGGCGACTTGCGCCGCGAAGGCGAGCACGTCGTCGCGCCGGCCGTAGACGAAGCTGTCGGGGGAGTCGTCATCGCGCACCGCCATGGGCTTGCCTTTCTTTTTCTTCTTCGCAGTGGCCTTGGGTTTGGTCGCTGGATGCGATGCCTTGGGCGCGCTCGCGGCTGCTGCGGGCGCGCTGGCTTGCGCCATCGCGGCGTCGCTTGCCGCCACGAAGACCGCGCCGGCGAACAGGGCGCTGGCTATTGCCGGCAATCGTCGTCGCCGGACTGCGCCAGCCTCGGTGTTCGAAGACGGGGGCAGGCATCTCTCGGGCGCTCGGATCATCGTCCGAGTTTAGCCAGCCTGGACGCGCTTCCAACGCGACGGCGATGGTGTGTCGCGCGCGCGCCGCGTCGCGCTCAGGCGCGTGCGTGCACGTCGCCCGCGCGCGTCACGCGCGCCAGCGTGGCCGCGAGCGCGCGCGATGCGGCTTTCACGCCGGCCCAGTCAGCGGTGCCATCGTCGGCCGACGGCCCGTAGCGCTGACGCTCGAGGGCATCGAGCCGCCGCGCCAGGCCTTCGGCGTGCGTGCCGAAGCGCCGCCGCAGCGCCGCGCCGACCACCCCCGGCGACTCGTGCGCGCCCACCTGCACGCCGTGTGGCTGCAGCGCGCGCAGCGCGGACGCGAGCCGGCGCGTCTGCCGTTGGCCGGGCGTGCGCCGATGCGAGTCCCACCACGCCACCGCCGCGCCGAAGACCGCGGCCAGGCTGATGATCGTCGTTGTCAGCCGGCCCAGGTCGTCGGTGTCGGGTGAGCCGAAGCCCATCTTCTTGAGCAGGTCGAACTGCGTGTTGCGGTTGTACCCCAGCACCCATTCGTTCCAGCGGTTGTCCATCGTCTCACGCCAGGCGCGCAGGCGCTCCACGAGACCCGGGCTCACCGAATTGATGGCATTGCCGACGAAGCCCGCGGCGGGCCGGATCGCGCGGCCGCGTTCGATGCGGTCGGGCGCGACAGCGGCGGTCGGGTCGGCCCGCACCCAGCCGCGTCGCGGGTTCCAGTATTCGGCCCAGGCGTGCGCGTTGCTCTGGCGCACGACCAGCCAGCCGTCCTGCGGCTGCGGGTCGATGCCCTGGTAGCCGGTGACCAGGCGCGCCGGGATGCCCATGGCGCGCAGCACGACGACGAACGAGGTGGCGAAGTGCTCGCAGAAGCCCACCTTGCGATCGAGCCAGAACTCGTCGACCGGATCGCCCAGGTACGCATCGGGCGCCAGCGTGTAGGTGAAGCCTGCCGTGCCGATGTAGTGGTACAGGCTCTCGACGAGCGCGTCAGGGTCCCGCGGCTCGCCCGGCGTCGTGCTGCCACCGTGATCGGTCAGCCACTGCCGCGACCAGGCGCGGGTGCGCGGGAAGAACTGCGGCGGCAGGCGCAGGTTGTCGCGCAGGTCGGCAGGCGTCGCGCCGACGAGGCGGTCGTCCAGCCACGCGGCCGCGCGCAGCCGCACGCGTTGCGAGATCGGACGCCGCGTGCGCCATTGCAGGTCGACGTCCGCGACCGGCCGCACGTCGGCGCCGTCCAGCACCTGGATGCCTGTGGAGGTATCGCTGCCGCGATCGGTGGCGGGCGGCGGCGTCAGCTCCAGCATCGGCAGCCAGGTGAGTTCGGTCGGCTCCAGCGCCATCTCATAGCCCGTCGTCTTGCCGTGCTCCTCGACGCCGGCCAGGCGGGTCAAACGCGAACGGCCGTCGAACAGCGACTGCGCATGCCATTCGCGGCCGTTGCTGTCGACCAGCACGGGCCCGCGGAAATACAGCTGCGACGCGGCCGGCGCGCGGCCGTCGAACCTGATTCGGAAGGCGATGCTGTCGTCGTTGGCCAGTTCGGCCACGCTGCCCAGCTCGAGATGGTCGGACAGCCCGGTACGGGCGCCCGTATTGCCGGAAGGCCACAGCGGCCCGATGCGCGGGAACAGCACGAACAGCGCGATCATCACCGGCGTGCCGATCAACGCGGCGCGCCCCGCGAGCCCGGCGGCCTGGCGGATCGTCGGCCGGCCGGCGGGGATGTGCGCCAGCGTCAGTGCGGTCAGCCAGCCCCACACCGAGATGCCCGTGCCCACCGCGGTGAGGAAGGACTGCGAGTACAGGAACGTCGTCAGCACCAGGAAGAAGCCGAGGAAGAACACGACCAGCGCGTCGCGGCGAGCACGCAGCTCCAGCGTCTTGAGCGCCATCAACACCACCAGCAGCGTGACGCCGGCGTCCTTGCTGACCAGCGTCTTCTCGGCCGTGAAGGTGAGGATCGCGGCCAGCGCCAGCAGGCCCAGGATGGCCATGCGGCCGGGCAGCGGCCCCTGGCGCCATGCCAGCCAGCCGCGCCAGGCCAGCACGATGCCGGTCAGCCCGCTCACCCACAACGGCAGGTTGAACAGGTGCGGGGCGATCGTCCAGCCGATCAGCGCCAGCATGAACAGCGTGTCGCGTGCCTCGCGCGAGGGCGCACGCCAGCGCGCAGTCGCGCCGGTCGCTGCTTGACGGTTGGCGGCGGACATCGTGGCCATGCGGGTCACCAGCGCGCGAGCGCCTGCAGCGCGGCGTGGCGGTGGGCGGCGCCGTTGTCCGGCGCCAGCTCGATGCCGGGCAGCACCAGGCCCCAGTTGTGGCCGGCCGAGTCGGCGGCTACGATCCACGCGGACAGCCGCGACAGCCTGGCCTCGGTGTCCAGCCCGTGCGCCTGGCTCCAGCGCAGCCACAGCTCGCGCTGCACGGCGCCGGCGGTCTCGCGGCTGATCATCTCGCCGGTGCGCGCGGCCTTCTTCCAGACCACCTGGCGCAGCGTGTCGCCGCGGCGGTATGCGCGCACGCCTTCGAACTCGGTGCCGCTGCCCGCGCGCGCGGCCGGCTTGTCGTCGCCCTGCGCCGCGTCGGCCAGCGGCCACGGCGGCGTCGGCGACTCGGGGCGTGGGTAGATCCATTGCTGGCCGGCGGGGCGCCAGATCGTCCAGGCGCGAAACAGCCCGAACGGATAGCGCGACTCGACGCGCACCAGCGGCAGCCCGTGCAGGCCGCGGCCCGGCGCCAGCCAGCTCAGCTGGACGGCGGTCTGGCCTTGCGCCGCGATCTCGGCGTAGGCGAGCGGGATCGGTCGCTTGCCCAGGTCCAGGCCGAAGCCCAGCCCCAGGCGGCTGGCGCCCGGATTGGTCACCACCATTTCCAGCACCGCGCCGTCGCCATCGAACGCGGGCACCAGCGGCTTGAGGTGCAGCGTGAGTCCGCGCAGGCTGCCGTGCGTCATCTGCATCGACGCCGCCGCGCTGCCCGCCAGCAGGAAGGTGAGCGCGAAGCCCAGGCTCAGCTGGTAGTTGATGGACACCACCAGCAACAGCAGCAGCGTGGCGCAGAACGCCAGCCCGGCGCGCGAAGGCACGATGTAGATGTTGCGCTGGGTCAGCGTCTGGCTTTCACGCGGCTGGCGGCGCACGTCCCACCAGGCGCGCCAGCGCCCGCGCACGTCCAGCAGCGACGGCCGGGCGATCGTGGGCGCGGCGGTTTCGGCCATGCTCAGGGCAGCGCCACCGACTCGATCATCGCGCGCACCTGCTCGCGCCGGCCGCGGCCCGCGCCGGGTACCGGCAGCAGGCGGTGCGCGATCGCCTGCGGCAGGATGGCCTGCAGGTCGTCCGGGCTGACGAAGTCGCGCTGCGCGAGCAGGGCGCGCGCACGCGCGAGCCGCAGCACGCCGATGCCCGCGCGAGGCGACAGGCCTTCGCCGAACCAGTGGCCCGAGCGCGTGGCGGCGATGAGCGCCTGCAGGTAGTCCAGCAGCGACTCCGATACGTGCACCTGGCGCACCGCGGCCATGGCCTCCAGCAGTTCGGCCGGCGTCATCACCGGCGCCAGGCGCGCGACGGCCTCGCGCCGGTCCTGGCCGTTGAGCAGTTCGCGCTCCGACTTCGCGTCGGGGTAGCCGAGCGTGATGCACATCAGGAAGCGGTCCAGCTGCGATTCGGGCAGCGCATAGGTGCCGAGCTGGTCGCCCGGATTCTGCGTGGCGATGACGAAGAACGGCAGCGGCAGCGGGCGCGTCTGGCCGTCCACGCTGACCTGCTGCTCTTCCATCGCCTCCAGCAGCGCGCTCTGCGTCTTCGGGCCGGCGCGGTTGATCTCGTCGGCCAGCAGCACCTGCGCGAACACGGGACCGGGGTGGAACGCGAAAGCCTCCTTGGTGCGCTCGTAGACGCTCACGCCCACCAGGTCGCTGGGCATCAGGTCGGCGGTGAACTGCACGCGCGAGAAGGACAGGCCCAGCGAAACCGCCAGCACGTGCGCGAGCGTGGTCTTGCCGACCCCGGGCACATCCTCGATCAGCAGGTGGCCGCCGGCCAGCAGGCAGGCGATGGAGTCGTCGATCTGCGCCGGCTTGCCGACGATGATCGTGCTAATCTGGCTCTTCAGCCCTGTCAGGCGCGCTTGCAACGGTGAAGTCATGGCAGCAACGATAGCCGAACGGCGGACAACGCGTACGCGCGAGCGGGCCAGATCCAGATGAGCACCCTGCATTCCAGACCAGCGGTCGGCGCTCGGCGTTCAACGGGGACGTCGACGTGAGCGTCGCCCGGCCGCCCGAAGGCGCTCACACCGCAGTCGCCAGGCTGAGGGTGGCCTGATGACCACGGCGTTCTTCAGCCACCCCGAGTGCCGCCGGCACGACATGGGCGCGGGCCATCCGGAGTGCCCGGCCCGTCTCGATGCCATCGAGGATCACTTCCTGGCGACCGGCCTGGCCGATGCGCTGGTGCGCCACGACGACGCGCCGCCCGCCAAGTTCGAAGACCTGGCCCACGCCCACGCGAGCCGCTATCTTGCTGAACTCGACGAGACCTTTGCGCGCGTGGCCGCCGACGGACGGCTCGCCGCCGTCGACCCCGACACCTCCGCCTGCCCGCACACCCGCCAGGCCGCGCTGCGCGCCGCCGGCGCTGCCGTCGCCGCCACCGACCTGGTGATCGACGGCCAGGCCGAGAACGCCTTCTGCGCCATCCGCCCGCCCGGCCACCACGCCACGCGCGACGCCGCGATGGGCTTCTGCTTCTACAACAACGTGGCCATCGCCGCGCGCCACGCACTGGACATGCGCGGCCTCGAGCGCGTGGCCATCGTCGACTTCGACGTCCACCACGGCAACGGCACCGAGGACATCATCGCCGGCGACGACCGCGTCCTGATGGTGAGCTTCTTCCAGGATCAGCTCTACCCGTTCAGCGGCAACGTGCCCAGAGGCGACAACATGCTCAATGTGCCGCTGCCCGCGTACACCAAGGGCGCCGAGGTGCGCGAGATCGTCCAGGCCCAGTGGCTGCCGCTGCTGGACAAGTTCAGGCCCGAGATGATCTTCATCTCCGCGGGCTTCGACGCCCACCGCGACGACGACCTGGGCCGCATGGGGCTGGTCGAGGCGGACTACGAATGGATCACGGCGCGGTTGATGGACGTCGCGCGACGTCACGCGCAAGGGCGCATCGTCAGTTGCCTGGAGGGCGGCTACAACCTGGGGGCGCTGGCGCGCAGTGCTGCCGCGCATGTGCGGGTGTTGGCCGGGATATAGGCAGGTCTGCCATGGCGACAAACGATGGGGACGGGCGGCTCTGGTACGGCGAGCGATCGACATGTCCGTTTAGGATGGTGGCCGATCGAGCATGTCATCGAAGGCTGCGGGTTGGCGCAGTCGGTCGGCCGCATGACACCATTCGACGTCGTGCCAGATGAAGACCGCACAGGCCGGCAAGCAGCAGCAAGTCGGGATCTGCAAACAGTGGTCATGCCAGCCTCCAGGGATGAAGACCCTGGATTTGGCTGCTCTGCGTGACCACGCTCAAGCACTTTCGCCCCGTCGAGTTCCCCGGGCGAGACACCGCGAATGGTGGCGTCGGAATTGGCGGTTGCGCGGTCGCCGGCGTGCTGTCGGGCAGCGCGCGCCGCCCGATCTCGCGTCACGCCCCCACGCGCGCCCGCATCGCCGCGATGTCGCCCACCGGCCGCACTTCGATCGATCCGTACTTCGTCCACGGCTGTTCGTGGGCCGCGCGCACGGCCTCGTCCATCGACTCGGCCTCGATCAGCGTGAAGCCGGCCAGCATCTCCTTGGTTTCGGAGAACGGGCCGTCGAGCACGGTCGCGCGGCCGTTGCGCACCCGCACCGTCTTGGCGGTGGCGGCGGGCTGAAGTTGCTGGAAGCCGAGCACCTTGCCTTGCGCCATGCGGGCGTCGGCGGCCCGCAGGCACTCGCGCATCTCGGTGTTGAATTGCGCCTCGGGCAGCTTGTCCAGCAGGTCGGCGTCGGTGTATACAAGCAGCAGGTATTGCATGGCGGCGAGGCGATGATCGGCCGGGATTGGTGAGGCGATTCTGCCCGTTGCGCGTGATTTTTTCGACTTTCGCGTGCGCGGTGTCGAAACGGCGGCGCGTCGTTCGTCGTGGAAACAGGACGCGGCGAACGGTTTGCCGCCGCGGCAGTCAACGACAGGAGAATCGACATGCGTGTGATGGTGATGGTCAAGGCGAGCAAGGACTCGGAAGCGGGCCTATTGCCTGACATGAAGCTGCTGGCCGACATGGGCAAGTTCAACGAGGAACTGGTCAAGGCCGGCGTCATCCTGGCCGGCGAAGGCCTGAAGCCGTCGTCTGCCGGCGCTCGCGTGAAGTTCTCGGGCAGCAGCCGCTCGGTGGTCGACGGGCCTTTCACCGAGACCAAGGAACTGGTCGCCGGGTTCTGGCTGTGGCAGGTGCGCTCGATGGAGGAAGCGATCGAATGGGTGCGCCGCTGCCCGAATCCGCATCCGGACGATTGCGAGATCGAGATCCGCCCGGTGTTCGAAGCCGAGGACTTCGGCGACGCGATGACGCGCGAGATCGAGGCACGGGACGCCGGCCTGCGCGAGCAGGTGGCGGCGCGCGCCTGATGCGGCTCGCATGCCTTCCCGTGCGCGGAGGCCCGCGTGGCGCATGACATCCACGGCGCCATCGATGCGGTGTGGCGCATCGAGTCGGCGCGCATCATCGGCGCGCTGGCCCGCCGCGTGCGCGACGTCGGCCTGGCCGAGGAACTGGCGCATGACGCGCTGGTCGCCGCGCTGGAACACTGGCCCACGGACGGGATTCCGGACAACCCCGGCGCCTGGCTGATGACCACCGCCAAGAACCGCGCGCTGGACCGGCTGCGCCAGCTCAACCTGCATCACGCCAGGCAGCAGGAGCTGGGCGCCGACGCCGACGCGCGCGGCGATCACGTGGTGCCCGATTTCAGCGATTCGCTGGACGACGCCGACGACATCGGCGACGACCTGCTGCGCCTGGTCTTCACGGCCTGCCACCCGGTGCTGTCGCGCGAGGCCCAGGTCGCGCTGACGCTCAAGCTCCTCGCCGGCATGAGCACCGCCGAGATCGCGCGGGCCTTCCTGCAGCCCGAGCCGACGATCGCGCAGCGCATCGTGCGCGCCAAGCGCACGCTGGGCAAGGCGCGCGTGCCCTTCGAGGTACCGCGTGGCGACGCGTTGCAGGATCGCCTGGCCGCGGTGCTGGAGGTGACCTACCTGATCTTCAACGAAGGCTATTCGGCGACGGCGGGCGACGACTGGACGCGTCCCGCGTTGTGCGACGAGGCACTGCGCCTGGCGCGCATCCTGGCGCAGCTGTCGCCGCGGACGGCCGAGGTACATGGGCTGGTCGCGCTGATGGAGATCCAGGCCTCGCGCATGCGTGCCCGGCTGGACGCCGAGGGCAAGCCCATCCTGCTGATGGTGCAGGATCGCGGTCGCTGGGACCAGTTGCTGATAGGCCGCGGGCTGGCGGCGCTGGCACGTGCGGAGCAATTGGCGAACGAGGCCGGTCCGTACCAGCTGCAGGCATCGATCGCGGCCTGCCACGCGCGCGCCCGCACGCCCGAGGCGACCGACTGGCCACGCATCGTGTCGCTGTACGGCGAGCTGATGGCGTGCGCACCGTCCCCGGTGGTCGAGCTCAATCGCGCGGTCGCCGTGAGCATGGCGTCCGGGCCGGCGGCGGCCCTGTTGCTGGTCGACGGCCTGATGACCGATGGCCATCTCGCCCGCTACCACCTGCTGCACGCAGCGCGTGGCGACCTGCTGGCGCGGCTGGAACGCCACGACGAGGCGCGCGTGGAGTTCGAACGCGCCGCGGCGATGACGGGCAACGCGCGCGAGAAGGCCTTGCTGCTCGAGCGCGCGCGCGAGGGCGCCCGCTAGCGCGTGTGGATCAGGCTTGCGGGCCGCAACCGTCCACCGGCTGCTGCGACTTCATCGCCTCCGCGACCTGTTCCATCGTCAGGTTGCGCACCTGCGTGGCCATCGACCACAGGTGGCCGAACGGGTCCTGCACGAAGCCGTAGCGCGCGCCCCAGAACATGTCGGTGACGGGCATGCGCACGGTGGCGCCGGCAGCGGTGGCGCGCGTGAAGGCGGCGTCGACGTCGACGACCGACAGGTGCATCGTCACCGGCGAGCCGCCCAGGCCCTTGGGGCCGAGGGCGTTCATCTCGGGGAACTGATCCACCAGCATCAGCATCGAGTCGCCGATGCGCACCATCGCGTGCATCAGCTTGCCGTCCGGGCCGGCCAGCCGCGCCATCTCGACGGCGCCGAAGGCCTCCTTGTAGAACTCGATGGCGGCGGCCGCGCCGTCGCACACGAGGTGCGGCGTGATCGTGTGCATGCCGTGCGGGATGGGATTGACGTTCTCGGTCATGTTGGCTCCAGGGGTTGGGATGGATGAAAGCCGGTCTTGGACGGGCGGCTTCATCTGCACGACGTTCGGCTCGCGCTCGATTCGACGAGCCGGATCAAAAATAGCGCAAGGGGGACTTCCGCCCGGTGACGGTGACTCGCAGGAACGTCGGTTGCTGCCCGTCGCGACCGCCGCCGATTTCACGCACGAATCGCCTCACAATCACGGCATGGAAAACTGGTTTTCGCCCGAACTCGTCGCCCTGATCCGGGAAGCCGAGCAGCCTTATGCCTACATCGCGCTGCTGCTGATCGCCGCGGCGTTCCCGGTCGCCTGGGGCATCCCACGGCTGCTGCGCGGGCCCGAGCCGCGCCACGGGTCCATCGTCTTCGGCCGCCGCATCTTCGATGGCGTGCTGTTTCCCGCCATCTGGCTGGGCCTGGTGTGGATGGCGCGCGCGTTCTGCCTGCACCAGCACCTGCCGCTGGCCGTGTTCAAGGTGGCGGTGCCCATCCTGCTGTCGCTGCTGGTGATCCGGCTGACTGTGCGCGTGATGCGCGTGGCGTTCCCGAAGTCCGGCCTGGTGCGCGCGGTCGAGAAGACGGTCTCGTGGATGGCCTGGGGCGGCGTGGTGCTGTGGATCACCGGCGTGCTGCCCTCGTTCATCGACGCGCTGGACGACGTGCACTGGAAGATGGGCTCCAGCACGATGAGCCTGGCGACCATCCTCGAAGGCGCGATCGTCTCGGGCTTCGTGCTGATGGTGACGCTGTGGGTGTCCTCCGCGATCGAGTCGCGGCTGCTCAAGGGGGCGGTCGGGCAGCAGCTGTCGTGGCGCAAGGCGGCCTCCAACGTGGTGCGCGCGCTGCTCGTCTTCGTCGGCCTGCTGCTGGCGTTGTCGGCGGTAGGCATCGACCTGACGGCACTGTCGGTGCTGGGCGGGGCGATCGGCGTCGGCCTGGGACTGGGTTTGCAGAAGCTCGCTGCCAACTACGTCAGCGGCTTCGTCATCCTGGCCGAGCGCGCGCTGCGCATCGGCGACACGGTCAAGGTGGACGGCTTCGAAGGCCGCATCACCGACATCACCACGCGCTACACGGTGATGCGCGCGCTCAATGGCCGCGAGTCCATCGTGCCCAATGAAATGATGATCACGCAGCGCGTGGAGAGCGCCACGCTGGCCGATCCGCGGCTGGCGCTCAGCACGGTGGTGCAGGTGGGCTACGACACCGACATCGACAAGCTGGTGCCGCAGATCCTCGACGTGATCCCGCAGATCAAGCGCGTGATCGCCGACCCGAAGCCCTCGGTGCAGCTGAGCGCCTTCGCCTCCGACGGACTGGAGCTCACGATCTCGTTCTGGATCGGCGATCCCGAGAATGGCACCGGCAGCGTGAAGTCGGATGTCAACATGGCGTTGCTGCGGCTGTTCAATGCCAACTCGATCGAGATTCCGTTCCCGCAGCGGGTCGTGCGGGTGTTGCCGGTACAGCGCGGGCTGGAGGCGGAAGGTGTCATTCCGGGGGCGCAGTCGTCGACGGCGGTGACTTCTTCTGCGCCGGCCGCGAGTGCTTCGGAATTGAAGGATGCGCCGGCTTCCGGTGGGCAGGGGCCGGGGTTTCTTGAACCTGGCGGTGCTGGCGGTTCGTGAGTTCTTTCGGGGCGCGCTGGGTTGGGCCGATCACGCCACACCCCAGTGCGCCTGGCAAAAAAGCAAAAGAGCCCGCAAAGCGAGCTCCTTCCGCAACTCCGACGACGATCGTCAGGCTACCGCGACCGGAATCTTGCCGATCCGCGCCTGCCACTCCTTCGGTCCCGTGATGTGCGCCGAGGTGCCACCAGAGTCCACAGCCACCGTCACCGGCATGTCCACCACGTCGAACTCGTAGATGGCTTCCATGCCCAGGTCGGCAAAGCCCACGACCTTGGCCGACTTGATCGCCTTGGACACCAGGTAGGCCGCGCCGCCCACTGCCATCAGGTAGGCCGACTGGTGCTTCTTGATCGCCTCGATGGCTGTCGGGCCGCGCTCGGCCTTGCCGATCATCGCGATCAAGCCGGTCTTGGCCAGCATCATCTCGGTGAACTTGTCCATGCGCGTGGCCGTGGTCGGGCCGGCCGGGCCGACGACCTCGTCGCGCACCGGATCGACCGGGCCCACGTAGTAGATGACGCGGTTGGTGAAGTCCACCGGCAGCGATTCGCCCTTGGACAGCATGTCCTGGATGCGCTTGTGCGCGGCGTCGCGGCCCGTGAGCATCTTGCCGTTCAGGAGGATGGTGTCGCCGTGCTTCCACGTGGCCACCTCGGCCGGCGTCAGCGTGTTCAGGTCGACGCGCTTGCTCTTGTTGTAGTCGGGCGCCCACTTCACGTCGGGCCACAGGTCCAGGCTCGGCGCTTCCAGGTAGGCCGGGCCGGAGCCATCGAGCACGAAGTGGGCGTGGCGCGTGGCGGCGCAGTTGGGGATCATCGCGATCGGCTGCGAGGCGGCGTGCGTCGGGTAGGTCTTGATCTTGACGTCCAGCACGGTCGTCAGGCCGCCCAGGCCCTGCGCGCCGATGCCCAGCGCGTTGACCTTCTCGTACAGCTCGACGCGCAGCTCTTCCAGCTTGTTCGAGGGGCCGCGCTCCAGCAGCTCGTACATGTCGATGTCTTCCATCAACGATTCCTTGGCCATCAGCATCGCCTTCTCGGCGGTGCCGCCCATGCCGATGCCCAGCATGCCCGGCGGACACCAGCCGGCGCCCATCAGCGGCACGGTCTTGAGCACCCAGTCGACCACGCTGTCGTTCGGATTCATCATCGCGAACTTGCTCTTGTTCTCCGAGCCGCCGCCCTTGGCCGCCACGGTGACGTCGACCTTGTCGCCCGGCACCAGCTCCATGTGGATGACGGCCGGCGTGTTGTCCTTGGTGTTCTTGCGCGTGAAGATCGGGTCGTCCAGCACCGAGGCGCGCAGCACGTTGTCCGGGTTCAGGTAGCCCTGGCGCACGCCCTGGTTGACGGCATCGGCGATGGAGCCCGAAAAGCCCTCGAAGCGCACGTCCATGCCGATCTTGAGGAACACGTTGACGATGCCGGTGTCCTGGCAGATCGGCCGCCGGCCCTCGGCGCTCATGCGCGAATTGGTCAGGATCTGCGCGATCGCGTCCTTGGCCGCCGGGCTCTCCTCGCGGGCGTAGGCGCGCGCGAGGTGGGCGATGTAGTCGGACGGGTGGTAGTACGAGATGTACTGGAGCGCGGCGGCGACGCTCTCGATCAGGTCGGCGGCTTTGAGGGTGGTCGTCATGGTGTCTGGCCGGGTTGCTGGAGGCAGTCCGGCATTATCCGCCGCTGGCTTGCCGCAGCGTCGCTGTCGGGCATCAGGCTAGCCCGGATATTTCACGAGTGACCTCGCGCTGCGGCATTTGATCAATGTCGAGCGCGAAGCGCTCGACATATCGACAACCGACGAGGTTTTGGACGCATTTCTGCCGCCCAGGACGCAATTCCC